>LUML01000474.1_pt1 | contig 11839 bp, 14 predicted proteins | sample 729661 | NCBI WGS metagenome assembly LUML01 (sample SAMN03860264, study PRJNA289734) | marine metagenome | biome: seawater column; feature: ocean; material: water; isolation source: Red Sea water column Station 22 - depth 10m | place: Saudi Arabia: Red Sea | collected 2011-10-15 | depth 100 m | reverse complement strand
GCTTTTGCATACATTCCTTTTACATCACGCTCTTCACATTGTGCTAGTGATGCATTGACATAAACTTCAAAGAATTTTGTATCATCACCAATAATCTCTCTTGCATTAGCACGGTTTTCCTTGTATGGGCTGATTAGTGAAACGCCCATTGGAACGTTGTGTTTTAGGAGCAGTTTTGATAAATGAGCAACTCTTCTGTTGTGCTCATCTCTTGCTGCTTTTGAGAAATCTTTTGGTGAGAACCATTCTCTTAGTTCATCGCCATCTAGTATAGCCAAGTTTGGTATGGTTTCAGCAAGTTTTCTTACAATAGTGGTCTTACCTGAACAAGGTAATCCAGTCATCCATAAACAAAAGGCCATTGAAAATGATGAAAGAATTACCGCTTAAGAATGTTATTTTGCCCAGTCTTGTTCTTCTAGATAATCAATATCTTCTAGAAGTGAGGTTACCTTTTCTGCGATCGCAGAAATTGATTGGAACTGTTCTAACATCTCTTGTTCTTCTTCTTTTGAAAGAATCTCTTTTTCTGCTTTTTCAAAGAATTGTTCTTCTTTTTTCATATGATCTATTAGAAAGATGGAATACGTTCTGAGAAATCGGGCAACTGGTTCTCTCTTGTTTAGACCCTTTTTCCATTGTTTGAGGTTTTCTGAAATTTGCTTTGCAATATTTCGGCTAAACTCATGTTCAATTAGTAAAGCACGAATCTCTTGATTTAGATGATCATATGATGCAACACATGGAAAGTAAGAGCCTTCTTCTCTTGTGAAATGGATGGAATCTAGAAATTCAGCAATTAGAAAATTAATTTTATCAATGTGAGAAAATGGTACGTCTTTACCATCGTAAAGAGATTTTGAACATTTCGTAACTAGTTTTTCAAGACGCATAATTTCTTGATGTTCTTTTCTTAGAAATTCGCTGGCGCTCATAGTTTTATTTCTTCGACTTTGAGAAAATAGATTTTAGTTTTTCTTTGTATGTGTCTAATTCCATCTTTAGGTTTTGGACCATTTCTTCGGATTTATCGCCCATGAAAATAATAGAAATTTCAGATTTTTAAATAGATCTATACGCCTAGTGCTTCAGCCTTTGAGATATCGAGATTTACCTTATCGCCAACAGATAGTCCTAGTTGTTTGTATTCATGCATGTCTAATTTGATAGAAGTTGTTCCTGGAGCGCCACCGCCCATCATACCCATTCCTCCACCTGCAATCATTTTGTTGAGATTTTTCATCATGTCATCCATATTTGAAAATCCCATAATGTTTGGTGCAGATGGATTTGAAGGTTGATTTCCTTCTGACATGTCTTTTGCTAAAGATAAGGTAACCAAAACATATGGAGCACCATCTGGTGCTGCATCGATTCTCATTACAACAAATTCTTTTCGCATATTATATCACAATAAAATCCATATTTTAACTTGTCATAGTTTTCATCTTTTGCTCTTTGATTTGGTCTAGTTCATCTTCAAAGAAGAACTTGTCCTCAAAGGCAGGCTTAAGATCATCAAGCCAAATTGCATTTTCATCATATTTTGCAAAGAATGGACGGTTAACCCACTCCGGATTTCTTCCTTGTAGCATTCTGAAAACCATTACTTTAGTTCCATTTACTTCAGCAACTCCATCAATCTGTACCTTGCCAGGTGTTGCAGACATTGATGGTCCTCTAACAGTTCTTCCAAGTCCACTGACTTTTTGAATTGCCTTTTGGAAGATTTGATGTGCTTTGACTAAAGGTAAACAAACATGTAGTATGGTATACATCCAAGTTCTACCTGCTTTTGCCACATTTGGGCCCACATGTCAGCATCATCATTAATGTTAGTAAGTAATGGAGATTGGGTTCTGATTTGCGTTCCAGTTTCACGAACCTTTTTGATTGCTAGTTTTACTGCATCAGTTTTTAGTTCTGCTAGATGGTTAAAGTGACCCATTAATGCAACATGAATTCCTTTTGAGTTAATTCGTCTAAATGTTTCAAGAGTTTCTTCAGAATCGCCATCAGAAGTAAATTTGTATGGCCAGTATGATAATGCCTTTGTTCCAATTCTAATTGTTTTGAGATTTGGTAAATCTGCATCTAACAGTTTATCGATGTATGTGGCAAACAAACTTGCTTTCATAATCATTGGGTCTCCACCAGTAAACAAAATATCTGAGATTTCTGGATGTTCTTTCACATATTGAGCCAAATCGTCACCTTCTTTCATTGCAAATTTCATTTCATCCATTCCAACAAATTGTGGCCATCTGAAACAGAAACTACAGTATGCATGACAGGTTTGACCTTGACTAGGGAAGAATAGACAGGTTTCTTTGTACTTGTGCTGCATTCCATAAAGCTTGGTTCCATCTTTTAGGACTGGAACGTTTAGTTCCATTTGACCTGCCGGATGTGGGTTTAATTGTAATCTAATTTTATTTGCTGTTTCTTGAATTTCTTTTCTATCTGAGCCATTTTTCAAAACAGAGGCCATCATATCGTAATGTTCTGGCTTTAGCATTCCTTTTTGAGGAAATGTCAAATTAAACATGGAATCACCTGGAACATTATCCCAGTCAATTAATTGCTCAACAACGTAGTTGTTTGCCTTGAATGGTAGAACATTTCCAACTACCTCCATCTCAAATATCTGCTCTTCTGAAAAATTTTCCAATTGTGGTAGTTTTCTAAGATTTGCAAGTGTGTAGGATTGGATCGCAGGGGATGAATCTACCTTCCAAACAGATTGTTGTTGATTGGCTTGTGCCATTAGTATAGTATGGCAAAACCTCTGTTAAACTTTAGGATCCAGCACGAGTGAATGAAGGCAGTATTTATAAAAAAATTGACACTTTTTTGTAAACTCTAAGACAAATTCATAACTTAAGTTCAGGATCATTGAGAAAAATAGTAGATGGCAGATGAAATTACTGAAATTTCGGTTGGTCAGTTTGATACAGTTTCACAGCTGATCGCATCATCAGTATCTCTACAATTAGCAGTTATTGGATTAGTTATCGGAATTATTGGAATTAGTCTTGTTTATAGAAAATTTTCTTTTTGGGTGAAGACTCAGAAATTTAATCATGTTAGACCACATGTTGCAAGATTTGCAAGAAAGATAATTTTACCATTTTTGGCAATTGCATTAATTTCATCAGTTAACATGTACATTCAGGTCTTTGAATTATTTGATGAAGAATCAATGATTCCACAAGTAGAAGGCGAGCTTGCACCAAGTGAAGTTTTTGCAAAGATGCTCAATACATTAAACATCTTAGTCATTGGATATACGATTTCACAGTTAGTTCCTATTGCACTTACAAAACGAGATAGTTCTGTTTTAGAACGTGAAGATTTTGATGCATGGAGAGAGATGAGAGGATTTCCTGATGATGAAGGAGATTTGTTTCATAAATTATACAAATGGATTCCACCACAACAAAAACCAGATGATTTGACAGACGAGGAGTTTGCAACATACATGCAATCAGAAGAAGGGTTACAATATCTTGAAAGTTTCCGTACATCACAAGGGAACCCAGTTGGAAGTTATGAAAAAAATGTTAAAGACCCATTTGAAGAATGGAAAAAATCTGAACGTAAAAAATATGAGAAATATTTCAATTATTGTATAAGCGGTAATAATGTATCTGGAAGAAAATTATTCCCAGGAGTAATCCCCGAAGAGATTTACCCAATAGATATCTGGAGAGAACAAAAAAGAAATTCTGGTTTTGATCCAATCATATCTGGAAATAAACCACCAGGTCATTCAAGAAAGCAAAAAGAAGGAGTACCCAAATCAGCAAAACAAGTTTTACCAATTCTTATCTTTGTTGGGGTTATCATTGGAGTGGTATCCTGGTGGCAAGTTGATTTAATCGTTTTAGCTACTGCAACAGGTGGTCTTGCATTTGGTGTTGGACTTGCATTAAAAGAAACATTAGAGAATTATTTTTCATATATTCTAATTAGAAAAGATAAAGTTGTAAAAGAAGGAGACCGTGTGCAGCTAGAAAGCGGATACAATGGATATGTTCACAAAATCACTCCAAGAGTGACATACATTCGTCATGGACTAAATGAATCAGTTGCTATCATTCCCACTAGACAGTTAGTTAGTGCAGAAATCATAAACTATACAAAAGAAATCAAACTTGTTCCTGCAGTTGTAAAAGTTGGTGTTTCATATTTGAATAACCCTAGACAGGTTACATCAATTTTAGTAAAGATTGGAAAACGTGCAATGGTTGAAGCAATAGATGCTAAAGGAAGACATCTAGTAAGACAAAACGATGTAACACAACCAGTTGTAAGATTTGATAAATTCAATGATTCAGCTTTGGACTTTTCAATGTGGGTTTATGTTCGAGATTATGGTGCACAGTTCAAAACAAAAAGCGATATGCGTCTTATAATGTACGAAGAGTTCAAGAAATATGACATTAGAATTCCATGGCCAATTAGAACCGTTTACCAAGGTGATGAAAAGCGTGAGGAGCAAGAGATTAGCCAGCTAGATTCCAAACGTAAAGAAGTAATGGACGAGTATGGAATGGGTGATCTAGGTCGTGGTGAATCTGCAGATGAATAGTAATCATTAATTTATTCAGAAATTTTGTTCACGATATGAAAGATGTTCTAAAGTTTATTTTAAAAAATTCGATAATTTTTGCACTAGTTTCATTTGGATTTTCAATGATTGGTGCTTTTTTCCCTGAAAGTGAGTTCACAGTTGTAATTGGAAATCCGCTTGTAGTTAGTAGTGTTACGTATGAACATGTACTTGGTCATGTTTTTTGGGGCGCAATAATTGGATTGGGAACACTAAGTATTCGTTACATCATAATTGGCGGTAGTTTTGCTATTTTCTTAGACTCGGATCATTTGTTGCAATTTTTGGATATAGAATTAGTATCAAGAATGAGTCATTCACTTCCATTTGGAGTAATAGCTGCAATAGTATTTCTTGTCATAACACGAGGAAAGGATATTCGAATTTGTGCAGTTGCGTTTGGAGCGGTTTTGTCACACATTGCATTTGATATTTTCTTAGCTGATGTAGCACTAGGAACAGGTACAAATTTTCCATTATTTTCACCATTTACATTTGAAACAGTATCATTACAAGGATTAGATTGGCTTGGAATTCAGATTGTAGGCGTAAGTTTAGTGGCAATAACAAGTTATTTTTACAAAAGAAAAGAGATGAAACTAAAAAACAATCTTACGAAAACTTAAGAATCCGTTTTGATTCGTTGATTTAATGGTAAAGTTTACAGTAGTTTCAGGAAATGCATCAACAGATTTAGCAAAAAGGATTGCAAGAAAGCTCAAATCACCATATATCAAAACTGAAAAGAAAGTTTTCCCTGATGGAGAAAGCAAAATAACAATTAATCAGATTCCAAAGAAAAGCATAGTTGTGGTTGTTCAATCAACCTACCCACCTGTTGATTCAAATCTTTTAGAATTACTAAGTATTGTTTCTAAAGTTCAAAAATTTTCTTCAAAAGTTTATGCAGTCATACCTTACATGGGATATGCAAGACAAGACAGAGAGTTTCTTGGAGGAGAAATAGTTACCATTGGAGTAGTTGGAAAATTACTCAGAGCAGCAGGAGTAAAAAAAGTTCTAACTGTAGACATACATAGTAAGATAGCACTAAAAGAATTGAAAATTTCTTCGGAAAATGTTTCAGCTATGGATGTTTTGGTAAAACATTTCAAGAAATTAAAAATGAAAGAGCCACTAGTTGTATCTCCTGATATGGGGGGTCAAGAAAGAGCTGAGAAATTTGCAAATCTTTTGAAAACTGATTTTATTGCATTAAAAAAACATCGAGATAGAAAAACGGGTAAAGTGAATATACTTTCAGATAGGGTTAATGTGAAAAATAGAGATTTGGTTTTGGTTGATGATATGATTAGTACAGGGGGTAGTATCGTAAAAGCCACTCAATTCTTAAAGAAACAAAAGTGCAGACGTGTTTTTGTTGCATGTACTCACGCATTGTTAGTTAATGATGCTGCAAAAAAGATCAAAAAAGCAGGAGTTTCCCAAATTGTCAGCACAAATACAATCCCAGGCGAATCAGCAAAGGTTGACGTATCAAGAGTTATTGCTGATGCATTAAAATGAAAATAATATTATGAAATTAGTTTATCTTGGCACTTCTGCTGCTGCTCCAACACCAGAACGTTCCTTAACTTGTATTTGTCTAGTACGTGAAAATGAAGTGCTTATGTTTGATGCAGGTGAAGGTGCACAAGTTGCATATTTGAAGGCAGGATTACCATGGAATAAAAAAATGAAAATATTTGTCACACATCTTCATGGAGATCATTGTTTAGGAATTTTAGGATTATTACAAACAATGTCAATGCAAAAAAGAACAGAAAGTTTAGAAATTTATGGTCCAGCAGGAATTGAAGAATTCATTACAGCAAATATCAAAGTTTTGAACTTTGGACTACCATTCCCAGTTTTCATAACAATTGTTGAACAAGGAGATGTTGTAAATGAAAAAAAATATCGAATAAGTTGTTGTGAAGCACAACATGGCATTCCTGCATTTTCTTATTGTTTTGAAGAAAATGAAAGGTCAGGAGTATTTTATCCTGAAAAAGCAAAGGAATTGGGAATACCAGAAGGAAAGATGTGGCAAGAGTTGCAAAATGGAAATTCTGTGGAAGTTAACGGCGTAAAGATTGATTCATCACAGGTAACTGGAGATAAAAGACCAGGTAAAAAGATCGGAATATCAGGAGATACACGACCTACTGAAAAATTACAAAATTTCTTTACAAATAGTGATTATCTTAGTTTTGATTGTACATTTTCATTTGATTTGAAAGATAGAGCAATAGAGACAAACCATGGTACTGCAAAAGAGGCAGCTGAGCTTGCTAAAAATGCAAATGTCAAAAATCTAATCTTAACTCATTTTTCAGCAAGATATAGTGACGAATCTGTGTTATTAGATGAGGCAAAACAGATTCATGAATCAGTTATTGCTGCAAAAGATCTGCTTGAAATTGAGATTTAGTTTATTCTTCTAGTTTTAAGAAGTCAATTTCAGGGATTTCTGTTTCATCGATGGTGTTTTCAACTTGTCCTGCAACATCAACTACTGTATCACCAGCTTTTAGTCCTACATCATACAAGGTCTCACCAACTTGATTTGTGTGTGTATTGTATTCTTTGATGCTAGTAACATCTGCAACTAATGCATCAGCGATAGCTGTACCAGCAGGAAATTGATTCATTGTTTCAGGTAAGAATAGGATTCCTCCTGCAACTAATACTGCACCAATTATTGCTAATTGTACTTTCATGTAAAATCCTGTAAAAATTGATTTTTCATAACTGAGCTAAAAAAAAGCTCTCAAAATGGCTTGAAATAGCTAGTTTGTGATAGATTCTATAACTTGTTCAATATCATTTGAGCGTAAAACTACCTTAATTGGGCCCAATGATGATTCATTTGCTTCACTGCATAGAGCTACACTGTTTACAAAGGCTGCCTGTTTATTGAGATAAAACCAAGTTGAATCACCATCATTGTTGTTTTTTAGAATACGTTGGTATGTGTTTTTGATATTTTTTTCATGAATTGATTTTGAAATTGGTGATAAAACTGAGAAATTATTTGTTTTACCTACAATTTGTGTATCAGATACTTCTAATTCCATTTCAGGAAAGATGTTATTTACTGCGAGTTTGACTTTCTCAGGATCCTCAGAAGGATTAATTTGACAAAATATTTGGATGGTTGTTTTTTGATTCATTATTCAATCCATTTTTGAAAAATTTTGATTGCAGAAGAAACCATTTCATCAATTGTTACATTATTGTTTTCAATTGATTCATCTGCAAGACCAATAATTTCTTCTAATCCAACACCAATTTCTCTATTATCACGCTCTTCAAATTTTTCTCTTGTTAATGGATCATCAGATCTTTTACGTTCACTTAAAAAATTAAATCTAGTATCAGGTGTTGCATGTACTGCTAAGAGTTTTACATTACCAGTTTGTTTTAAAACATTAATTTCATGTATAGAACGTATACCATCAATAATTGTAATTTCATGAGTAGAGTTTTGGATTGAATCTTTGATTAATTCTGCAACTGCACCTGGTCCATTTTTCTCACGAAGTTCAAGCATTAATCGTCCTAAATTTTCACCAGTTGGTTCTAAATTTTGTCTTTTAGCTTCTGCTCTTACACCATCACCAAGACTAAAAGTTTCATATCCTTGATCTTTTAATTTTGAAACAATTGTTGATTTCCCAGCACCTGGCATTCCAGTTAGACATACAACTAATTTTGACACAGATTGTTTTTAATTGACTAGTCTATGAAGGTAGCGATAAATAATTACTAATCATTAATTTTGTATGAGAGTATTCATAGCAGTTGAAATTTCAAATGAAGAAATATTAGAAAAAATTCAAACATTTCAAAAAAATGTAAAGATTAATGCAAAACCTACAAGAGTTGATCAGATTCATTTTACTCTACAATTCTTAGGAGAAATTGATGATACAAAATGCCAACAAGTTAAAGATTTGTTAAATGAAATATCTTTTTCACAGTTTGATATATCATTGAGGAGTGTGGGTGGATTTCCAAATTTGAAAAATCCAAGAGTGATTTGGGTGGGGTTGGAAAAAGACGGAGCAAGAAAATTAATTGATTTAGCAAATGAGATAGGAACAAAATTGACCAAACTTGGTTTTGAAAAAGATAAAAAATTCAAACCACACTTGACAGTTTTTAGAGTAAAAAAGAGAATTGAGAGTGTTTCATCAATTATGAAAGATTTTGAGGCTATGGAGTTTGGTACCGAAACAGTATCAAAAATTAAGTTAAAAAAAAGCGTTTTAAGTCCAAAGGGACCAGAGTATTCAGATTTACTGGAGGTTAATGCAAAATGAAAAATGATGTAATAAAAAAATCAAAACAAATAGCAATTCCAAACAACACACAAAGAAAAAAGGTTGATAAAATTGCAAATCAGGTTTTTAGTTTAGTAAACAAAGAAGCTGAAAAACAAAAATCAAGAAAATTGGTTTTGATTCATTAAAAAAATTCAAACCATATGTAAGATATTCTGAGCATCCATTTGTTGAAGCCGATATTGATGGTGTTGGAGTAAACGTTGTCCCATGTTATGATATTAAAAAAGGTGAATGGAAAAGTGCTGCAGATAGATCAACATTTCATACAGAGTTTATGAGTCAAAGATTAACAGGTTCAATGAAAGATGACATTAGAATTCTCAAGTGTTTTCTAAAAATTAATGGAATGTATGGAGCAGAAATTGCTAAACAAGGATTCAGCGGTTATGTTTGTGAAGTTTTAGTTTACTATTTGGGAAGTTTTGAAAACGTATTGAAAAGAATCTCAAAACTGAAAAATAATGAAATGATTGGAGAGTCACCAAGGAAGTTTGATTCAACCATAATCATAATAGACCCAATAGATAGGAATAGAAATTTGGGAGCTGCAATTTCAATTCAAAATGTTACAAATTTCATTTTAATTGCTAGAAATTTCTTAAAGAAAAGTTCAATCTCATACTTTAAAGAAAAATCAAAAAATAAGATCCCTGTAGAACTGGCTAAAAATACATTGGTTGTAAGTTTCAAGTACAAAAAAAGAAGCGACGATATTATCTATGGACAGATTAAACGAGCTGCAAGTTCTCTTGAATCTCAGATGAACAAAGAAGGATTTAACGTTCTAAGAAGCGATGCAGTAGCATATGATGAAACAAATGCAAGTTTGTTATTCTTATTAGAATCACTTTCAATTTCAAAAAATGAAATTAGAACTGGTCCTGATGTGTTTTCTGCTGATTTTTCAACAAAATTCATTCATACTAATTCAAAAAAATCAAAGCTCATGTGGACAGATAAGGAAGGAAAGCTACAATCATTACAAACAAGAAGGTATGAAAATGCTAAATCATATCTTAATGATTTGATAAAAAATCACATGGGTGACTCTGGAATTCCAAAAGGATTAAGACCTGATTTCAAAACTGGATTTAAAATTAAAAGTGGAAAAGACAAACAAAGCACATCTGTTAAAAAGAGCATTTCAAAACTGATAACAACAGATGAAACAGCATTTTCAACCAATTAGTGCTTTCAAAAAAGAACCTTACAAAAAAATCCTATGCTTTCCAAAAGTAAAAGAAACTGAAGTAGAAAAACGATTAAAAGAATTGAAGAAACTGGGCATAACTCATGTTTCATTTTCAGGTCCATTACAAATTGAAAAATGTCGTATACTTGGAAAAGGATACGTCGGCATGGTTGTTCTTGCAAAAAACAGTTCTAGTGTTTGTGCATTAAAAATTCGACGTACTGATTCACCAAGAAAAAATATGTCAAATGAAGCTAAATTGCTAAAAGCTGCAAATAAGCTAGACATTGGTCCGAAATTTGTTAAAAATTCAAAAAATTTTTTGATAATGGAGTACATTGAAGGTGAAAAAATTATTGATTGGGCACAAAAACCTGAAACAAAATCTCAGGAAATTCGTTCTGTCTTAAACAATGTGTTAAGAGAATGTTATCTTTTAGACGATGCTGGGTTAGATCATGGAGAGCTAAGCACAATAGACAAACATGTTATTGTTAGTAAAAATAGAAACACGATTATTGATTTTGAAAGTTCAAGTTTAGATAGAAAACCATCAAATGTAACAGGTGCATCACAAGCTATTCTGATTGGAACAGGATTAGCAAAAATTATTCAAAAAAAGATAAAACTTCCTCCAAAGAAAACAATAATTGATCTAATTCGTAAATATAAGAAAAATCCAACACTAGAAAATTTTGAGAAAATTACTATAGATTTGAAATTACAGAATCCAGGCAGATTTGAAGAACAGGTTTCATTATTACGTTCAGATAAAAAATTACAGCCGCTGATAAGAAGAATTGGTCCCTGTAGTATGCGTATAACGAAGAATCCATTTCAAACACTAGTTGAGGCAATAATTTATCAGCAATTATCAGAAGCATCAGCTACTGCAATTACCAAAAGATTTCTAAAACTGTATGGAAAGTTTCCTACCCCAAAACAGGTTTTCAATACAACTGATAAAAAATTAAAAGATATTGGAATTTCAGGCACCAAAATCAATTACATTAAGGGATTAGCAAAACTTGTAGTCAAAAAAGAAATTGATTTTAGAAAAATTTCCAAGTTAAGTGATGAACAAGTTATCGAAGAGTTAACCAAAATCAAAGGGATTGGAAACTGGACTGCACAAATTTATCTCATGTTTTGTCTACAAAGAACAGATATCCTTCCTGTTGGAGATTTAGGAATTCAAAAAGGAATTAGAGATATGTTTTCATTAAAAGAATTACCGAATCCAAAAACTTTGGAAAAGTATGCTGCAAGGTGGAAACCAAATCGCAGTATTGCGTGTTGGTACATTTGGAAGAGTCAAAGAATTAATTCAATAGGATGATGGGAACGGGAGGATTCGAACCTCCGACCTCTAGCCCCCCAGACTAGCATCATAGCCAAACTAGACGACGTTCCCTCAAGCATCAAACAGAATGTGAAATAATTAAATCGTGGCGTCATTAGATTAAAGCATGGGAACATGTTCTATTTGTAAAAGAATTTCGGCAACAGATAGTGATCATTTACACTGTATTGAAAAAAGACGAATTGAGTTGGAAAATTTACAACTAAAAGATACTATAACTGAGAAGTTAGATTTGGAAAAAGATCCAAACAACATGGGAAAAGAGATCAAAGCTTTGTTAGGACATATGAATAGAGATAAAGAAACTAGTTCTGAAT
>LUML01000551.1_pt1 | contig 11876 bp, 12 predicted proteins | sample 729661 | NCBI WGS metagenome assembly LUML01 (sample SAMN03860264, study PRJNA289734) | marine metagenome | biome: seawater column; feature: ocean; material: water; isolation source: Red Sea water column Station 22 - depth 10m | place: Saudi Arabia: Red Sea | collected 2011-10-15 | depth 100 m | reverse complement strand
GAATTAAATTATCAGACCACCATCCAGCAGTATTTCTAACCCAATCAGGAATAATTTTTTCAGGACCGGGTATTCCAGGTTCAGTAGGAGGGATGTAGATTATACCTTCGTTAATTAGAAATTCAAGAACATTAACAAATTCAGTTTGAGAGATTTGTCTATCAGACCACCATGAAGCGTTGTTTTTTACCCATTCAGGTATACCCTCAGAAAATGAAAGAGGAGTTAGTGATATACCAATTAATAATATAATCATAAGAGTGATTTTGTACATAGTTTTGTTGCTATTTGGTAGAATTAATTTTTGCTATGAAAATTTTTTTTACTAATGAATAGGTTATATCAATCTAATTTGAATTAATGATATGCTAAAGACATTTGCAGTGATTGGAGACCCAATAGATCATTCACTATCTCCAACAATACATAATGCTGCATACAGAGAATTGGGAATTGAGTGTACCTATATTGCATACAAAGTGGATAAAGGAGAATTAGCAACAGGCATAGAATCATTAAAAAAAATCAAAATTGCAGGATTCAATGTTACAATTCCTCATAAAATCGAGATGATGAGATATTTAGATAATGTAGATGAGACATGTAAGAAAATTGGTGCAGTGAATACAGTCCTAAATGATGATGGAATTCTGAGAGGTTTCAATACAGATATGGACGGATTCTTAGAACCAATTAAAAGAAAAGAGATTCAGATTAAAAATTCTAAAATATTTTTACTTGGTGCAGGAGGAGCATCAAGAGCAATCATTGCAGGATTTCAAAAAGAAGGTGCAGATAATATAGTAATTGCAAATAGAACAAAAGAAAATGGGGATGAATTAGCCAGATTCTCAAATGATATTGGATTAGATGCTACATCAGTACAATTAGATGCCATGAATGAATTGAATTCTAAATTTGATTTCATAGTTAATGCTTCATCACTTGGATTGAAAGGTGAAAAGAACATCATACCAAGTAGTCTAATGGATGAACAAACAACCGTATACGATATTGTTTACAAGCCATTAAAAACAGATTTGATAAATACAGCCAAAGAAAATAATTGTAAAATAATTTATGGTTATGAAATGTTACTTGGGCAAGCAATTCGTTCATTTGAGATTTGGTTAGATCAAAAAGCACCATATGAGGCAATGAAACGCTCTATTTTAGGAGGATTTGGATGACAGAAGTAATAGCAAAAGTATTTGGTGCAGTATCAATTGTCAATGCAATTGCAACAGGAAAAGGAGCTACTCTTGGAGTAGATACATTTGTTGAAACAAAACTTGTGAAAAAAGAAGGAACCGGAATTCAAATTACATCAGAAAATAAGACAATTAGTTCACGTTTGATAAATCAAATTATAAAAAATATGATACCAGCAAAAATATTAGAAAAAAGTAGATTAGAACTAGATTTCAAGTCTAATATACCTACAGGATATGGATTAAAGAGTTCAAGTGCAATATCATCAGCCGTTGCATTATCATGCGCAAAAGCATTTGGAAAAAAAATTTCTGATGAGGAGATTTTGAAATTAGGAGCAAAAACATCAATACAAACCAAAGTTAGCATAACCGGCGCATATGATGATGCATGTGCATGTCATTTTGGAGGATTTAATGTTACTGATAATTTAAAGATGAAATTGATTCATAGAGAATTAGCACCAAAAGATTTAGAGGCAATCATTTTTTTGCCAAAGTCAAGAAAGAGAGGGAATTTGAAAAGATTAAAGGAATTCAATAATGCATTTGAAAAATCTTGGGAATTAGCAGAAAGTTCAGATTACTGGAATGCAGCAATACTTAATGGAATTGCTACAACATCCATTTTAAATTCCGAACCAAAACTCATTATGGGATTAATGGAAAAAGGTGCATACTGTGCAACAATTTCAGGTAACGGTCCTTCAATAATTGCAATTACAGATAAGAAACATAAAACAAAGATCATGAAGGAATTTTCAGGTTTGGAAGGTAAGATCATGATAGCAAACATCAATAACAAAAAGGCATTTGTTCATGAACTGTAAAATTCAGAAATCAAAATTAAAAGGACAAATAGTGTGTCCAGCAAATAAGAGTTATACTCATAGAGCAATTTTTCTTGCAGCATTATCGGATGGAAAAAGTATTGTGAAAAAGATTCTAAGATCAAATGATACAATAGCCACAATTAACGCATGTCGAGGATTTGGCATTGAAGTAGAAGAAATGGAAAATAATGTAACAATAAAAAATACAATTGATTCAACAGTTCAAAATTCAATGATCAACGCAGAAAATTCTGGAACTACAATTCGAATTGCAATTGCAATTGCAGCATTATCAGGAGGAAATACAAGACTAACAGGCGACGATAGTTTAAGAAAAAGACCAATGCAGCCAATATTAGATGCATTAGAAACCATGGGAGTAGAAACAGAATCAGAGGATGGGAAGCCGCCAATCAACATAAAGGGAAAAATTAATGGAAAGGAAATTTCAATTAAAGGTGATATCTCTAGTCAATTTATTTCTGCATTATTGATTATTGCCCCAAGGTTACCAGAGGGACTAACCGTCAATATAGAAGGAGAATTAGTTTCAAAGCCATATGTAGATTTGACAATTGCAATTATGAAGAAATTTGGCGTAGAAGTAAAAATTGAAGAAGAATACAAAAGATATAACGTTTCACATCAAATTTACAAGCCAACAACATTTTCAATTCCATCAGATTTTTCTAATCTAGCATTATTACTGGCGGCAAATGTTTTGCTAGACGACGGGTTGAACATAGAGATTAGTTTGGGAGATATGCCGCAAGGGGATGAAGCAATCGTGGATATTTTAGAGAAATTAGGAGTGAATGTTAGATTAGAAGAGGAAATGATAACAACAGAATCACCAGAATTATTGAATGGAGGGAAATTTGATTTATCAAATACACCTGACCTGTTACCAGCAATTGCAATTTTGGCTTTAAAATCTGAAAAACCAATTGAAATGTTTAATGTAAAACATGCAAGATACAAAGAAACTGACAGAATTGCAATTTTGTCACGAGAATTAAAAAAAATTGGATTAGACGTTGAAGAAAAAGAAGATGGAATGATTGTTAAAAAATCGGGTGAATTACACCCTGCCGAATTAAATTCAGAAAATGATCATAGAATGTTTATGGCATTTTCAATAGTAGGCATGTTTATTGGAGATTGCACAGTATCTGATCCGGATGCAGTTAAAGTTTCATATCCAGAATTTATTGAAGATATGAAAAATGTCGGTGCAAATTTTTCATAATTTTATGTTCCAATTTTAATATCAGAAGTACAAATTGACTTTATTGTTTCTATAGCAGACAAGATTGCAAGTCTACTTGTACGAGGATTATTTGAATCAGGGATATTTTCAATTTTTGTAGTTATTTGACCAAATTTTCCAGATGCAAAAATTTCATGTGTGTTTTTTTTAGTTTCTGGGTCAGCCACTATTTTTACAATTGTTTCATGACTTCCCAATCCAGAAAGACTAAGTAATGCAGAGACATTGATATTTTTTGGGAACAATCGTACTGCCTCATTAGCAGTACCTTCAAAAATTGTTGATTTTTCATTTATTTGATCTAGATCAATCTTAAAGTCATCAAAAAATTTTGCACCTCTAAGGGAATCAGGATGTTTTGTGGTAGTCAGTACAACTGAATCAAGTTCATCCCTAACAGCTTTAAGTGCATCAATTCCAGATATTGCACCTGATGGAAGATAAACTGTTTTTTTTAATTCCTTACATGCATCTGAAATTATTTCAAAAACAGATTCATCTAATAATGCACCACCACTCATTATGACCAAATCTTTTCTATTTTGTAGAATACTCAATGCATTATCACTAACTGCATCTTGAGAAGCAGCCTCAACTACTAGATCAACGGGGTTCGAGGAAAGAAGGTGAACATTTTCAACGATTGTTGGTTTATTTTTTAATTTACTTACAAGGAGTGTAGATTTTGATTTATCGTCATCAAAAATATGAGTCAGTTTGGCAGGAATTATACCAGTATCAATTGCAATTGCAATTTGTGTACCAATTGCACCACACCCCAACAAACCAATTCTTTTCATGCGTATTTTTTCACTTGAAGAATAAATAAACTCTGAGTTTATGCATAGAACGATTATAAGCATCATTGATGATCTTTGATTGTTGAACGGTAATTCAATTGGCAGAAGACTAGTTCTTACTAGTTTTGGAGAAAGCCATGGTAAGTGTATTGGTGCGGTTTTGGATGGATGCCCTGCAGGTTTAGAATTAGAAGAAAATGATATTCAGAAAATGCTAGATTTAAGAAAACCTGGCCAATCACTGGTATCTACACAACGAAAAGAAGGAGATGTTGTTGAAATTCTAACTGGAACGTTTAGAGCTGCAACACACGTGATGGGAGGAGCAATTGCAAGAAAGCTCCTTAAAGATACAATTGGTGTTGAAACAAATTCTTACACATCTCAAATTGGTAAAGTGAAAATGAAAAAAGAGGCCACTAAAAAAGAATTCAAATCAATTTATACAAATGACGTCAGATGTCCAGACAATAATACAGCCAAAAAAATGAAGAGTGTTATCTTAGATGCAAGAAAAAAAGGTGATTCGCTAGGAGGAATAATTGAATCAATTACAACTAATTTACCGGTAGGATTAGGAGAACCAATTTTTGGTTCATTAGAATCAGACATTAGTAAAGCAATTTTTTCAATACCTGCAGTTAAAGGAATAGAATTTGGTTCAGGATTTGCAGGTTCAGAGAAATTTGGCTCACAAAATAATGATGCATATGTTATGAAAGGAGGAAAGGTATCAACAAAGACCAATAATTCAGGAGGAATTTTAGGAGGAATTTCAAATGGAATGCCAATTACACTCAGAATTGCATTCAAACCAGCATCTTCAATTTCTAAAATTCAGCAAAGTGTAGATATTAAGAAAAAGAAACCAATCAAACTACAAGTGGGAGGAAGACATGATCCATGTGTTGTTCCACGTGCACCACCAGTAGTAGATTCATTGATTGCGCTAACAATAGCTGATCACGCATTACTCAGTGGTTTCATAAAACCAACACTGTGAAAATGACTGAATTAGAAGAATTACGAAAAAAAATCGAAGAGATTACAATAGATATGTTATCTCTATTAAAAAAAAGAAATGATATTGCACAAGAAATTGGAAAAATTAAGAATCAAGAAGGAATGAGTGTATCTAATGAATCAAGAGAAAATGAACTTAGAGACGTAGTAAAAAGAAAATGTCAAGAGATTAATTTTGATTCTAATGCCGCAATGAAATTTTTGAATTTTTTATTAAATGAATCAGTGAAGGCTCAATCTTCAGAATCCAATACCCATTTAGCAATATTTCTTAAAGCAAAGGAATTAGAACAGCAGGGGAAAAAAATTATTCATTTAGAAGTAGGGGAGCCAGATTTTGAACCTCCAACTAGTGTAAAACAGTCATTATCAGAAGTGTATGATAAAGGATTTGGAAATTATGGTCCAGCAAAAGGATTACCTGAATTTAGAAAAGAAATAGCAAACTTTGCAAATCAGAATTTTGATGCTAAGGTAGATTTTGAGAATATTATGGTTACACCAGGTGCAAGATTTGGTGTATTCTTATCCATAACTACATTGTTAGATCCGGGAGATGAGATTATCGTAATAGAACCTGCATGGCCAGCATACAGACAATGTGCAATAAATTCAGGAATTAAAGTAAGAACTGTTAAAACAAAACTAGAGAATAAATGGGAACCAAAGAGTGAAGAAATTACATCTTGTATCAATGAGAATACAAAAATGATTGTAGGCAAGGTTTTACCAAAAAAATTACTAGATGAAATTGTTGAAATTGCAAAGAAACATGAACTGTTCATTCTAAGCGATGAGATTTATAGTAACTATTCAAATGATGAATGGAAAAGTATTCTATCATATAATTATCAGAAATCAATCATCACACAGTCATTTTCAAAATCACATTCAATGACAGGATATAGAATAGGATATGTTGTTTCAAGTCAAGATATTATCAACAAATTAACAAGATTGCAAGCATTATGCCTAACAAATGTATCAGAGCCAATTCAGTATACAGCCATGAAATCACTCAATGATGACGTAGACGACAATGTCAAAACGATAGATGAACGATTAACAAGATTGCAAGAAATTTGCAAGGAGATGGATTTGGAATTTGTCAATCCAGATGGTGCAATGTACATATTTGCACGTACCAAAAATCCAATTAATACATCAGAATTATGTGAAAGATTACTTGAAGAAGGATTAGCAATTGCACCAGGAATAGGGTTTGGAGATTATAATGAATTTTTTAGAATTTCAGCTTGTCAGGACATAAAAACCCTTAATGAAGGCATGGACATATTAAAAACTAAGATCAAGGATTAGAATGGCAAAAACAATTGCAATAATTGGTGCAGGAGGCGCAATGGGCAAGTGGTTTTCAGAATATTTTTCAAAAAAAGGATTCGAAGTAACTGGTTTTGACAATACAAATCCAGTTGCAAAAAATATCAAAAAAGCAGAATCACTAATCAGTGCAATTTTGAATGTAGATTATGTTTTGTTGTCAACCCCTACTAAAAAAACTCCAGAGATAATCAGACTCATTGCTAAAGAAATGAAGAGAGAGTCATTTCTAATTGATATAACATCACAAAAATCAAAAACGGCTACCGCATTAGGAAAAATTCCTGCAAAAGTTTCACCTATTTGTATACACCCAATGTTTGGTCCAGGTGCAAAGAATTTAAAAAATCACAATATCGTTTTGGTTCCAATCAAAGATGGAAAAAAAGAACTAAACGTTGCAAAAACGCTATTTCCAGATGGTAATTTTGTAACAATTGATTCAACTGAACATGACAAAAAAATTGCCATGATTTTAGGATTAACACATCTAATTAACATAGCATTTGCAAACATTCTAGCAAAAGATGACAAAATTTCATTAACAGAGAAAATGGCAGGAACCACTTTCAAGGCACAAAAAATATTGGCAGAGAGCATAATGACTGAATCTCCAGAATTAATTGAAACCATAATTTCAAATCCGGAAATCAGAAAAGTAGCTGAAGAGTTTTGGAAAGATGTTGGAAGATTACTTACATCTGCACAAGAAGGTAAAGGAGAAGAAATTATCGAATATATCAATACAAACAAAGAAAAAATATCTCAAAATGTTGACCTAGAAAAATCCTACAAGAAACTAACAAAGATGGTTAACACTATTGAGAAATAATGCATAAAACAAAGATTGTTACTTCATTTTTAAAAAACTCTGAAAAAATATTACTTCTAAAGAGAAGTGAAAAAGTAAAAACGATGAAGAGTTTGTGGGCAGGAATTAGCGGCATAATTGAAGGAGATGAAGAACCGCTTGTAAGAGCAGAAATCGAAGTTTTTGAAGAGGTAGGTATAGAGAAATCAAATATCCAATGGGAAGTGTACCCATTTTTGTTTTCTACTAAGAATAGAGAGATTAGACTGAATTGGGAAAATTCAGATTCAAAATGGATTGATATAGACGAACTGAAAAATTTTTCAACTGTTCCAAGTTTAGATAAAGTGTTAACTAGATTGTTCTAATTTTTCTGGATCTTTTTCGTACTTTCTTTGTTGTGGCAACATCAAGTAAACACAAGCACCGCCACACATTGTGCATGGAACATTATTTCCCGGATGTTGACCGGTACGTCCATGGATTTTTGCTGCAAGTTCAGGATCAATGGATAACGCTAATTGTTTTTCCCAATCAAGTGTCCTTCGTGCTTCAGTCATTTTCATATCCCATTTGATTGCCTTTTCTCTTAATTTTACAAGATCACCTGCATGAGCAGCAATTCTGTATGCAATTAAACCAGCCTTTACTTCTTCAGCATTAGGCAGTGCAAGATGTTCTGAGGGAGTAAGATAGCAGAGAAGATCTACACCTTCACTTGCAGATACTGCAGCACCTATAGCACTAGCAATATGGTCATGCCCAGATGCAATATCAGTAACTAAAGGACCTAGAACATAGTAAGGCACATCACCAATCAAAGATTTAGCTAAACGTACGTTTGCGGCAACCTCATTTAATGGAACGTGACCAGGACCCTCTATCATTACCTGAACTTCTTTTTCATTTGCACGTTTTGCAAGTCTAGAGATGTTAATCATTTCTTGTACTTGTAACTCGTCATGTGAATCTAGGATAGAACCGGGTCGTAGAGCATCACCTAAACTGAATGTTACATCATATTTTTGAGCAAGCTCCATCATGTAATCATAATGAGTAATGTATGGATTTTCTTTATCATATTTTAACATCCATGCAGCAGTAATTGTTCCACCTTTACTTACAACTCCTGCATATCTTTCTACCTTCAGAATTCTTTTTGCAATTTCTTTTGTAATTCCAGAATGAATTGTTGTATAATCAACACCGTCTTTTACATTGTTTTCAAATGCCTTTAGAAAATCATCTTCAGTAATGTCAAGAGGATTCTTGTGTTTTTCAACTCCAAAATTATACGCTTCATAGATTGGTACAGTTCCAAAAGTAATTGGTGCAACCTCTAATAGTTTTCTTCTAACACTTCCAACATCACCACCATCACTCAAATCCATTATAGTATCGGCATGATATTTTACAGCAACTTGAGCTTTTTCAATTTCTTCTTCAAGATTTACATTTAGAGTAGAAGTGCCTATATTCACATTAACTTTGGTTTTCATACCTTTACCAATTCCAACATTGTGAATCTTTTCTTTTCTCACATTATTGCTAGGAATTATTATCGAACCGCTTGCAATTTTAGGTATTAACCAATCAAGTGTTACATCTTCATCTTTTGCTACTTGTTTCATCTCATCAGTAGCGATACCTCTTCTAGCAGATGTCATCTGAGTTGCCATAACTAAAATCAGTAAATGGTGGATTTAAACAATCGTTTGACATACGATCAACATGAACGTTCTTTCAATCGGCGGGTCAGACCCATCATCGGGAGCAGGGATTCAAAGCGATGTTAAGACGTTTGAGAATCATGGAACATATGGATTTACTGTAATTACAGCAATAACTAGCCAAAATACGAAGAAAATTTCAGAGATATTACCTATTCCAGTCAAGACAGTAAAATCTCAATTAAAATCAGTTTTGGATGATTTTCAGATTGACGCAATAAAAATTGGAATGGTGTATGATTCAAACACAATCAAAGCAGTTCATGCAGTTGTTAAAAAAGTAAAATGTCCAGTGGTAGTTGATCCAATCATAAAATCAACGACTGGGACAATATTATTAAAAAAATCAGCTATGAACGATTTTAAAAAAATGATTATTCCATTGGCCACTATCATTACACCAAACAAAAAAGAAGCAAAAATTCTATCAGGACAGAATTCAATCGTGAAAGCAGCTAAGAAGATTCAAGAAATGGGAGCAAAAAATGTCATAATTACAGGTTCTAATGAAACAGAAAATGGAATAGAGGATTTTGTTTTAGAAGAGACTAGAAGTTATTATCTAAAAGGTAAGAAAATAAAGATCATAAATCATGGAAGTGGATGTAATTATTCTGCATCAATTACAGCTTCACTTGCAATGAAAAAAACAATTCATGATTCTTCACTTTTTGCAAAAGAGTATGTTTTCCAATCTATAAAAAATTCAAAAAGTTTAGGAAAAGGAGTCAATATTACATTTAAAAAACAATCAGATATTCACAAAGAACTTGCACGTTCAATAGTTAATTTCCAAAACATCAAGAATATTTCAAATTTGATTCCAGAATGTCAGACTAATTTTGTTTTTTCCAAGAGCAAGCCAAAGAAGATTAGCGATATACTTGGAATTTCTGGCAGATTAGTCAAATCAGGAAAAGAAGTAATACAGTCAGGTAACATAATTTTTGGCGGTTCACAACATGTTGCAACTGCAGTATTAGAAGTATCAAAAAAGTTCCCAAATATTCGTTCAGCAATTAACATAAAATACGAAAAAAAATTGATTGATAAAGCAAAAAAGAAAGGATTGAGAGTTGAAAATTATGACAGAAACAAGGAATCAAAAAGTTCAAAGAAAAAAGAAAATTCATCTATAGCATGGGGCGTTTCTAGTTGTTTGAAATCATACCCTCCGGACATAATATATCACAAAGGAGATATGGGAAAAGAACCAATGATCATAATTTTTGGAAATGATCCATCTGAAGTGATAAAGAAGATTTTGCTAATTCAATGAATCACTAAATATTGTGTAATTGAACATAAATAGAACTCAATAGTGCATACAAACTCATGAAGGCAGTAATTTTAGCAGGAGGACTAGGAACAAGACTCAGACCATATACAAAATCACTTCCAAAACCAATGCTGCCATTAGGTGGAAAACCAATTTTAGAATATGAAATAGAGTGGGTTAGGAAAAATGGAATTAAAGAAATTGTTCTATGTGTAAGTTATTTGCGAAATAAAATAGAAGATTATTTTGGAGATGGAAAAAAATTCGGTGTTAAAATTGAATACGCAATTTCAAAAAAGCCCCTTGCAACAGCAGGTCAGCTAAAAACTGCCGAGAAATTCATTGATGACACATTTGTTTGTCTATATGGAGATTCAATCTATAATTTCAGTTTGAGAAATATGATCAAACATCATAAGAAATCTAGAGCAAATGTAACTATGAGTCTGTTTGATTACAGATTTAATTTGAAATATGGCGTGATTGATACAAAAAAAAGTGGTCAAGTTACTGCATGGAATGAAAAGCCAGAATTTTCGGCAAAGATCAACATCGGATGTTATGTGATGGAGCCAGAAGTACTCAAATTAATTCCAAAAAATAAAGAATATGGGATGGATGATGTTATTCGGAAAGTACTTTCAAGAAAAAAGAAGATAAGCAGTGTTATTTCCAAAAATGGATTTATTGATATTGGTGATAAAGATACCTATGAAAAAACAAATGAGGAGTATAGTAAAAAGTAAGATTGAAGATGTCAGAAATAAAAATTCGAGATATAGTTGAATCAGATATAGACAATGGTTTTTTAGAAAGCTTAGACAGTTTAAGAAATGCAAGTGATTTGAATAAAGATACTGCAAAAGAGATTCTAAAGAAAATTATTGGAAATCCAGATCACATTATACACGTAGCAGAAGTTGATGGAAAGGTTGTAGGATCAACAACTCTACTTATAGAGCAAAAGTTCATTCATGAAGGAGGTAAAGTTGGTCATATTGAAGACGTTGTGGTCTCAAAAGAATTTGAAGGTAGAGGAATTGGAATTAAACTTGTTACATCATTATTAGAAGTTGCAAAAGCAAAAAATTGTTACAAAACAATTTTGGATTGTAAACATGAATTAATTCCATTTTATGAAAGAATTGGATTCAAACAAGAATCAAATCAAATGCGCTATAATCACTAATTATCTTCTTTTTTAAAATTAAATAGTTTTGATGCTGCATTAATTACATCAGAATTTCCATGTTCAGTTTCTTTTCTAAGATTATTCATAGGTGTCGACATTATGTTTTCTGCTACAGATTTTGATAATTCTTCAATAATTTTTTTCTGTGAATCAGTTAATTCACCTAACATACCCAATGCTTTTTCAAGTTCTTTAATTCTAATGGCATCAGTACTTTTGAAAACATCCTTTACAATTGGTTCAGCTTCTAATCGTTTCATGCTTGCTTCTAATACGGGCAGTTCTTCTTTAATTATTTCTTCTGCAGAGTTTTTCTGACCAATCCTACTTCGCATATTTTTGTCAACCATTTCAGCAATTTGATCAATATTCATCAGTTTAATTCC
>LUML01000079.1_pt1 | contig 11990 bp, 15 predicted proteins | sample 729661 | NCBI WGS metagenome assembly LUML01 (sample SAMN03860264, study PRJNA289734) | marine metagenome | biome: seawater column; feature: ocean; material: water; isolation source: Red Sea water column Station 22 - depth 10m | place: Saudi Arabia: Red Sea | collected 2011-10-15 | depth 100 m | reverse complement strand
TCCCATATCTATTCATTATGAGGTTCAAATGAGGAAATTAATTTGGCTAGTCATTCTGTCGTTGGCAGCCCTTTTTGCCGAAGGCTTGGATTCCAATCATTTCAAAAATTTAAAATTCCGTTTTATCGGTCCTGACGGAAATCGCGCCATTGCAGTCACAGGTGTATCTACCGATCACGATACATATTATGTAGGCGCTGCTTCGGGAGGGCTCTTCCGTACAAAAAATAATGGTATCTCTTGGGAACCGATTTTCGATGATCAGGACGTTTCATCTGTTAGTGCATTGGCTTTATCTCAAAGGAATCCAAACATTATATGGGCAGGTACGGGTGAAACTTTCGTTATCCGACCAGCTCATGCCATTGGCGATGGGATTTATAAATCGACTGATGGTGGTGACACTTGGGTCAATATGGGACTAGAGAAAACCGCAAGGATTGCCCGAATCGTTATCCATCCGAAAAATGATGACATTGTTATTTTGGATGGAAGACCTGGCAGAATAGTAAGAGTATCAATGTGGAAGACAACTTTTTATTTATATAGTATCAAAAAAGATCCTAATGGTAAAAAGTTTGTTGCAGGCGGTACTAAACTTATTGTAGAGAATGACAAGCTGAAAGATTTGAAGATAGAAAAACCGTTAGATAATTTTGATTTGGAGAATTGTCTAGCAGATTAAGGAGAGTAAGATGAGCAGAAAATCCAAGATGGATAACGCCGCTAAGTTAATTAATATTATATCTACTCTTATTGAAAGGAATGAAAAGCTATTACAACATATTGGAGATTTAGAAGAATACATCCATGCTTTAGAATGTGTCAATGATTTTGAAGAAGGTGAAGAATTTATTTCTTTTATTCCCGATGAAGAGTTTAAGGCTGCATTAGATGAAGGTTTAAGTGCTGATCAAAAAGAGCGATTAGCAGAATTGAAAAAGTCAAAAGAAGAGAAGCAAAGTTTACATTCTATGGAAGATATATTAAGTATGTTTGACGAGAAAGATAAAGACGAAGAAAAGTAATTGGTTACAAAATTGGTTACATTAAAAAAGAAGAGGTGATATCATAATTCCTTATATCGGTGGAAAACAGAGAATGGCTCCTTGGATACATAGTTTTATACCTAGTGGTATTGAAACTTATGTTGAAGTGTTTGGTGGAGCTTTTTGGGTTTATATGAAGAGTGAACCGGATAATCCTCTGGCAAAACAACATATCTATAACGACTTCAATCCTTACATGGTTAATCTTTATAGGTGCGCATCTAACCCTAAACAATTGAGTAAGTTTATTGATAGTAAGAATGTACCATTACAATCGGGAGAGAATAAAAGCCCTCTTGATGAATGTCGTAAATTCTTTTATCAATGTAAGGACGATATGTTTGCCAGCACATTCGCTATCACAACTCTGAGAAAAATTCTAGAAGACAAGTCTATTGTCAAGAAGGAACGTAAAGCTTTAAATGAAACATTAGATTTTGCAAGAAAACGAAGAACAGAAGTTAATGGGCAAATAAGCGAAAAGTTTGGAGAGAAAATAAAAGCTGGTAGAAAAGATCAAATGGCTGCAATGCAATATGTTTTTCTTCTTACCAATTGTTTTTCGGGAGCGGCTGCTGTTGAAGCTACTTTTACAGATGATTCAAAAAAGAATAGCTCTAAGTTTGCAGCGTTTCATAAGAAACTAACTGATGAAGGTAATGTACGCCGGTTAAAGAATATTACCGCTTGTGAGAATATGTCCTTTGAAGAAGTTATCGCTAAGTATGATTCACCTACAACTTACTTCTATTGTGATCCTCCTTACTGGAATACTGAAGATTATTATAGTTTGCATGGTTTTGGAAGGGAAGAACATTTTCAATTGATGAATTGTCTCCACAACATGAAGGGCAAGTTTTCCCTTTCTTACTATGACTTTGATGGGCTAAATGATATGTACCCCAAAGACAAATACAAGTGGGAAACAAAAGAGTTTGTTAAAGCCTCAGGCGCTAGAGATGGTGAGGCACAAAGTATAGGGGAAGAAGTATTGATTATGAATTATCAACCTTAGAAGGAGAAATATAATTTGGAATTGACAAACATTTATATGTGGGTTGGGTTTCTGTTGGCTGCTTATTCTGTTATCGCAAATGATTCGGTTCAAACATTAGGAACATGGATAGCATCTAACTCTGAAAGATTTAAGTGGCAACATCTTTGGTTACCTGCAAGTGCAGTTTTGTTATTTACTTTGTGGTATGGTTGGGTTGTAAATGGTGGCGACATTTCCTATGGTCGCCTTACTAAGATTCCTTTTCAAGAAATACAATGGTATCATGCAGTGGCACCCCTTGTTCTTGTGGCTCTTACTAAACTGGGTGTACCTGTAAGCACTACCTTTCTAGTATTGTCTGCCTTTGCAACTGGTGTAGTGTTTGAGAAGATGTTGATAAAATCTGCGTTGGGTTATGTAGTATCAGCTACTGCTGCTTATACAATATGGTTGGCAGTATCAAGGTGGTTAGAAACCAAAGCAGACATTCCACCTGGTCAAGATAAGTGGTGGCGTATAGGGCAATGGACTACAACTGGTTGGTTGTGGTTTACTTGGTTGTCACATGACATGGCGAACATTGCTGTGTTTCTTCCCAGACAAGTTTCATTAGAAATGATGTTTGTTATCAGCGCTATATTTGTATTAGGGTTGTGTTATATGTTTTGGGAGAGAGGTGGAAAGATACAACAAATAGTTTTGACAAAAGTAAATACTAAATATGTACGAAGTGCAACTCTAGTTGATTTTGTTTATGCTCTAGTGTTGTACATCTTTAAAGAAGTTAACTCCATACCCATGTCAACCACATGGGTTTTTTGTGGCTTACTCGCCGGTAGAGAACTTGCTATTGCTACTGCGTTGGATAAGAAAAATATTAAAAAAGTATTCCCAATGCTTACCAAAGATTTCTTTAGAATAATGATTGGACTAGCTATTTCTACTATTATAGTATTGTCTATAACTTATTACAAATAGTTTATAAAAGTCGTATTTTTTCTTATATATACTCAACACACTTAACTGTTGGAGGCAATGCCTATGAAGACACTTATTAAAAAGGTTATTGAGGAAAACGAACCCCCCTCATCTTTTATTCGGCGTGTAGGTGATATTAAAGCACATGAGCTTGTGGAAACAGGCGAATGGCTTTACACTTCTAAGCTTCAGTGGAAAACCGAAGTTAGAGATGCGAATAAAAAAGAAGAAACTCCTAAAAAGAAATCTAAGAAGAAAGGTAAGAAAAGTGACTAATAAATATGTTACGGCAGCAGTTGCACATTTTGAATCAAAGAAATTGGAAGCGGAAGCGGTACTTGACACTTACTTTAATAATTCGGTAGGTATTGGTGAGCATAGTGAATTGCCCTCAGAAATTTATAAGTGGGTGGATAGGCTTGCCTCAGCACAAGATTCTTTACTTGCTTTGGAAAGATATGCAGGGCGCAAAGAATGATGTATTGGTTTGTTTCTGTCTATGTGCTTAGCATTATAGGTGGTGGATTATGGGGTTGGTATCTTCATAATACGAATCAACTTATTGGTGACTACCCTTATGATGACGCAATGTGATGTTTGAAGCACTATCTGTTATATTTATTATATTAGCTATTGGTCTTGGAATAGCGCTTTATCGTTCTATAGGTAGGTTGAGTTACTATGAAGATATGTATAGCGATATGTATGGGCGTTTGAGAGATCTTAGTAACAATATAGATGGCGTTTTATCAAGAGAAATATATACTGACGATCCTGTAATAAGAAGTTTTGTTGGTCAATTACAGGATATAGAATACTATTTAGAGCAAGTAGATGAGAATTACAGATTTAATACTTTAGGTGAGGATGTAGAAGATGAGCCTGGATAGATTAAAAGAAATAAATTTATTTGAAGGTAAAACCTTAGATGAAATATTTAAGGTCATTTATAGCCAATCTCTTGAAGAGAGAGAAGAAGCTATGAATACTTTTAAGAAATTTAAAGAGATGGTAGACGATAAAGAAGATCTTTTTATGTCGGGTGATAAGCCCCATCCGTACCTAGACTCTGCTCATAAGGCTACTGAAAACCTTATTAAAATGATTTCAGCTTCCCACAAGCTGTTAGAACTAGAATCAGAATCACAAGATTCTGTTAACGCAAATGATATACTTGATTTGTTAGATAGGGAAGGAATCGCTCCCAAGCGATTTATGCCCGACGATGATGAAGAAAGTAAATCAGATCACGAATCTTCTGTTGTTGAGTTTCCGAAACTCAGCGATAAAAAGAAGAAGGCGTGAATGTCAACAAATGTTGATGTAGAAATTTTATCCCCTTAAAAGGAGAAGATGTGTATGAAGAAGTTTATCACAGCGATGGTAGCGATGGCTACCTTGCTTATCGGCAATACAACAGCTTATGCAGGTGCAGAACTGTCGGTTGACGCTTTTAGTAGACACGTTTGGAGAGGTGCTGCTGGTCCGTCCAGTATTTCTATTCAGCCCACTTTGGATCTTGTGTCTTTCGACTCTAACATTGGTAGTACGAGTGTAGGCATCTGGGGTCAGATTCCTATCACTGGTGGTGAAACCGAATATGATTTCACTCTTACTCAAGAAGTTGCTGGGTATGGTACTATTAATCTTACCTCTTATTATTATGATGGTCCGTTTCTTGAATCGGATAGTCACGATATTGAAGTCGGTGTTACCGGTTCTTACGGTGGCGCAGACCTTTTCGTAGGTAGGTTTGTTAGTGGCGATACTGTTAAGGACGATACTTATATTGAGATTGGGTATGGGTTGGATGGCTATAACCTTCATGTAGGTGCCGGTGACGGTGGCTATACAGTTGAAGGTGATAGTTTTGCTCTTGTCAATGTTGGTGTAAGTGTTGAAACTGAAGGCGGCTATGCTGCTTCTTTCATTTACAATCCAGACTCGGAGACTCCATTTTTCGTAGTGTCTAAGTCGTGGTAAGATAAGATGGCCGGTGTGGAAAAAGATTATTTACTTGGTTTAGATATATCTACTTTCTGCACCGGCTTTTCTATTTGGAATTTAAGCGAAAATAAGTTTGAAACCGCAGGACACATCCCCCTCAAAAATGTAAAAGATCTACACAGCAGAGTTGATGCTGTTTTTAAAGTTCTAGATGAGTTAAATAACAACACTGATAAAATAACAGAAATAGTAATAGAAGACATAATTACTAAATTCATTTCGGGTAAAAGTAATATTAAAACAATAATCACTCTCGCTTCCTTCAACGCTATTATACAAAGAAAATCTTACGAACTGTTAGGCAAAGCTCCTACAATGATGAATGTTATACGGGCAAGAAATTTAGCTGATTGTAAAGTACCAAGAGGAACAAAATCCAAAGATTTTATTCTGAGAAGAGTTTGTGAGTTGCACCCCGAAGTAAAACAACTCTTACCGTTAATGAAAACAAAGAATGAATTTGCGAAAGAAGCTTTTGATGTAGCTGATGCAATAGTGGTAACGAGAGCAAGAGCAGCAGAAATAAACCCACCCCAATTAGAGTTAGAAGTAAAACCTAAATTTGATCCAAGTGAAGATTTACCATTTTAGCCTTGACAACTTTTAATTCATTGCTTATATTATAAGTAGTAATTTTAAGAAAGGTTTTTGAAATGACAAAGTTAGATATTATTTCTCAACATCTTGGTCAATATAAAACAATGGCAAACGCTAATCATTATTTTGAATGTCCAAGTTGTCACCATCACAATCACAAACTTACTGTTAATATAGGTAAGTCGGTATGGAATTGTTTCCATTGTGGTATTAAGGGAAAGAGTTTTTTATATCTCCTTAAGCTAGCTGGCGTATCTAATACCAATCAGTATAAGAAGATTTTTAATGAAGAGCCGAAAAAGAATTTAGAAGATATAGATAATATTTTTGGTGAGCATCTCAAAGAAAGAGTACCACCCAAGTTGGTGTTGCCTAAAGGGTATGAAAATCTTTTCCGCAATATAGAGAAAACTTTCTATAAACCGGCGGTGGAGTATCTGCTTAAGAGAGGTGTAACCAAGGAAGACGTATTAAAGTATGATATTCATTATAGTGTAAGTGATCAAAGAATATTGTTTCCGTCCTACGATAGAGAACACAATCTAAATTATTATGTAGCAAGAACTATTCAACCATACGAAAATTATAAATATAAGAATGCTATGGCCTCAAAGAAAGATGTTATATTCAATGAGCATTTAGTTGAATGGGGTGAGCCTTTATATATCGTGGAAGGAATATTTGATGCTATATTGTCTCGTAAGAATGCTGTACCTATTCTTGGCAGTAATGTAGGTAGTGGTTCGTTATTGTTTAAAAGATTACTACAAAACAATACGCAAGTTATTATTGCATTAGACGCAGATGCTAAAAAGAAAATGTTTAAAATGATTAACGAATTAGTTAAGTATAATATTCCCGTTACGTATGTTGATTGGAAGAGTGAAGAAAGAGACATAGCTGAAATGGGAGCAGAGAAATTTGAAGAGATAGTAACAAGTGGAAGTGTAAAAAGTTTTACGTTTGAAGATCAGATTAAAGAAAGGTTGTTTAGTTAATGATAATAGCGCATATAAGTGATGTTCATATTAGAAAGACGAGAAGGCACGAAGAGTATAGAATAGTTTTAGATAATCTTATTTCTAGTTTAGAGTCGTTCGCTATAGATAGAATTGTTGTTGCTGGTGATTTACTCCACAATAAAACAGATCTGTCGCCTGAAGCAGTACATCTAGCAAGTAAGTACTTAGATGCTTTGAGCAACATTGCTCCTGTTGATTTGATTTTAGGAAACCATGATTGTGTTATTAACCAACATAATCGTTTGGATAGTTTGTCTCCTATTATAGAGTTGTTACAGAAAAAAGGCAAGCCAATTCATTTTTATAATGATAGTGAGTTGGTGGAGCATGGTAATTTGGTTTATGGTATCTTTGCTCAGCAGCATACTAAACACCAGTGGCCTGTTGAGTTTGAGCGAGAAGAGGGTAAGATTTATGTAGCACTTCATCATGGCCCAATTGATGGAAGTAGGACTAGTGCTAGTCATCGGATTGAAAGTGAAATAGATAAGAGTGTGTTTCGTAATTATGACTTTGGGATGTTGGGTGACATTCATTCCCGACAAGCGATGATGTTAGATAAGAATGGTAAGGTAAAGGTTGCTTATTCGGGTTCGCTTATTCAGCAAAACTTTGGTGAAGAAATTGAGAAGGGTTTTCTTCTTTGGGATCTAGATCAAAAGAAATGCACCTTTATTGAAGTAGCTAATGATTGGGGTTTTAAAACTTTTCGTTTAGATGCCGATGCAATATCCAAGATTGATAATTTAGAATTTGATTTACCTGCGAAACCTTATGTACGCATTCTACTTAGCTCCGATGACTATAGTGTAACGACCTCTAAACACGTAGAGTCAGTTATAAAAACAAAGTATAAGCCGGAAGCTTTGTTTATTGAAGTAGATGTTAAAGAAACGGTTGATGACTTATCTTTAACTGATACACCGGAAAATGTGACAGACATTAAGGCGCAACAAGATTTATTGAAGCAATACTTTGGTAAGCGTCCAACTGTGTCGGAACAAGAGGTTGAAGAAATATTAGCCATTCATAAAGATTTTTATGATACTTGCGCTACAGAAGAGTATGATACTTACAAAGGTAGAAAATGGGTCATCCATAAGGTTATGTTTGATAATGTATTTTCTTATGGCCCAAGTAATATAATTAATTTTGACAAGCTTAAAGGGCTAACAGGAATATTCTCTGCTAATGCTTCTGGTAAGTCAAGTATACTTTACGCTATTCTTCAAGGGTTTTTTAATAGCAGTAATAGAACTGGTGGTAGAAATGTTGCTGATGTTATTCACAAGAATAAAGATGAAGGTTCTATAGAGATAGAATTTTCTATAGATAATCAAAGGTACATTGTAGATAGAAAGTTTAAGAGAAACAAGAGAAACCCAAGTCGTGCCAATAATAAAGTAGAGTTGTTTCAAATTATTGCTGGTGATAAAGTTAATATTAGTGGTCACGCGAATGTAAGAGAAACAGAAGAACAAATACGCAGCTTGCTTGGATCTTATGAAGAGCATACGATGACTACCTTTAGTCAGCAGTTTGATGTTACTCGTTTTATTGATCATGGCCAAACTAATAGAAAAGATTTGCTTGCTCGCTTTCTTGGGTTAAATGTTATTGATGACTTGCAGAAATCTATTAAAGAAGAAACATCATCTACCAAAACTTTGTTGCGTGAATATCAAGATAAAGATTACCCATCTATTCTTAATCAGTTTGAATCAAAGCGAAAAGAAGCTGTAGATAATATTTCTTTTTTAACTGAACAAAAGATTGATATAGAAAAAGAATTAGAAGATGATAGAAAATCAAAAGATATTTTAACTAAATCTTTGCATCCAATATATGGTGATTTACGACCTTTAAATGTTATTGAAGCTGATATAAATAAATCAACGGGACGTATAAAAGATTTAGAAGATCAACAAGATAAAAATCATAATTTAAACAAAAAGTACCATTCACAATTAACGGAAAGCAAAACTAAGCTAACTGAGTTAGATACAAAAGATGGTGGGTATGTCCACCGAAAAGGGATATACTATGCAGCAAATGATAGAATAAAAGAGTTGCAGTGGGAGCTTAAATCCAAACAAGAAAAGATAAGTCATCACCAAGGACAGAGTGGCATTCTTGATAGGCACGATTGGTTTGACACAAATGACACCTGTAAGAAGTGTAGCTTTTTAACTGGAGCTTTTCACAGCAGAAGACTGGTTGAAGAAGAAAATATTTTGTTGAAGTCTCTTGAAGAAGAGTACGAAGATAAACGTAAGGAACTAGAGGAATATAAAGATTTTCCTCAAGAAGAAAAGCTATATGAAAAATGTGAGAAAGAAGTTAGTGATTTAGAATCCAAGCTACAAAATTTAGCTATGGCTACTGAAAACATAACGCTTCAGTTGGAGTTGGAAAAGAATAAATTAACCTCTTATAAGGAAGAGCTTAAAACATATAAGAAGAATGAAATTTCTATTAAACATAATCGTAAGGTTGATAGAGAGTTACAAGAGATAGAAAGTAATTTGGCTAATGCTGAAATATCTTTGAGAGACAACAATGATGATATAACTAAGAACAATACTTTGTTAGGCCAAATCACTCAACGTATTACGGACTTGGGTGGTAACATAGAAGTGTTGAAAGAGATAGAAAAGAAGTATGCTTTGCATGAATTGTTGATGGAAGCTTTTGGTAATGATGGTATTCCATTAATGATTATGAATCGTGCAGTACCGTTGATTAATAATGAGATAAGAAAGATTCTTAGTAATGTTACAAACTTTGAAGTTTTCCTTGAAGTGGACACCGAAGCTCACGACTTGATGATATTTATTGATGACGGCACCTCTCGCCGTAGAGTTGAGTTGGGTTCGGGAATGGAGAAAACTTTGACTGCTTTGACAATCCGCTCTGCATTATCAAACATTAGTTTACTTCCTACATGCAATCTTTTTGTTATTGATGAAGGATTCGGCACTCTTGACTCTGAAAACATTAATCACATGAATATGCTACTTGGATATCTCAAAGGCAAATTTGATAATGTGCTTATCATTTCGCACATTGAAAGTATGCAAGATATTACTAACAATGTTATTAATATTAATAAAAACGAAAGGGGGTATTCAAGCATTAAAATCCTATAGGAGAATTTTATTGGCTACTATTCCTAAGTTTGTACGACCTATTGAATTTCAAACCGAAAGCCAAAAACTTTATTACAATATTATAGGAGATAAAGAATCACAAATAGTACTTTGTCATGGTATGGCAGGTACCGGTAAAACTTTTATCGGCGTTCAAAAAGCGATGGAAGATGTATTAACGAGAGGTAATCCATACCATAAGCTTTGTATTATAAACCCTACGGTAGATGTGGGTAAAGAAGATGCTTTAGGTTTTTTGCCTGGCACTTTGATGGATAAGATAACTTTATATAATGAAAGCGCACTTTGGATACTCTATCAGATTATTGGAAAGGATCAAACTAAAAAATTTATTGATGATGGTAAGATAGAGTTTAGAGTAATTAATCATATGCGAGGGTTGAATTTAGATCATATGTATATTATATTAGATGAAGCACAAAACATTTCGCCACTGCAAGTTAAAACATTGCTTACTCGTATTCACGACAGCACTAAGTTAATTATACAAGGCGACTTATCGCAGTGTGATAAGTATGGAGAAAATTATACTAGAAGTGGTTTTTATGATATTTGGAATCGTTTAAAAGATATTGACGGTGTTAACTATATGGAGTTTAGTAAAAAAGATTGTATAAGAAGTGGTATTGTATCACGCATACTTCAAACATATAATTATAATGGAGACAGCATAGAGCTGGATTAAAGGAGAAATTGTTATGATTAAAACATTGATTGGATTCGCAGGTATGATAGGTATGACGCTTTGGGCGATGGAGTTTAATGTAACTACCTTCGTGAATGTGCCATCAATTATGATTGTTTTTGGTTTAACATTTTTTGGGCTGTTGGCAGCGGGTCGGAAGATTATCACTGCTCTTTCGGCTGTGGCAGATAAACACGCTGACGAGGAACAGCTTTACGATGCGTCCGATACTTTTATTCAAGCCGGAAGTTTTAGTATGGCCGCCGGATGGGTAGGAGTTTTGATTGGGTTAGTGTTGATGTTGGCTAATTTAGATGATCCTGCAGCAGTTGGGCCTGCTATGGCTGTTTGTTTATTGACCGCTTTGTATGGCACCATTCTCAAGTATTTTCTTTTTAGCCCTCTTTCTGATCTGTTGACAGAAAGAGGTACAGCGCTTTTTAATTCTAGGGTTGAAAAGTAATGGCACTTAATTTAATAGGTGGAATAGTAGGAAAGATTTTACCCGAAGCCGGTAAAATCATTGATGACCTACATACTTCTACTGAAGAGAAAATGGCTGCTCGTCAAAAGATGGAGCAGCTATTAGTCTCTGCAGAACAGCAAGCCCAACAAGAAGTTTCTGCTCGTTGGGAAGCGGATATGAAAAGTGACGCATGGCTTCCCAAGAACATTAGACCAGTGACATTAATCTTTTTAACCGTATGTTTTGTTATTCTATCTGTATTTGATGGGAACATAGGAGAGTTCAGTATTAGTGATTCCTATGTTCCTGTTTATCAAACTTTGTTGATGACCGTTTATGCTGCATACTTTGCCGGTAGAAGTATTGAAAAAGTAAAAGGGAAGAGCGGAACAGAGAAGAACTAATGAAAAGAATAGTTATAGCATTTATTGTAATACTACTAACAGCCATTTCAGCACATGGTGACCATGATGAGATTAAGACTATCATCCCTGTAGCTTATCAAGGTTGGAACTTGCTCGGGTGGAGCTTACAACCTCATGTGACGAATGATACTATTGTTAGTAGTGGGTATAATGCTATAATGTATGCAGCTCTAGATAATAGAGTTTTTTACTTTGAAGAACAAAGTGGGTATACCATAGCCGATACTTTTATTATAGGCGAAGGTTTCTGGATGAAATCAACAACAACGGTGCCGTTGATACAGCAAGGAAAAGCGCCTGAAATAAGAATACATATCTTATCCGAAGGGTGGAACATGGTCGGATCATTAGAAGAGGAAATACATCCTTTGTTGTTGGTGTATTCGCACCCCACTATTGACAGTATTTGGGGATGGGATTTTCCTAACTATCAGTATAAAGATATGTTGGCTTCACAAGAACCATTAGTGCCAGGCTATGGTTATTGGATGTATGCGGCACATGATGATACTTTATTTTATGATGGATTTAGTAATCAAACACCACCACAGGCACCCTCAAAAGTTGTAGTGCCTCGTAGTCAAAGACCACCAC
>LUML01000212.1_pt1 | contig 12026 bp, 22 predicted proteins | sample 729661 | NCBI WGS metagenome assembly LUML01 (sample SAMN03860264, study PRJNA289734) | marine metagenome | biome: seawater column; feature: ocean; material: water; isolation source: Red Sea water column Station 22 - depth 10m | place: Saudi Arabia: Red Sea | collected 2011-10-15 | depth 100 m | reverse complement strand
TCTCGGAACTTTAATTACTTAATAGACCATGCAAAAAGTTGTCAACATCATTGCTGTTGCGTCTGGCGTTGTATCTATTGCCGTTGTTGGCAGTGGCCTATATGTATACCTACAGCGAGATAAACTCGTTGATAGTGTCAAGTCTCAGGTACTTAAGTCAGTTACTGGAGCGCTTCCTGGGGTAGTAGATATGAAGATGCCTTCTACTACTGGTGGAGTAATGCCAGGAAAAGCAGCTGGTTCAGCGGCAGGTTTCGGGATTCCTAAGTTGTAATGGATCCAATTCCTGATATTCAAGTCAGGGAGATACCAAATACACCACCTATTCCTCCTTGGGCCATTCAGACGCCCCCTAGAAGGCTTGTAGCGCCGCCTGTAACGGTTAATTTAGGGTTTCCAATAATAGATCTCCCTGGATGTGTTGAGTGGCATCCAGACGATAAGAGAGCAGGAAATTTACCACTAGAGGATCCTGATGGCGTAAGAACGTTATGTCCTCAGGGACAATATCCGTCGTATGACGCGATGGATTACACACCAGAGAATTTAATAATTCAACAACAGGTTGCTCCACCTGCTTATAAAGATGCAGAAACACCCTCACCCCCGGCACCAGAGACAGATATTCCTGAGATACCAAAAAAAGAAGAGGATGTTGAATGTCCAGGTCCTAAAGATCAACGAATAGGTGATTTACGTAATGCTAAAGGAGAAGAAAAGGTTGTTGGGCATGAAATACGGAATGGTGAATGTATAACCCTTTATGAGGCTACGACAGTAGTTGAAAAATACGTTCCTACCACTGCTCAGGTAGTAAATACAGCCCAGATCGCAGTCGTGGCAGCAACTATGCCGTTGCTTATTGCCGCTGTAAAGCCAGCTGTTGCTCAGCTTATTAAGCGGATTCCTAAGTTATTAGGTCGTAAAAATAAGAAAGAATATTCTACTTTTCAGAAGAGAATGATCCAACGCTCAGAGAACCAAGATCAGAAGAAGAAGAATCAGATGGGGCAGACGAAGAGGAAGAAGAAGGGGAAATAGTGTGTTGATGTTGACCAACAACTCCTGGAGGATTTACTAAAACAACGTCTGAGCAGATAGCCGCATATCTAGATTTAGGGTGAAACATTATTCCAGCTTTCATCAGTTCTCCGCAATTTTTTAGTCTTGCTATTTCAAAATCTAATCGTTTATTAGCCGTTAATTGTCGAACATGGGCGATTCTAGAATCCACGGCTCTTTTACATCTGGCTTGCAATCCTCCGTCCAAGGGGAATGATAGGGTAGCGGATATTCCATAATTAAAGTTGAACTGATCTTTTTGTCCAGTTCTTGTGGGTACGTGGTACAGAATTTGGCCGGGATTATCAACAACCCCGTCGTCATTGAGATCGGAAGTATCATAGACAGGGTCATTGTAATAATATTCTCTAGGTTTTTGAAATGAGTGACTATCTGTTATAAAAGGTGTGATATTTAGAGTAGGACCCTGGCACGAGATTCCGTCCCCATAGGTGTTGGTAATGTACGGTCCTTGTAAAACCTGGATGGCCTGATTTGTGACACTTCCACTGCTATTAGCAACAGGATTAGCAGTGGCGCTAACACCGCCAACGTCCGCAGAGCGTACTGGCGAGGGGAGTAATGATACCGCATTGATTAATATTAGTAGAAGATACTTTAGTTGCTGAACGTTGAAGTTGTGTCGGTCACACTTTGGATCTCGGTAACTCTTTGTATTATTGTCTGGTTGACCATACCTGGCGCTCGATATGTTTCGGTAAATTGAAAACTTCCACCAGGATTTACGATGCTCCAATCTGGTTTGTTTGCTGCATCTAGACCCGTCCATGTGGATGTAACACCTTGAAGCGTATTGGAGTTACCTGTTATTGAATCAGGAGAAATGCTTGCTCCTGAATGCTCAACATTGGTGCCGGTCACAGTATACTGCCACCCTGTTTGGTAATCTATAGAATTTATAGTCTCAGTTACTTTCGAAGTCGTCTCTGTATGACTGGTCATTCCACCCTGGGTGAAGTTAGGAATAACTGGGACTGCAGAAACTTTAGGTATAAATATGAAAAATAACAGCGTTAATAGCCGTTTCATGATTCATTTAGTCTCCTACTGTTATCTCACTTACGAATTGCCCAGTTGCAGTTGTGCCAGCGCCTCCAGCGGTAATTGTCATTACTCCAGAGCTTAAAATAGTACCTGCGAGTGTGCCAGCCACACCACCACTGCTTGTTGTTGTATTACCAAATGCAGGCATATCTGCTACAACTCCAGCTGTAACATCTACTCCAGCTCCAATTGCGGGTACTGCGTCTCCTTGAGTCCAACTTTCCGAGAATGAAAATGCAGATCCTGCTGTGTTTATATCATAAGTACCTGCTTTCATAGTTGCTGCTGTTGTTGCACTACCAGCTGTTAAGCCTCCAAATACATCACTATTTCCAGTACCAACTTTTATGTTGGAACCTGACACTGTATATGTACTTCCTACCCGGTTTGCAGCTGTTGCTGCTCCATTAACTGTGAGCTGAGTACTTGTTGATAAACGATGTACTAGATCTGCGCGAGCACTAGGCGCAATAAATAATATTAATAACGGCAAAAGTTTCCACATAGTAGAGATTAATACCTTGGGCATTATAAGTTTACTTGAGGGTAAACTTAGTAAGTACTGCTACTATACGATGCCTGAAAATGTAATTGAAAGTCCTAAAAAGGATGACTCTAAGAAGAAGGGTGTACTTGGAAAAGTCAAGGATGCTCTTTTACCTGATCAAGAAGAACAGGCTGCAATTATCTCTACAGCAGTGAGAATTACTGTCCTTGCGTGGAGTGGTGGAATATTGACATTAAATTATGTTTCTATCCCTGGAATTCCTCAACAAAAGATAGATCCAACCTTTATAGCTTCAGTGTTCACAGGGGTTTTGGCCAGTTTTGGAATTCAGACAGCAAGTAAAAAAGGTGATGGAACTTATAAATCAAATGGTGAAAATGGACAGGTAAGTAAGAAAGATATGGAAAAGATGATTGAAAAAGCTGCAACTAATGCTGCTGTCCAAACTATTAGAATTGAGCAGGCTCCATTAGTAATTAAGGCTGAAAATCCTTCAGATCAGACTAAGTACACTATGTGAAGCCAAACGAACTAGACACGGTGGAATGGCCACCGAATAGTTCAATTTATTTTGCGAAAGATATTCCTATGAATCCTTATGATTCCAAGAAAGAGCTTGATCCGGTAGAGGTTAATAAAGCTTTGGATGAAATACGTCCTTATATTGAAGCTGATGGAGGCTATTTAGAGTTTGTAGAGGTTGATTATATAGATGAAGGTCCGGTTGTTAAAGTACGTTTGCACGGTGCATGTTCTACATGTGTGATGAGTACTCAAACATTAAAAATGGGTATAGAAAAACATATACAAAATCTCTTTCCAGAGGTTTATGAAGTAATTCAAGTGTTGTAATATGTGATCAGAATTTTATCTGTATGTGCCAAACCTTCATTGGGGATGGGTTTCTATTGTTTCTAGAAGACAAACCTGGTTAAAAAAACAGCCAGTTCACATAGATTATCTTCCATCTGACGATAAAGCTAAAGTTTTACAAGCTAGGTCTATACGTCGCTGTAAAGTTTTAGATAGGAAAAATGACCACACATATTTAGAAACTGGGTTAGGAGAGTGGTGGGTTGAGGATAAGTATTGGGATGGATTAACAGATGAAGGTCCCACAGTTCCATATGCGATAGATCGGGATTTAATTTATTTAAAGGATTTTCCCTATTTTCAGCAGCATCCAGATGAGTTTGGAGATAGCCAAGCTTTCACAATGGCAATGTGTCTTAAATATATGAAAACACCTGCTATTAATAGTGTTATGGATTATTTAGACGTACTTAATAAGTATGGAAAGAGCCTTTATAGAGCTGCACATTGTCAGGCTTTAATAGAATTAGGTATGGGCGCGACATTTACTCATTCAGCTGATCCTCAGGACATCATGGATGAGATTCATAGTGGTCGTCCAGTCGCCGCTAGTTTGCTTTCTAGAGGTGATATTACGGAGCCCAGTAGTGGCACACATCTTGTAGCGATTACCGGATATGGTAAAGACTACTGGTTAGTCCAAGATCCTTTCGGGGAAATGGATCTTATTAATGGTTTATGGTCTACTAGACATCAGGATTCTGGGAAGAATGTTAAATATGGCTTTTCAGAGATGAATATAAGATTGTTTGCTAGTGGTGGTGCATCTGGTTGGTGTTGGGTTAATTTCCGAAAACGTTAGTGTGGCAATTAAGGATACGGAGAGTTATACTCATGTCATACATTGATTAAAATTTTTTAGACATGGCTGATGCTCCAAAGTCATTAGAGGACCAATTGCAAGAGCAGCAAGAATCTCTTGGTAATCAAATTAAAGATTTAGAAACTCAATTAATGAGAGCTAAAGAAGGGTATTTGAAAGTTCAAGGTGCTCTTGAAATCCTTGCAATTCAAAAACAACAAGCTGAAGCAGCAGAAACTACTACAACCGAGGTCGCAGACCAGTAATGCCATGTTAGGAGAGCTGACGAAAGATAGATATCGAGCTTTAGAACTCCTTGCGGAGCATGTACGTTATCCATCTCGTGAGCTTTCCATTGACGCTATTGTTTGTGATGTTAGTGATGAAGATCTTCGCTGGGTAACTGGAAGAATTCATTACTATTTATTGAAATTACTAGAAGATGCAGATTATGACCCTGCAGAAGAAGAGAAGGTGGATTTGTTAAACTAAGTTAGAAGCCTTCTGTATTGATAATGGTTACTCAACCAATTGAGCCTAGACGTGATCCATATGAGTTCTTACGTGAAAGAGCTATGAAAGTTGCTGATGAAATGGAAGATCATCGTTTTGAGCGTGATGCTGCTATCGGTAGGAGGGCTATTGCTGGGGAGAAACCTATGACGGTTAGAGAAAAAATGGACGATCGAGTAATTAATACTTAAATTAGACTCCAGCTTCTCCACCATTTAGTTATTACATATTTAGTTCCTTTTATTGGAGGTAATGCTTCATGCATTGTTTTATAATTTGGTTTCCCATTTCTATATAAGTTATTCCAGGCTAGAAGAAGACCTTGTTCTGGTTTAATTTTTAAATTTAATCTTTTAAAGTAAGTTTCTCCTCCTTTTTCTACATCGTTTAAATACATCATGGTTGTCCAGGTTCTCTGTCCCATCCATTCACAGTACACTTCATATTCTTTTTTATTATCGGGAGGAAAGAAATCCCAATGTTCTTTATAGTATTGGCCAGGATCATATTTTTGGGCCTGCATTCCCTCTCCTAAAAAGGGGTCTAATTCAATTAATCCTTCTATTTTTTCATCAATATCAAATATCAATTCACTCGGAAAGTAGTCTAGATCTGCAGTTTGACTTGTTCTGTAATCTGAAGTTATTTGGGAATCGTCAGGATTTGCGATAGTAGATTTTCTAGCAGACTCATCTATACATCTAATCAGTTCATCACATTCCTCTTTTGTTAAAAAGTTCTTATAAGCATAGATTTGTGTAAATGGGTATTTTATTTGTGTGGCTTTTTCAGCAATAGGATTGTTATAAAAGGCATCATAATTAATCCACCCTGGTTTTTTCTTAAAATTACAAATTTGAACAATATGATTTACTTCTTGATCAGTTAAATCATAAGATTCTTTAAAACTTCTTAGTAGGTTTGTTTTTGATACTCCTGATAATGCAGCTCTAGTAAGGTATCTAACTAACTCGTTTAAATATTGTGGGTCCATTATTGAGTCATAGTATTCGTACAATATAAATATATATTCTTATACTTTCAAGTGGAGCTAATTGCTCTGAGTTTTGTACTGTTGTTCAGCGGAAGCTATGGCATGAGCACTTTCATGCTCCGGGATAGCCTAGAAAAGCGGAAGAGTAGTCGTTCTAGGCAGGTAATTGCAACCTCAGTTCAGCGCTGGTAATATAAATATAAGGTTTTAACTTTTTATGGATGCATTAGAGCTTCCAGTTGACGTTGAATTCTCTATTCACGCTGCTTCTCTCGCAATTCAAAATTTGGATCGCAGTGATTTAGAAGAGGCTTTCGTTGAAATGCTCCATCAAAAAGCTTTAGATCGTCAAATGTTTTTTGGCATTCTAAAAGACCACGGCATTGATGCCGACATCAAATTCAACATCTCCACGATGGGACAGATCTCTTAAATACCATGGCTACTCGCACCATTGAAGGAACTCTAGATACACAAAGCGTTGACACTGGATCTGAGATTACTTATCTCGGTTCTACTGCTGCTGCTAATCCTGGTGAAGCTGTTAGGGGCTTTCGTGTAAATCCAGGTGGCACTGGGGATATCAAAGTCACACTTGATCGCAGTAGTTCTATTAATAGTATGGAGATTTTCCAAGAGGATTCTTACACTGCGGGTAGTGCTCCTAATGGTTATTCAAAATTCGCAAATATTGCTAGAGATGGTAAGGGTAAAGGAGTTGTTGGTGTAACAGTTACTAATGCTGCTAAAGATTATATTGTACTGCTGAAGCTAGATGGTTATTCTAGTGTTAGTTACAGCGGTAGCGTTGTCGTCCCATAAGAAACAGAAATTACGTACTAAGTGGAAGGATCATCCTTTTTTAACTAGAAAAGGTATTAATTTAATAAAAACTCACTCATTGCCTCGTACTCATATTGGTATGGGGCGTTATGCTGCTTATAAAGATTATGGTGAAGATATTTGGCGTATTGGTTATGGCAGTAAAAAATTAGGAAAACGCTGGCTGTCTGCTATTGATAAGGCTACTAGAGAAGAGATTGAAATTCAGTTAGAAGAAGATCTTAAAGAATTTTCTGATTTAGTTTCTCAATACGTATTTGTACCATTAAATACTAATAGAAAAGCAGCATTGCTTAGTTTTGCCCATAGTATTGGTATATCTTCATTCAAGACTTGTCGCTTATTAGAGTTAATAAATAACTCTGCTGGTAAAACTAAGATTATTAGAGAGTGGAGTCCTTATATTAATCGGCTCTGGTTGTCTGGTGGCGATCTAATGAGAGATAAACGTCGTGTTGAATTGGATCTGTATTACGCGGCAGATAAGGATATTCCGACGTTGGTTCCGCATAAGTGTCGAGTGAAGAGATGTTTATTAAATCTCCCTGAGACTTATACTGGGGCTCCCAATCAGTTGAAAGCAATTGACATCTCTAATGCATCAATTAGTTGAAGTTGAGGAGTATAATTTTCTACAAATGTTTCATATTTCATGGTCGTTTTAAACCAATTTTAAGAAGTACTAAGTACCCTATTAAGTCCATAATAGTGTCTTCGTCTGAATCTAGCAATCCTGCTCCTTTTTGAATTCTATTTAATTTATCGTCAATTCTGACGAGTAGCTGTTCTACAGCGCTGGCCTTACTAAATATACGACAGGGGTTAAGGGCAGAATCTCCATATTTTTTATTTTTATATAAAAGGAGTTCTTTAACGTCGTCACAAACTTTTGTAATTTCAGACTGGGTCTCTGTCATGTTATTGCTTGTTGTATCAAGGATAACTTAGCAGATAACTTTTCCTAGATGAGAGAATATATCTTTAAATTTTTTAGTTTGATCAAAACCAAATTCAAGACGTGGTAAATAGATAAAATATCCCCAAAATATAGGTGCTTTTAGAGTGAACAGCTTTTTACCATGTATTAAGTTAGCTCTGTCTTTAGGTATACAGATTGGGTGTTCCCACATTTCTGGACAGGTTCTTATCATTTCTGGATAAGTTGTATAAAAGAGAGCTTCAGGTATATTTCTTAGTTTCCATTCCCTTACGAGTCTTTGAAACCAGATTACTGACGGTGCTTTTGCCGCAGCTCCTGCTTTAACACTCCACCTCCATGTTCCACGCTCTTTACTATATGAACAACGTCCAAAGGTAGGCGGGAAAAGATAGGTTTTACCTGTCCATGGTTCTTGAATGTTGAGTCCATCTTCTTCTAGTGTGTATATTTTTTTAGCTCGTAAGAATTCTACATTTGCATTATGTGTTGAGCATGGGTCAAGATCAATATCCCCTAGCAAGGCATAAATATAAGGTAAATAGTCTGCTGGCGTTAACCAATCATGATCTAAATGGACTATTCGACCTAAATTGAATTTATAATCTGCCCAGCGTAGTTTTCTCTTTTTCACATCATTTTTATGAAATTAGCACCTTCGCTGTCGTGTTTGTAGTGTATGAGTTCCATTTTTTCTTGATCTTGGATAATGAATAAAGATTCTTTCTCTGGGTCTACTTGTTCAGCTCGTGTGATTGCTTTTTTCATAACATCAGCAACCCCAGTCATATCACGGTTATTGAAGTCATTAAGAGCATTCATTAAGTGATCTACAGTTAAATAGAACATGCTTTTTTTCTCCGGCGCATCAGGGACATAAACCATTGCTCCAGGTCCTTCTTTTTTGTAGAACTCTGCATAGAATTCACACATGTCGGCACATATGCGCTCAATAGTGAGTTGAAGCAGCTTCGCTTCATCCTCATTAGATACAGTTCGTAGAAGTTTTTTAAGCAGTTTGTTCCTTCTATTAGTCATGAAATTCTCTATCTGATTAAGTTTATCAAGTTTTTTCTGTATTTACAGGGGTCTTAGCTACTTTTGGTATGCATTTAATTAAATGACCCAATCCCGATCGTTTAAGAGTTTCCAGAAGTTTTGGTATTAGGTACTCTGCAACACATCTGTATCGACGTTTTTCAGCCAAATTTATTTCTGGATAACGATCACATATCGTGCTTGTTCTCATATCACTGAAAGTTAATCTAATTTGATCCGCTAGGGACAGTCCTAGCATTAAATCTGTTGTACTGGTCTCATAGCTACAAACCAACTCTAGATATCTTCTGAGATCTTCTGTTGCAAAACTTCCTGATGGAGGGATAAAAATTTCAACTTGCTCAATTAGTGAGGGAACCAGTTTTTCTTTGTAGTTTTTTATTGTTACAGAATTAATTTCTAAAGATTCGAATCTATAACTTTGATAAACATTAGCTTCAGTATCAACTGGTTCATATTCTGTTTGAGTTAGTGCAGCAATCCAGTCCTCGCTTTTAATAACTGTCATTCGAGGGCCTTAGTTGATTGAATATTAGCGATATTTTTCTGTTTCTCCCAGTGTTTGTCCCATTGTCTTTTATGATCTATTCGTAGAGTCCATTCTTGGTAATCTCTTAAAGGTGTCATTTCTTTTTCTAAGGATGTTATTTCATACCATTTAGGGCCATGCAATTCTTTAAGTCGTTTTTTACATTTCTCGGTTGATCCGCCATAATTCTCTGCTTCCCAAAACGCTTTTGCGAACATTTTTTGTTTGTGTGTTAGTAGATTTTCTAGTTCTTTTCTGGACAATTCGGCTATTAACTCGCTAAACTCCTTAAGGAAAGGATATTGTTTATCATGCGTCGCCCCATCACTTATGCTGAGTTGATTTTGGTTTTGGCCCTCCTGCCGGTCGGTTGGATTGGGATCCAGCATTTACACGGGTTTGTGACAGATAGAATCAGTATAGAGATTAAACTTAAGTAGTACAATGGGTGGTCGCATACCTGAAATGAAAGTCCTCTTAGCAGGAGGAGTGAGGAAGCCTGCGGGAGAACTAAAGGTAGGAGATAAAGTTGATACTTTGCATCAGCATTCTTTTGATAGACAAGAAGCTGAAGTTACTTATGTAAGAGCTATTGAGTCTTCACTGCTTGAACTAACTCTTTCAGGGAAAGCATTTACTTGTTCTGAGGAAGATCAGTTTTATTCGACGAATGAGAGAAAATGGATTAAAGCAGAGCACTTAGTAGAAGGAGATAAAGTTTCTCGATTAGGAGATGAAGTTGAATTCCAGGGTTCTAAAAAGCTAGGTAAAGGACCATCAGTAGAACTTACTGTAGATGGCCCTCATACTTATGTATGTGACGGGGTTTTAATGCATAACAAGGGAGGTAGTCCTCCGCCTCCACCGACCATAATTATGCCTCCACCCCCACCACCTCCTCAGATAGTGCAGGATGTGACTCCTACGGAGACATATCAGGATGCTTCTAATTATCTGAAGCGAATGGATGATCGTGAGCGAGCAATTGAAGAGAGGCGTTGGATGGCTGGTGAAACTCCAGCGAATCAGGCACTTCGTCATTCCAGCATTGATTTAGCAGGCGCTGAATTAGACGCGAGATTGAACGCACCTGGTGCCAGCAATCTCTTTGGTTCTCAAACAGCTCCTGGCGGATCTGGTCAGGCTACTGCGGCTGTAATTAATGCTTTAGCTCCTAAACCAGGGTCTGGTAGTACTAGTAGAGATGCGCGTTTAGCTAATCAGGCTGCTATGGCAGCACAAGGTGGCGCAGGTGTTCAAACTGGTGGGCCTGAAGCCCGTCTTGCTGCAGCTCAAAAAGCTTATGAATTAGCTCAAGCTCGTAAGGCTAATGAGAAATTTGAGTGGGAGGATTTCCAAGAGCCATCATGGGCTGATCGGGATTGGCATGGCCCAATTAAGAAATGGCAAGAGCGAAGTGATAAAGTCGAGGTTGGGGATACTGATCCAAAGATTATAAAGGCTTAATTATCTAGTGATTTCCCCAAAATCCAACATCTCGCTATAGTCTTGAGTTACTAATCCCCAATTTATTAATAAATCGAAATTATCTCTAGCTAAGCCCCAATCTAGAACGTTAACATTTAGACTAATTGAATATGTCGTTTCTAGATAACGCATATCATTTGTAATTAAAAATAGATATTCTCCTGGCGCTAACTTCGTAATTGGGTAGTCGTCTATTCCAATTTCTACAGAGTCATCTGTATAATCAACTGCTCCTTCGTTATAGACATAGCCATCATCATTAATAGGTAGCTCTTCTCTTCTTTTATCTTCAGTTATTCGATAAAATGCTAATAGTGTATTTTTATTTGTATTCTGTTCATAGGAGAATTGAGATTGATTCTGTGTAAATTGAACAGATCTTGGTTCTACTAATTTTATTTTATAAAAAGTCGTTTGTTTACGAGATAATCCTCCGTGAGAATTTTTAATTGTAAATGAACGAAAAACTGATGAAAAGTCCCCTAAATCAATAGGGTTATTGAGATTATCACCATCTTCTGCTGGTCGTGGGTCTGAACCATAGTAGGAAGTAGGACCATAAGCAGTAGGTCCTGCACCACCAGTTGGATATGATTCAACAGTTCCTAAGTTATAAAAACCTGTATTACTCGGAATTGTTGTCAGATACCTGCTCATATTCTTGGGCTAGACCAGTATAGAAACCATGCATAGGATGCTCTGGGTTATCTCTACCGGATTTTTTATATCGTTCATCCATTATTCTAACTCGTTCAGCCATTGCCTTAACTCCTTCTGGCCCTGTACTTTCAGACTCCATAGTTTCAGTGTAAGAATGGTAATCCATCACCTTTTCTAATAATGGTTTTACTGCTCGTGCTTCCTCTTCTGTATCAAACCAAGCAGACCAAGATGATTGACCATTAATGCTCACTACTGCAGCATATTGGCGATCATCTGGTAAATGATAATTACTTGGCTCTACTCTACTTTCTTTACTTACTATTTTTTTTCTCTTTGTAGTGCTTAAAGATGTTTCCATGGTTAAGTCGGACTCTCTCAATTTCATTTGGTTCAGGGCAATTTTTGAGTTCTTTGATTGTAAGGTGTGTTGGGTTACAACAGAAAGATTCACATGTTGGTCTGCTGAAAATTTTATATTTACCTGTATAGCCACGACTCAGCCAAAAGGCAATTCTTGATGCTGACTGAGTTTTAGCGGAATGGAATGGAGATGGGAAATATGCTGTTGATTCAGTACCGTGCTTTCTTGTGGCACCATGCCATTTCCAACAAAGATCGGGATCTCTTATATCAACCTGCTCCCAAAAGCGTTTAACTTGCCAATACCAACGGAAATCAAAATTCTGTACA
>LUML01000250.1_pt1 | contig 12152 bp, 14 predicted proteins | sample 729661 | NCBI WGS metagenome assembly LUML01 (sample SAMN03860264, study PRJNA289734) | marine metagenome | biome: seawater column; feature: ocean; material: water; isolation source: Red Sea water column Station 22 - depth 10m | place: Saudi Arabia: Red Sea | collected 2011-10-15 | depth 100 m | reverse complement strand
ATGTCTCTCTCCTATGGGCAGGGTGCGCCGGGTGTTATAATCTTCCACTCGAAAGTGCCCCCGCCATCATCGGTGTTTACGCAGCCGCAGAAGCCACCCGCGGCGCCGTCAGTGTCGTCGAAGTACATGATCGCACCTTCGTTGGCCAACGCACAGGGAGCATTGAGGGTGGCCGCCTCTTCGATGGGGACAACTACGCCCTTGTCAGCCTCGGCGGTCAGCCTGAGCTGCCCTTTTGCTGTGCTGATCCGGCCGTCAGTCTGATCGTGCATCATGGAGATATACTGAGTGTTGTCGCTGTCTGGATCGGTGGCGCTGTGGACGTAAAAAACGGGGTCTGTCGCTGCGTCGTGGTCGTGGTCTTTGCTGCTGTTCGCTGCCGCCGCCAGCACAAGCTGACGCCCACCATCGGCCTGACTGCTGATCATGGTCTGGTCTGTGCTGAAGTTCGACTGAAAGATCGTGCGCTGGTTGCCGGCGTTCAGGAAGATCAAGCGGGGCGTGTAGTTCGACTGAACATTGATATTGATATCGTGACCACCAAGCGACCCGTTTCCGATGGTTAGATCTTGGTTAGAGGCCGGTAAGACCTTGAGACCGCCCGACCCGACCGTCAGCCGAGCGTCGGTGGTGTCGTGGTTTATGGCGATATATTCAGTCGGCGCGGTGGCGTCGATGCTCTGAACGCGGAGAGATGCGCTATTGGTTACCCCCCAATCAATCCCGTCATCCCAGGCGACCACCACGTCTGCGGAGCCGTCTTCGTTCAGGATCGTGAGGTTATGCTGATCGGCGTCGGCGGTCTCATGCAGGATCTCCCAGTCGGGATCTGCGTTGGTGTTGCCGGCCTTGAAGCTCTTGTCATCAGCTCGGAAGAAGCCCGCCGGCTGTAGGGAGAAATCCCCCCAAGCCACCGCCGAGCCGACGAGCACCCCCAGGGCGAGGGCTGCGGTTGTTAGGTGTCTTCTCATTACTGCACCCTCCAGGCGGTCACCATGAGCTTAGACGATCCGCCAACGCTGGCAGCTCCGTCACACTCGAAGGCTTCCCCGCCGATCTGAACGTCGGCCGGTGTGATGTATACTTCGGAAGTTCCGCCGCCGTTGGCGCCCAGCACGAAAGAACACGTTGACAGGTCGCTGCGGTCGGGCGTTCCCGCCGTGCCCCATGTCACACACACGTCATCGACGCTGGTATTTGTGATCTCAAGCCTCATGTCAGCGGCGTTGGCGGTGAATGCAACGTTGCCCGCATCGGTACAGGCCACCTGTGATGCCGTCGGGACCACCTGTGTCCCCGCCGTGGCCAGGCTTCCCCCGCTGCTGACGCTCAGGAACTGCGCGTTGGTGCCGTCATAGCCACGTACCATCAGCCCGGTGGTCGCCGAGCCTACAGCGGCGTTATCTTTGCCGAGCGCACCCGCCAGGAGCTGCTGCGGTGACTGGGCATAGATCAAAGTTCCGCCAGTTATTGCCAGGGCGACCACTGCCGCCAGGGTTCCCGTGATTAGCCTTCTCATCTTCCACTCCTCAGGGCAGTGTGCCGAATGTCAAGTCTGTGTCCACCATCGAAAAAGACAGGATCGTGGCCGTCGGCCCCGCCCCTGCTGTTGCTTTGAGCTTCACGTCAATCTGCGTCAACGTGTTTGCCCTGTTGATCCCTGCCATGCTCCCCGTGATGTATTGCGGGCCAGCCGCGGCAACGACTGTCGAGTTGTGGGCCGTTCCTGGGATCTCAACGTACACTGTAGCACCGTGCGCCGATGTCACGTAGCAATTCCACGTGACTCCGGTCATGGCTAGCCGTGGCTTTATCAGGTAGGTGAGCATCCGAACAAAGGCCGCTGATGCTGTTGTCGGCCCATAGCCCGCGGCGACGTTGTACCAACTCTGAGATATGTGACACCGGCCATAGTACCCCATCAGGTAATGTTGCTGCTTGACGATGTGCTCTACGTCGATGTCGTGGTGCATCTCGCCGGGAGGGGCCAGCACTTCGGCCGTCTCCTCGATGCCTGCAAAGGCGTTTCTGGCGGTCAACTCCTTGGCCATCAGCCTGGCTCCCTGAAGCCTACGCAGGTGAGCGAAACCACGCGGAAGTTAGGATCACCGCCGACCAGCAAGCCCGACGCCACCTTCTGAGCCATCAGCTTGATGACGATATCGTCACCGATGGCGCTGTGAAGCGTGGAGCGCAGCCAGGGCGAAAAGCAAACATGCTGAGGTGCGTACCGCCCGAGCTGGCCAGACCCAAGGTCTCGGCCCAGAAACCACCGCCGCCGAGAGGCCCGCATGCCGGCGCCCACCTCGCCGAACGGCTCCGGGACGAAGGTTGTTGTGCTGTCGCCGTTCTGATCGTGGCCAGCTCCCGCCGTGTCTCCCGTGTCTACGCGTAAGCTCAGCCGGCTGCCTGCCTGGGCATCGCCAAGCCTTGAGCGGGTGATCCCCACCTGAGTGAAGAGCACCCGGCACTCAGGCGTCCGCCGCACTACAACTCGGAATGCCTCGGCCAGAGCTGCCGTTCCAACATCTGCCGAGCGGGTCACGGTTGTCTTAATTAGCAGGTGGCAGCGGTCGCCCACTAGGTGTTGCCCGTTCCTTGCCCAGTTGAACCACGGCGCCGCAGCGAATCTAGCCCTGCTGAACGCCTCGTTGTCGGCCACGGGAGCATAGCCGGGGACTAGGACGGGGCCAGGCATCACAGGCTCCCTAGCGAGCCGTCTAGGGGCTTTTCTATGATGCTGTATGAATACAGATCCACATAGAAGAGCTTCTGAAATTGAAACTTCGGGATGTCACGGGCCGAGCACTCTTCATGCGTGTATGGGGGCCATATTTCGATCCACTCGGTGGCACCGTCCACCCGGTAGCCCACCACGTCTCGCCAAGGACCGAGCGGATCGTTTGCCGCATCCACTGGCCGGACGATGTACCTGTTATGATTGGCTGCGACGGCCGCGGGAACGGTGCCCGTCGCCGCCTCGAAGATAAGAACCCCCTCAGACCACCGATCAAAGGCCCGCTCAGCTATCGCCGCTGTGGTTGCCGTCGTCCCTGAGTCAATCGTGGCCGCCAGGATGACGCCACCGATCAGGGGTGGCCACTGCGAGCGCAGGTCCATCAGATACGGCCCATAACTGGCCTCAGCTCCGCCTGCGCTGTCGGTGATCGTGGTAACTCTGGCGTCGTTCACCATGTCGATAATGTCTGGCGGTGGCGTGAAGCCATAGGTGTAAGGAATCAGCCGGACCTTGCCGCCGCTCTCGATGGCCATCCGCAGATAGATCTCAGCCTGCTTGATGCCGGTGGTGCATGGAAGCGGCACCGTTCCCAGGCTGATCCCCTGATAAAAGGCAGTGCGTGACGGAGCGGGTACGCTGAACGACTCAGCAACCAGCGTGCGCCGCAGGTTGGCGTGTAGGCATCGGTCATTCTTGGCAAGCGTGGTGCCCAGGAAGGAAGAGGCAGGCACGCCGCCGTCATCCGTATAGACGGCTTGATCCAAGGCGTTGAGGGTGGCCGGAACGTCTAGCCGTTGGTGCTCTTCAGCCATCTAGCCCCCGTATACATAGCCGGCATCAGCCGTGCCGCCGAGCAGGCTGTTAGCGTTGTCGGCCTGAGCTACGTAGTTCTTCATGTTGTCCGTCCAGGCAGCGTGAGGTGTTGCCCCGCCAGAGTAGTGAAGAAAGGTGATCACGTTGGTTGCCACAGGTACCACCGCAGCCCCGCCCCCGTCCAAGAAATCCCCGCTCAGCGTGATGGTGTTCCCTGCCCCAACAGCCGAGACCGTGGGCTGAACCGCCCCAACAGAGCGCACCGCACCGTCCGAGTCCAGCAATACAACCTTATCGCCAACGGTGAAGGCTGCTGCATCTCTGTTTGGCACACCGTCGCCCGCGTCGGGTCTGGTGAAGGCGTTGGCCTGAAGGGTTGCAACCTTGGTCCCGGCGTTCCAGTTCGTCACTTCTCCAGAGGGCGCCCAATGACCCGTATTCACTGCCGGAAGCAACAGCAGCTCAAGATCAAGCCGCCCCTCTTCAAAGTTGAGCGCACGCCCCACCACCACCGCCGGCTGATTGGTAAAGCCACGAGTGCCGGTGAAGGGGTTGGGGAGGTGGCCGACCGTCAGGTAAACCCCCTCGGTGATGGAGATGTCGAGACGGTGAAGGCCAACGCCGACGGCCACCCTCGGCAGGGGCGTATGCCACCACCGGGCGAAGTTGATCGCCCGCCTATTGATGGGCTGAGCTGCGTCGGGGTAAGTGCCGAAGCCTTCAACCTCGAAGGTCATCTCTGAGTCATCGTCAGGATATCGCTCGGCCGCCTGCGGGGAGCGGTAGCGGTGGACGTTCTTGTATTCGCCGTCTCGGCCCTTGCCAAACTTCCAGGCCTGCCAGGTGATGGTTGATCCAAGGCCGCCCTTGATCGCCGCCGTGCCGTCTATGATGTCGGCTTCGGTGATGTTGGGCAGGCTGGCCAACGGGTAGGCGTCGGAGACATCGCCCAGGGCTATAAGTCCGTTCTCATCCAGGTAGAAGAACAGACCGAGCGGGCCGAGTATCTGGGCCTCCATCCACTCACGAAGCCGGACCGGTTCACCCTCCCAGCCCAGCACTAGATTGGGCATCAGAAGCCCGCCCAGCCTCTGCTCGACATCCCGAAAGCTCTGATGATTGACCAGGGCGGCAGGAACGCCAGCCCCCCAGTGGGCAGGCAGCGTATCCCAATCGGTATTGGTTCCGGTTCCGGTGGAATAGATGAGGGTAAGGAGGATATTCACCGGGTTAGCACCGGGCACACCACCGAAAGCGGGAAAGAACGCCACCCGGTCACCGATGGCGGGGTTGTCCCGGCGGGGGGTTGGGTGAGTCAGCAATACGTCACGGAAGACCAGCTCAGAGTCACTGGTGGTTTCGAGCTGCTCGCCCTTCGGAGCAAGGAAGAAGCGGTGCAGGTTCATCTCACCGTGGGCCGGCTGTCCGGCGGCCTTGGTGTAGTGCGCCTCTACGATTTGATCGCCGAACCTGGCATGGAACTTTCGAGTGCTGCCTGATGGGGTGTACTGAGGTTCTCTGACGGGGTTTCCGCCGATGCTCTCGGGGATGGCTAGAGTTATGGCCCGGCCGTTAGTCCCGAAATCCTCCCGCAGCATGCGGTTATTCATGGCCGACACCCCGACCTCTGGATGCTCTGCAAGGGCTGTGTTCACCCTCATGGTCGAGTTGTACTGCTCCCGCCCTACCGATTTGTCCAACAAGCCCAGCATCGGCTTACAGGCGATCCTATAGGCGTTCTCGTCTACCAACTCCCACTCGTCGATCACGCCCTGCCAGACCAGCCGGGCCTGTGGACCACACCCTCCCCGAGCGCCGCCTTGGTATTGTGCGCCTGGGCTGTAGTGTCGAGCACCCCGCGGGCCACGGTGACAGCCACCCCGCCCGGCAGGGCCGTTACCCGCACAGCCTCTGAGCCGATCCAGAGATGATCGCCGACTGCCAATCCTGCCACAGAATCGAGGGTCCAGCCGGTGGCCGAAGAGGTCACTGAGGCGGCCAGGGCGAAGGGACCAACAGGGCCGGAAGCCTCCACCGCTAGCAGGTCGGTGATCATGTCGGTGGTTTGCCAACCGTCGGCGCTCGCCCCAGTGGGAACCTGTGGCGGAACGTCGAGCAGGTCAAAGGTGAGCTGGCCGAGCAGGGTGCCGCCATTGCGAAGGTCGATCTGCTCCTCAAGGGTGGCGGGAACCTGGGTTAGTGCCGGGATATAGCCGTCAGATTGGGCGGCGGTGTATCCGTGGGGGTCTGGGTCGAGCGTAGAGAAGCGATAGGCCCGCTGCTTCTCGGCAGTGGTCGCCCCGGTGCGCCGGCCCCAGCCTTCGACCACCAGATAAGCCCACCAATCCCCGCCACTTGCGGCGATCTCGCTGGCGAAGGTTCCCGCCATCAGGCCACGTAGCTCAGCATGGGGATCTCAATATTGTAACGGCGGATCGTCCCATGTGGAATCGTCGCCGGCCACTCTTCGAGCCAAGCGTCATCGTTGATCACATAGGTGGCCCAGGCGGCCGGCGTGGCGGTCCAGTCGGGGGCGAACTCGAAGCGGCCACCGGCAGCCACCCAGGCATAGAAACGCTGGAAGCTCTCTTGCGTGCGGCTCTCCTCTGCCTGAAAGACCTTATTAGGTGGCAGGATATCCACCAGCACCCGGCGAAGGGTGCGGCCACTGCCCCACCGCTGCACCCGCTGACGGCCGTTCAGCATCACGGTTCGGGTGCTTCGGTACTGGGGCACGTTCTCCGAGTCGTCAACGTAAACCTGCTCGGGCAGCCAGGCGTTGCCCACCTGATGATCGCTATAGAGCGTGGCGAAGCCGCCGCCGGTTGATGCAGTATCGGTGCCGCCGATGAAGCCATAGAGCACCGAGGATGCATCGCCTGTGCCCCAGACTAGCCGGAAGTTCTCGGCAGTGGCCTTCTGGGTCATGATGATTCTCAGAATCCCCGTGTTGGCCAAGGATACGTTATAGGTTGCCGTGTTGGGCGAAGCTGCGATCAGCGCAGCTTGAAGCCGGGCGGCCAAGTCGTTGGCGGTCCCGTCTCCCCTCCAGAAATGATCGCCGTCGGTGATGTCTGCGTCTCCGGCTTCCCATGCCCCAGCCCCGCCGTCGGCCGTAGGGTCCCACTCTTCAAAGCGGATCACGTCGTTTGTACTGTCGATGGTTGCCGGCCAGGCAAACTTGGGAATCGTTCCTGCTCCTGGCATCTATCGCCCTCGCCTGCTCTGGCCGCTTCGATCGCTTTCGCCGAGCGCACCCGCCACCGCCCGCCCCAGCTCCCGCTCGCGGATCACACTGCCGCCGATGTTCACGTTGATCGTCTTCGAAGAAACCCCTCCACCGACGCCGCCGCCCATGGTTGGCAGCGGGCCACCACCAACCGCTGCCGGTGCCGGCGAAGCCGCCCGAGCACCACCACCCCCCGAGCCTGCGCCACCAGACGAAGCCGAAGAGAGCAGGGCGCCAGCTCCGACCAGTCCAATACCGCCAGCAATAAGCCCGGGCGGGTTGAGTCCAAACAGACCAACGGCGGCAGGCCCGGCCGCCATGGTCGCTGTGCCGCTGGCGATCATCGCCCCGCCAAGACGGGTTAGGCTTTGGCCGATGATGTTCAGCATCGCATCTGAGAAATCCTCCTGAGCGACGGCGGCTTGAACGCTGGACTGAATGAAGCTCGCGGCGATGCTTGCCGCCATCTGCCGGGAAGCCTGGGCGTTACGTTCCATGGCGGCAGCCATGCGCTCAGCCTCGTCTTCTGTCGTCTGGCCAGCCGCCCTGACGGCTTCCTGATAGCTGGCCCAGTCGTCTTTGATGGCCTGGATCTTTGCCGAGCCGGCCGCCAAGCCTTCGGTGAGCTGGTCTTGGCTGATCTTGCTTGCTTCGAAGTCTGCCTTGAGTTGGATTTGGGCATTGGCCAACTCCCTGACCCGCTCCTGAAACAGTAGCGCCCCGCCGGCTTGGCGGCTCCACGCTTCATCCCCTGCCAGCACTCCGTCAAGGACTGCGCCCATCTCCCCAGCCAACCCGGCCAGAGCATCAGCGTTTGCCCCTAACGCCTCGGTGGATCGTTCTATAGCGTCCGTCTCGAAAGCAATAGCCCCGGCCAGCTCGCCGCTCATCAGGGCTGACTCCCTGGGCGTCAGCGGCCCTGCCGGCTTGGCGGTCTTCGCCTTCGGGCGAGCGGTGATGGTGGTTCCTTCGGTAAAGTCGATGGCTTTGCCGACACCCTCAAGGCTTGCTTTCAGTTCGTTGGCTTTGGTGGCGGCCTGGGCTTGAAGGCTTATCGCTCTGGTCATGGCTGCGCCATACTTGGGGAGCCCGGCGTCGGTCTGCTCACCCAGAACCTTCATGACATCGACGCCACTCCGCTTCCAACGCGCTTGGACGAACAGCCATTCGGTCAGCGTAACCTTTCCGGCCTGAAGACGGCGGGCCAGCGCCTCGACGGCTTCTTCTTGGTTGGCGATGCCTTTTGTTATTCCGGTTTGGAAGGCGGCATTCCCGGTCAGCGCAGACACAGCGGCATTGAGAGCACCCATGGCGGATACGACACTTGGCAGCACCATCTCGCCGAATTGCCGCCAGTTCCTGCTCAGCTCTTCGCTAAGTTGCTTCATCCGCAGGCTGGGGCCTTCCAGCTCTGCCAGGGCGTCAGCGGTCTGCCCGCTCTTCGATGTGATATTGCCCAGGGCGCGGGCGAAGTCTGCCGCCCCCTCTTCACCCGCTAGGCGCATGGCCTTTGACGCGCCGTCCACCCGCGGGATCAGTGTGCCTATAAGCTCGGCGCCGCCGATCTTCGCCGCCTTTTTTAGTTCTTCGAGCGCCCCGGCAAAGCCTTTGCTCTTCAGTGTGGCGGCGTCCCAACTCAGGCCGAGGTCGGCGGCGGCCTTCTCTGCCTCGGACGAGGGAGCCAAGATCGCCGACATGATCGCCCGCAAGCCCGTCATGCTCTCGGCTGTGCTCACGCCCGCCTTGGTCAGCGCAACGGTGGCGGCTAGCACCTCCTGAAAGCTCACCCCCGTCTCGGCGGCCATTGATGCCACCGTGCCGATTGAGTTGCCCAGCTCTCTGGTGGTCGTGACCCCCAGCTTGTTGGCCTCAAACATGGCATCGGCGATCTTGCTGGCGTCTTTGGTTTCCAAGCCCCACGCGTTGATGACGGTGGTCAAGCCGCTGACGGATTCTTCAAGAGTCGAGAAGCCGGCCACCGCACTGCGTGCGGCGGTGTCCATAAACTCGCCCGCCGTCTTCGCTTCGATGCCTGCGCTGATGGCCTGAAAGGTGGCGTCGGCGGCGTCTTTGGCTTGCAGTCCATAGGCGGCAGACAGGTCTTCGATGCTTTTCCGCAGGCCGCCCAGTAACGCCTTTTGGCCTGGGATCAGGGTGCCGACCCGACGGACAGATCGGTCAAAATCCGCAAAGGCGTTGGCGGCGTTTGCTACGGAGCCGGCCATGCCGCGAACGCCCATAGCCAAGCCAAGCCCGGCAGCATGGGCGGCCACCTGCTTAAGCACCCCAGATGCCCCCGCCCCGGTGGTCTTGATCTTGTTGAAGGCCGTGCTAACGTCTTCGGTTGCCTTGATCCTGACGACCAGATCACGCTTGGTAGCTCTAGCCACTAGCCCGCACTCCTAACCGGACCACGCAAAGCCCGCCCGGCAGGCGTAGAGCGGATCGCCTTCTCCCGTTCACGGTTGGCGGCCTCGATTTCGTTGACCTCGGCGCCGATGATCTCCATGGCTCTGATGTACCGCCAAGGCCACGACCCGACGCCGCCGCTGTGCCAGGGGTTGCCGGCCTTGTGGTGGACGAAGGCTCGCAAGTAGCCACGCAGCGACTCCGGGATCACGTTGACGACACAATCGAAGAACTCCCGAGGGCCGCCCGGCGAGTCTACCGCGAAGGGTGCCACCGAGGGCCGACGCCAGCCAAAACGAGAGCACCCGCGTTCACGCTGCACTTGGGGCGGACATGTCTGGCAATCGAACTGACCCGCCTTTGCCGTTAGAAGCGACGCCCCCAGTCGGAGCAATACTAACCGCCTCCTCATCGTCAAGGTCGGCGTCTTCCTGGACAGCTCCGGCCAGCTCTGCGATCCAGCGATAGGGCAGCGTCCCTACGAAGGCTCGCCGCTCTGCCACTGCTGCGCCTGCGGGGTAGACCATAGGCCGCCCGCCTTTGCTGAGATTATCCACCGAGCGTAGGCAGCTAGCCACCAGGGACACGGCGAACTCATCCATGTCCATCGAGTCGGCCGGTGCTCGCTCCGGCTCTTCATCGCCGTCGGCCGCGGCTAGGCGGGCATCCCTGGCCACCTTCACCGCCATCCGTCGAGCGCCCATAACGTCGTCAGCACTCGGCAGAGAATAGACCCAGCGGGCCGGCTCGGCCGTGCCCCGGTGAGCTTCGAGGATATAGGTCAGATCGTCCCGTATATCCGCCATTATGTGGTCACCAGGGTTAGTTCATTGTCACCGGTTCCAGTGCCAACCACACGACAGTCGAGGACGTTGCCAACCCTCCCGTCAAGGTCGCCGAACTGAACATCGTTGATGAACATCCCCGCCAGGGTGAATGTGTGCTGATTGTGAGCTGCGCTGCCAACCTGAACCGAAGCAGATCCCGCGGTGGTTCTGGCGTTGTAGCGGGTAAAGAAGTCGTCACCGTTAGCGTGGGCCTTCTGCTCGACCTCCAGCGTGGCCGACATACCCGGATCGTCAACTGTGCCCCGCCCCACGATCTCGAAGCCTGCGATACCCTCAGCTCCGGCCGTCAGAGACTCCCGAGGAACCACCTGGTTTCGGAAGTCCACCACCAACGAGCGCACATGTCCGAAGACCCCCGCGGCGGGATTCTCTGCCCAGGGCTGATATCCAGTAGAGGCCACGATGGGCGGTGCTATATCTGTGGTGTAGTTTGGCGCACTAACCGCCCTGTCGGAGGGCAGGGTATAGAGCCCCTGGAAGGTATACTCGATGCGGCCACGCTCACCCGGGACGAAGTTGAGTACCGCGTTGCCGCGGCACCCGAAAGCCTGAACCACCACACCATCAACTTCTGCCTCGATGGCACAGGACTCGAAGCCGGTGCTGCGGGGCGCATAGGTCCAGGTGGGGCCGCCGCCAGCGTAAACGGCGGACATACCGCAAGCCCGAAGGAATACGTCATACTCAGGCACCGTGGTTGCGTCGTATTCGCCAGCGTTGCCGCGGATCTCCTGCCAAAAGGTGATCGTGACGGAACGCTTGCCGAGCACTGAAGCTCGGATCGGCGAAAGTGTCGGAGACATCACGGCGCGCGCGTAGCTCTCGCCGTTGAAGGTGATCGTGAAATCGTGAACTAGCTGGGCATCTGTGGCGGCGTGGGTGGGGTCGCTTCCATAAGAGGCTTCGACCTTAGCCAACACCACCTGGCGGCGTGTCAATGGCATCTCTGCGTCTCCTGTTTCGTCCTCGCTCGGGTATAACGGGAGAGCTGGGTCTGGCGGTTAGTCCTTCCCCTTGGCTCCCTTCTTCTTCGCCGGCTTTGCCGGTTCGATCTTTCTGTAATTGTTGTCGCCCAGGTCTTCCCACGCTCCAGCGGGGAGGGGGCCGTCGGTTTCGGTGTTGTGCTTAGTGCTCATGTGTAGCTCAGCCTCTCTATTGCCTCGAACCGGACCTCTGCAAAGTGGCAGAGCACCCCGCGGATCACGCGTGGCTCGAAGGCCGCCACTTCTGGCGGTGTTGCGTTCATCGCCTCGCCGGCGATTGTGAAGTTTCCCCGGAGCTGCGTACAAACCGACTCGACCACTCCACGAAAGGTGACTTCTGAGGTCATCGAGGTGCCCGCTGCCGGATCGTCCACCGCGTAGATCCCCTGAATGATGACGGTGTGCGTCCGAAGGTTCAGGTTTAGCAGGCCGTCCACCTCCTCCTCTGCCCCGCCCCAGCTCACCTGCCAGCCGTGTAAGCGACCGTTGACAGAGTCTCGAAACAACGCCCTGAAATCTGACTCCGAGGCCGCCCATCTGATCCCGTCGTGGACCGGCACCGTTGCCCCCACTGCCGTGGCAACGTAGCTGCGGACCTGGGCCAATATGGTGTTGAGGCTCACGCATCACCCCTAAAAGACCTGTCGAGCTTTGACGCTAAAGGTGACGTTACCGCCGCCGCTGACATCCCAGCGCACCCGGATCAACATCGGGGGCGGGTCGCTAATCACCGTGGTGGATGTCGCCACCGCCGCCAATACGGCAGAGTTGGCCAGCGGATACCATTTGGCATCGCCGCCTTGATATTCGTAGTACAGGGTAACGTTGCCCGCCCCCACCACCGTGACATCCTCTTCGAAGATAATAGAACGGCAGGGGCCAAGGGTTCGCCCGGCTGACTGACCGTCTGCGTTGTGAGCGGCCGATGCTTCGATGATGTCCACCTGACTGCCCGCCAGGGCTACTGATGCGCCAAAAGTTGCCGGCATTGCTATCTCCCTATCTGGGCGATCTTGGTGGTCGCCACACTCAAGGCCCTGTCTAAGATGGCCTCGATTTCTGTCATGTTGTCATCGACTGCTGGATTCAGGAACGGCTGAGCCTTGGTGCCTCGCCGCCTGATTATGTTC
>LUML01000524.1_pt1 | contig 12163 bp, 14 predicted proteins | sample 729661 | NCBI WGS metagenome assembly LUML01 (sample SAMN03860264, study PRJNA289734) | marine metagenome | biome: seawater column; feature: ocean; material: water; isolation source: Red Sea water column Station 22 - depth 10m | place: Saudi Arabia: Red Sea | collected 2011-10-15 | depth 100 m | reverse complement strand
GTCTAAAACATATTTTGCCGATGCACTGCCAGTACTGCCTACTGCAGTACCGTCTTTAATTTTATTTTCATTAAAAAATTTTATTCCACCTGTAATTGCCATTATGCAACCTCCTCCCTAGAAATACCGAGAGCTTGATTTTCAATTTGTTTTGCAGTCAAAACCTGACTTGCCTCCTCCCCATCAAAGCCTATTATAATTTCTTGGGCACCCCCCTCTGCAGCTCCAAAAATTTCCTCATCCCTTGAAGCCCCAATTGCATTTAGTGCATCCTCTGCATTTCTTTTTGGGACAACCAACTCACCGGGCATTAACATGGCAGGGACCGAGTCAAGCCCCTGCAAGCCTCCCTCAACAATCCCACCGTCTGCAAGCTTTTGAGCATTTAATTTATGGAGTTGCTCGGCCCCAAAAGCAATTTGGGCCGCTGCAAGTGTTGCACCTATAACAGGCCCGGCAATTGGGCCAAAAAATGCCATTGATTGAGACATGGCACTTGATGCAGCTGCAGCGGTGTTGGCCACAATTTGCACATTTGCGGCTATTTTTGCAATAGCCCTTAATTCTTTGTTGGATGATGTCGCCATTTGGTTAAACTGAGAGGCAAATGACCCTGCATCTTTTAATCTTTGGGAGTCCAAAAATTTCATTGTTTTATAATAAAGCTTTTGCATTCCAATTAATTTAACTTTGTGCTGATGCTCATATTTAAGCTCATCATTTTTTTCTTTTATGTCTCTTTTTAATCTTTCTTTTAGGTCATTTTGCTCAAGCTTATTTTTTGTTAATTGAAATTGAGATAAATCCTCTAAAAGTTTTGCTCTTTGCTCTTGGTTATATGTGGCAAAAATCTCATCATTCTCACCTGTCAACTCCATTTTCTCGGCAAATTCCTCGCCCATTTTTTCAAGCAATAAAGCATTAAACTCGGCCCTCATTTCCATTTGACGCTCATAGGCCATTGCAAGGTCGGCCAACTCTTGCTCTTGGGCACTTAATGCTTTCACCCTTAGGCCTTCATTTTTTTCTTCCTCTACTTTAAAAATTTCATCTTTTAGCCCTTTAAAGTTTCCAATAACCCAATCTTTATGAGTTACAAGATCGGCCTTTAAAGCAATTAAACCTTTTTTTGACTCCCCTATTGCTCCCAACATTGCATTAGCTATAATTGTAGGGATTTTTTTCATTAGCTTTCCAATAACCAAGGCCATACCAAAAGATTTTAAAATCTTTGTGGCTTTTTTCATGTTTGCCGTAAAGTTATCCATAAACTTGGTCATTGCAGCGGCACCTAAAAAAAGAGCAAGGCCTGCTACCGATGCTTTTAAAACTTTGTTAAGAGTCGCACCTGCCATTGCCGTTGATAACATTGCACCCCTAAAAGCAATTATTGCTTTTGTACTAATGGCCATAACCGTTGTTAATGCTGCAAGGTTTGTTGTAAAAAGAATGACTTGAGCAACCGTTTTTGCAAGGGTTTCGTTTTTGTCTTTTAAAAGATTCCCAAAAGCTTCATTTAAAAATTTTGCAACCTCGGCAAGAGGTGGAACCAAATGTTTACCTATTTTTTCGGCAAGGTCTCCAATGGTGTTGGAGAGTTGAATAAATCTCCCTGTCCCCTCTGCAGTTGCTCTTGCTTGCCCTCCAAATTGGACCTGTAACTCTCCAAGAATTACTTTTTGAGCACCTGCAATATTATTTACATCAGCAAAAGATTTAATAAGGTCTTTTTGACTTTGAGAAAGTTGGACCCCAACCCTGCTTAATGCTGCAATACCTGCAACCGGGTCATTAAGGGCTTTACCAAGCATAACCGTTGAGCTTTTTAAATCCTGCCCCATTGCAGCACTCATATCTAAAATTGTTTCGGTTGCCATGGGGAAAACGTCTCTGCCTATACTAGTAAAGGTTAAAAGCAAAGATTGGGCACCGATGATTGCCTCATCCCCAAAGGTGGTTACTTGCTGTAAACCGGATGCCATATTTAAAAGCTCTTCTTTGGTTAAACCTGCAGCACTCCCGGTTGATTTAAGGGCCGTTGCAAGCTTAACCTCGGCCTGCTCTTGCACTCTGTAAGTCTTTATAAGGCTTGTAACCGTTGCTGATAAACCGGCAAAAGCAATTGAGGCTTTTGTTGCAATATTGGAGAGTGTTTTTTGTAACCCCTCGGTGGTTTTTTCAACCCCTTTCATAGCCTTTTGAAAATCTTTAGTGTCTCCCTTAACCCTTATAGTTGCCGATGCTGCCATAAATTACCCCTTTGAGAACTCAAGCCGTTTTCTTTGTTTTGCTCTTTGCAAAGCAATTTCAAGAGCCTTTTTTTCATTTTCATTCAAAGCTTGAGAGTTTTTTTTCATTTCCTCTTTTGGTTTTTCTAATTTTAAACCATGCAAAGATGCTTTAAACTCTCGGTCTGAATTTTTCCTATTTCCGATTTTTTGGAGCCTCCAATAAATCTCATGTAAAGAGCAATTTAAAATATCATCGGTTGTCCAACTATACTCTGCACTCAAAAGGTCAAACACCTCACCCCAATCTAGGCTTTTTTGATTTTTTTCATTTTCTTTTTGTTTAAAGTCACTTTTTTTTTATCATTAAGCTCGGTGCTATAAACCTCATTCTTGATTTTATCCAAAGTAAGCTCATCAAACCCCATTGAAATCAACATGGAAAAAAACATTTCCATTTGCTCTTTTACAGAGGCAACAAACCTTAATAAAAGGTTATAGCCCCCCACGTCCTCGACCTGAATATCTCCAGTGTCGATGTCTATTGTTTTTAATTCTTTTTTCATAAAAAATTGAGCATCCTCAAAGTCCATTAAAAAAAGGATAACTTTGCACACCTCTGCACTAATTGGGTTTTTTAAAACATCCTCAACATCCAAACCCCTATCTTTTAAATCAATGAGGTCTTTTGGAGTGCAAGGCCTCAACGTAAATTTTCTATCTGGTATGGACAGATAAAAATCGGCTCTTTTAGGTAAAAGGTCAGTGACTTTAAAATTTTCCATTTTTTTATTGCTCCCCATCTATAATAAGTCGAAAAATAGAATTATTCCTTATTTTTTTTGTCATCACATATTAATATAAGGGAGTGGGATAATAAACCGTTTTTTAACAGTGGGATTTAAAGAAATTTTAAAAAGCCCCAAATCCCATTTTTACAAAGGTGCTTTAATGGAAAATTTAAATGAATACATCCATATTAGGGTTTCTAGGTTTGAAAAAAACAGGTTGAAACACCTTGCCGATAAATATGCAGAGGGAAATATTTCTTTGTGGGTAATTTATGCAAGTTTAAATATGCAAAGAGAGTTTATTACACCGGAAAAATTGCAAGAGTCGAAAAGGAATAGGGTAAGGGGCCGGAAAACCCGACCCCAATAATTAAAATATTTATGATGGTATAATGTGCCTCATTTTAAAGACCCCATCTTTTGCACTATCGTAAAGCATTTTCACGGTTACCTCTGCAGCACTGTAAGCATTTCTTGCAAGGTTTAGAGGCATCCCAACGGCTTTACATTTATAGGCTTCAATCTCAACCATTTGCCCATCCCCTTGCTTACTTGCATAAATCATGGCCCCAAAAGTAGGAAATGACTGATTTGCAAGGTTGCCAATAGTTACATCAGTTGATGCAGAGTTGGGGGGGTCAACATACACCTCTGCAGTATCATTTGTTGTAAAGGCCGGGGTGCCTACTTTTGAAAAAGTTAAGCCCAAGTCGGCTACAACTGCATCACCAGAGGCAACACTTAAACCCGTTGCAACTTTAAGATCATCAGATAAATAACTTGCATCAGTGCCTCGACCAATATCAATGTCCGATGATAAATATAAATCAAAAGTGTTAGCAGCGGTTGCCTTTATAATATATTTCCCAAATTTCAAATCTCCAGAGTCTCCAGAGGTAACCTCAACTGCATCAATCCCATTTGCTCCATTTTTAACAGAGGTGCCCTTTACATTTGCAAAGCCTGAAATAGACCCTGTTGCCTCTGCAGCGTTTGTTGTTGGGGCATTCCCTAAAAATAATTCAAAAACAAAATCAGGATATTCAGAAAACGATAAACTCATTTCTGCAGTAATTGAGCCGTCGGCCGAGTCCCATGGAAATTTAGATGAGCCTCCCAAAAGGTCTATGGTCTCACCTGCAAGAGATAAGCTTGAGTTTTCCAAAACTCTGAGTTCCCCATAAAACTCCCCCGTAGAAAAATTATAGGGGGAAAAACTGTGTATTCCAAAAATCGATCTAGGTGCACTTAAGGCCATTGTTAACACTCCCTGTTATATTAAATTATCCTAAACTAGTTTTTATTTGAATGCCTGTAGCCCTAAACTCATGAGTTTCATTTAATGAGGTTAAAGGAATAGGCGTTAATAAGTTAATTGAAATAAAATTTGCATTTGCTTTAATTGAAAAATTCTCTTCAAAAATTTCTTTGAAACATCTTAAATATCTAAACATTCTTAAAGGCAAATCACCTTGAGCCGATTGATCGGCAACAACTATAATACAATTTATTAAAAACTCTTGAGGATATAAAAAACAAAAGGGTTATAATTAACAGAGGTATTATCAAGCTCTTGCAAAAAATAAGCACTATTATCAACCGTCAATAATGTGGTGCTATCACCTTTCTCTGAATTAATAGCACTTATTTTTGTGTTTAGGTTTGTTGTCATAATGCCTTTCACATCATCCAACAAATTTTCTAAATCATAGGCCATTATTTTTTACCTTTGCGCAAAGTGTCTGCACAATATATTTCCAAAACCTCTTTCCATCTTTGGAAACGTCTTTTGACAGTTGTCGTTTTTGCAAATCCCTCATTTTCATTCCCAAAAACTAAAAAAGGCCTCTTGGGCATTTTCTTAGTACCCTCTTGGAGCCATGTTGCATAAGGCACTCTGGTGCCTAAAATTAAAATATTCTTATTAACAACACTCTCCAAAGCATCGGCGTCTTTCGGGTTTGTTAAAGATTCCTCAAGCCTGCCTGATGCTTTTAAAATAGGATAAACAAAGCCATGGGTTTTTTTCTTGAGGTCTTTATAACCACCGGGAAAAAATTTGCTCCCATTATTTTTTGCAACGGCTCGATCATCTTTTTTTAACCAAAAGGCATAAAGCGGCCTGTCTGATAAATCAGTAAAATAACCTTGCTTGTTTTTGCCTTTAAAAAGGGCCTTATTGGTTTTAAAAAATGATGCTGTAATTTCCCTAAAAGGTGTTCTTAGATCTTTGCTTTGTTGGGATGCAAGAACTAAAGTCCTTTTAAACTCTTTTGAGGGGTCAACGTCAATTTCTAAAACCGGCTTTACCATTGTTGCTCATCCCTTTTAAAAATGTGCTTTATATCATCAGAAACGGCAAAGCTATCGACCCCATCACTTGCCCTTGCAAGAGTTGCATCAGATAAAATCAAACGTCCCTCGGCAATATCATCAAGCTTGGTTTTTGCCATTTGAAATAAGTCACCCATTGAATCTTGATCGGTTGAGGCAATCCCGGTTTTCACGGCCAAAATTCTTTTGACCCTTGATGCGACCAATTGAACACTAATAGTTTTCATTATCCTTAATGCATAAGTGCCGGTAACCGGGGTTTCATATTTCCGACCAACAATCCCATCAATAAAGGCGTCCTCTTGCTCAATAAAAGCGTCAACCTCTGCAGAGGTAATGCCATTACTGTTATAAGTAAGACTTTTAAACTCGCTTTGAATGTCTGAATTTGTTGAGTAAGCCATTTAGTTAACCTTTTTTTTAGTAACTCTTTTTTTTCTTATAGGCTTTTTTTCCTCTGCACTTTCAATTATACCGTCTTTTAAAAGATCATTAACAAATTCACTTATGAGCTTTGCCTCATCAGCACTTATCAAATCCCCCTTATTTTTTTTAAGAGAGTTGCATCTAAAATTTTGTTTTGCTTTAAACATCCTTAACCTCCATAAAAGGGGAGGTTTTACCCTCCCCAAAAACCTTTTAAGATTAAGCAATGCAGTCTTTAACCAAGTAAGCGGCCTTGACGTTTGAAAGGAATAAATCATAGTTATCCTCAACCAAAACGCTTTGTGAGTTTGGTGGGTTATTAACTGCATATTTATAAACTCTTCTAGGGTCAGATTGTTGGATTCTATACCCCAGAGAAACCTGATAAGGCATTGCTTTGTCAGGGACAACGGCAAAGATGCAGTTTTTACCGAAACATGGCTCAAGGTCTGATGTCTGCCCCTCTGCAGCGCTCTCATACATTGCATCACTTCGAATAATTTTTTCAACACCTAAAGCTACGGCAAGCTCATCATCATTAAGGCCGCCCATTTTGTTGTATTTATACCCAAGAGCATCTAAAAGCTTTGAGGAAAATCTCAACTTATTCCAGACCTGCCATGACATAATTGCAGCGTTTGGAGGTGCACCGCAACCGTCCATTATAGTTGCTCTTGCAGTTGCAGAGTCTCCGATAGGGTCAGAGTTAGAAAAATCTGACCATTGGGCCGTGCCTGATAAGGTCGTGTTTTGGGTAAGGGTTGCAGTGTCTCCCAATACGTCCCCAAATGTTTTTTCTTTTTCTAAAATTAGTTGGGAGGTAAGGCCCAAAACGGCATCGGTAAGTGCTGAGTATGGAGAGTCACTATTTGCAATTTCCGATGCACTTACTAGAGCCTCTAAACCGTGACCCTCGATTTGATAAGTTGATTGCTCTCTTACAATCGGCTCGACTCTTCGGTACTCACCTCGACCACCAGAGTAGTTTGTTTCAATTCTTAGGTGGTTTGTCCCATACTTTGCAAGCTTACCAGAAAATTGTTTTACTCTTACCTCTGGCAAAATTCTTTCACATGCAAAACCTTTCGGAAAATAACCGGCACTCGCTTGAGTGAGTAGTTTATCAACCGTTGCTTTTAATTGTCCCATTATAAAACTCCCTTTTTAATTTGTAATTTAACTTAATTAAGCATCACTTGCATGAGCCGTGAAATTCATAACTCTTACCCCAATAATATCATCAGCAGCGCCGGCCTCAAATGCTATTGCTCCCACAAACTCGCCTGCAGCATCGGCAACCTCGCCACGCCCATTTCCGGTTGATGTAAGCAAGTTAGATTGCACAATTGTCTCGGCAACTTTTAATTTTGCTCCCCCACCTGAAAGGGCAACTTCGATTAACTCACCGCTTGAAACCTCTGCATCATTTTGACCAATGCCAATGCACTTACCATTTGCTGTACACTCAACAACGGTGCCTGCAGCACTAAATTTAACAAATCTGTAAGCTCGAATAGTACCACCGGCTTTAAAAGTTGTAATGTTAACCGGTTGTGTTGCAACTGCCATAATTAGACTCCCTGTTTTTTAATATTAAACTAAACCATTATAGAATTTTTGTGCTTTTGGGTTTTCCTTAAGCTCTTTTGAAATTGCATAATTTGTCCATGTCATTATCAATAAAGGCTTGTCTTTGGGCCTCAACAACAACACCCTCTGAGAGTTTTTTATCAAAGGCTTGATTTTTTTCCATAAGCTCTTTCTCTTTTTTCATTTCAGCAAGTTTTTCCTCGCCTTTTAGTTTTCCTTCCTCAAGCTCCTTTCTAATAGAAATAAGCTCCTCATCTTTTTTTAAAAGATCGTCTTTAAGATCTTTAATTAACTTCATTGCATCCTCTAAACTCATTGCATCCTCTTGCATTTCCTTTTTTTCCTCATCCATTTTATCCTCTTTGTTAAGGTTTATATTTATTTCACTTAAAATAATTGGCTCCATTGATTTAACAACCGGCCTATTAGTTAAACCGGCACCGAATAAAGTTGCCCCATGGTTTTTTAATGACTCATTATCTTTATAGGAAAATGAAAAATCGGCACTGATATATTTAAAGGCCTTATTCTTTAAACTGTCCTGCCCGGCTTTGGTCCAATCGACCTCTGCCCATAGCTCGGTTTTATCATCAGACAAAATGAGATTTTTTATCCAACCTGCAGCCTCGCCCTCTGAGTTATGAGAAAAATCGATCATTAAATCAATGCCTCTGACCCTTTCAGAAAAATTTTGAACCATGGAAATAAGATCTTTTTGAGAGACCTCAATTTCACGCCCATCATGAAAAAAATTACCTGCTCTAAGGATTTGAATTTTATCAGGGAGATTTTCCTCGCTGAATTTAATTAGATTTGGACTTGATCTAAATTCACTCATTTTTGATTCCTTTAATTTCCCATAAATTATTATAACACCTTGCTCTGGCACTTTAAAAGACCTAAAAGAGCCTTTTATAAATTTTGAGGGGTCTCTTTGCCTAAACCTAAAACTTTTTTCAGTCTCATGGGTTTTAGGAATAGGATTTATAGACCCATGTTTAATTGCAATCTCTTTTGCCTTATCTAGGTCAATGCCTTTAGACTTTTCAACTACAATTGCTTGAATAGTGCCTTTGCTTTTATTGTCCATACTCACCCCAAAAAGGATTGGTAAGTTTTTCATACTCACTCGGGAAATTTCTAAGCTTCTCACTGAATTGCAAATATTTCTCGTTTTCCTTACTTATCTTGAGGTTTTTAATTTTCCGACCCTTAAGATCTCCGATGAGTATGGGGACAATCATTGATCGGCAATTAAAGTGCAATGGAGGGGTAAATTTAAACTTGTTTGGGTCATCTTTTGCAAATATGGTCCCATTAAGTTGCTCACAAATTGGGGTCCTATCTTTGGGATAATTATTCACAAACTCAAAGGCCTCAATTTCCTTTTCAACCTCGGGGTCTGCAAAAAAAGCCGACCTTGCCTCCCCTATCGCCTCATGCGCTGTAAGAGGTGCCCCGGCCCTTACCGATGGACCTGTAATAAAACCCTCGGCATTTTCCTCAAGGCTTTTTGCAATTTCTTTGGGACTCAGTTCTTGGTTAACTGCAGAGGTATAACTAAAAAAAACGGCTTTCTCTAGGTCTGACAATTGGGTTTTAACTAAAAGCTCTTGTTGCATCTTTAAACGTTTTCTAACTTTTGCCGGGAGTTTTTTCCACATGGTTTCAATTTTTTTATTTTTAACTGCACTCCCTTTTAATTTTTTTACTCTTTTACTTTCAATAAAAGTAATCCTGTCATAATCTATTTCATGTAATGCAACTTTTGCTTTGGGCACTTCTTTTTTTGTGTGTCTTAGGGTTTCATAGGCAATGACTGTAAGTAAGTCGAGCAATTCCCTTTTGTATTCATTAATGCCTGATGCAGTAATTCCTTTTACTGCATCAAGCTTATTCGATTTACTTAGGCCTGACTCCCTGGCCATGACTTTAGTTATAAGACTGTCTGCCATAAAAGCCAAATTACTTTGCATTACATCCAGAGTTGCGTCCTCTGAGTCTTTTAGTAATTTATCAAGCTCACGTCTTATTCCCACCTAAAGTCTCCCATTTCTTGCCCGAATTATCCTATTAAATTTTTCTGAAAGACTCAGAGGCCCTTGAGGTTTTAACCTCTGCCCCTCATCACTCATTTCTGTAATACCGAGCCGTTTTCTCATGTGTTTTTCTAGGTTATCGTCTGGTGTAATTACTTGGGCATTACTTAAGATGCTCAAAATTTCTGATAACTCTTTGCCTGCTTTGTCTGATATTCCAGAAAATTTTAATTTAGGATATTTATCTCTAGGGCCAAAATTCATTTTAACTAATTGAGGGATGAGATTTTTATTAATTTGCATTGCAATCTCATCGGCCAAAAATTGCAACCCGGTTAAAAAGAAATCTGATAGGTCATTGGAGAGTGCATAAGCTCCAGTCCCCGACATTCCCAACTCTAGGAAATTTGCAAGAAAGGCTTTGACCATTCTTTTATCTTCATTATCAATGGAGGTTTCAACTTTGGAGGGGTCATAGGTGTTAGTCCGTAAATCAATATCAAAACCCTCGGGTTTAATTAAATAATTGCTTTGATGAGTTGTATATTTTTCGAGTGCTGTAATGAGCTTACTGTATTGTGTTGATGCTTGCTTGCCTTGGGGTATAGTTGCAATTGGGGTCGGCACTGCAAATTTCTCAATACCGATTGCATTTATTTTATTAAAATTATTTTTCCTAAACCAATTTCCATAACAAGGCCTTAAAGCAGAAATGCCCTCATAATTGGACCCCTCCCGATTTAAAGTAAAGAGCAATAAATATTTGGAGGGGATTGTAACCTGTCTCCCCAACTCTCCATAGGCCAATTGCTCAACACTAACCAAGTCCCCACTTTCATGGTCTAGATTCCATCTTTCAATAGTCCTCGGAGACCTCCACGATATATTGTGGACCCCTGTATAAGAATCTAAAACCTTATTTCCCTCATCATCATAAACAGGTTGGTTAATAAAGTTTTTATGGGTTACCTCGAACATGGAAAACCCAAATTCAACCATAGTAAGGGCCTCGGCAAGAAACCGAGAAAATGGAGTTGCCATTGATTCAAATAGAATTTTTTCTATGAGCCTTGCATCATTCTTATAAAAAAAGTCATCACCTGCAGCATGTATTTCATAGGTTGCACTTTTGATAGGGTTTTTAACTGCACTTAAGCACATCATTACTTGAGGGTCAGAGCGTCTCATCTTATCAAATACATCGGCCCTTTCATTGTTTTGGAGAGCGTCTAGATAATCCTCTTCAAAATATCCCCCATAGTTTTCGGTGCCTGATGACCCCAAAGGCTCGGAGTGAAAATCAGGCAACTCTTTATTTTCCTCAGACTCTAATTTATCCTCAGTCTTTTTGTATTTGAAACCGTCAAAAAATCCCATAAATTACCAGTCCTGCAAAAGGTTTGTGTTGCTTATATCACTCGGTATGAAATCATCGGTAAAGTCATCAACTCTATTTAAACTTAAATAATTAAAGGCTCCCGATAATGCATCAATTATATCATCATGAGAACCCTCGGGAAAATTTTCTGCCTCATGGTAAAACTCATCTTTATTCCTGCAACTTTTTAAAACTTTTACGTTGCCTGCCTCGCTCTGTGCACTAACAGCCTTACAAGATGTAATTTTATCAACATTAATCTTTTCATAAACCACATCAAATCCTGCAAGCATTCTAGTAAAATTTTCAATTTCATTTTTTCCTGCCCCACCGGGGTCTTGAAAACCTTTTACAGTGCAACTTACCCCATCTTGTTTTGCTGTATTGCAAATTAGTTTTTCAACTTTTAAAGCTGAGTACCTTTCTCTAATTATATCTATAATATAATAAAACCCATCAGCATCAACCCCAAGTTTTACCCCAACGGTAAAATCAGGGTCTCCCTTATCACCCTCGGCCCATTCTGTTGCGGCCCGGTCCCAACATCTTACACTATTAACTATTTTAGGCATTGCATCTATTTCTGTAAAGTAATGTTTCTTAAAAAACAAGCCTGCAGTTTCTTCGACATTCCAATTACCGTCTAATAACTGCATTCTTTCAAACCTAGATAATGCTTGCAAATTTGCCAAATAGCTCGGGTCTTGTTTCATTAATATTCTATTGTCTGAGAGCTTTGCCGGGATAAAAGTAAAACTTTTTGGAATAGAATCGGGATAACTTTTTTGCAACTCTTTTGCCGTTGCACCCCAAACCAATTTGTTATCTATTCTTATAAAATATCGGACTATTCCAGACTTTGAAAAATCGGCTTGCCCATCGGGGAGTAAATACCAGTCAATTAACTTTCTCACCCATGATTTACTGGAGGGATTTGTTGTTGCTCTTACATAAGGCTTTATAGAGGAAATAGATCTATTTCTTGATAACATGTAAAAGAATTGTCTTTCACTAAAATGAGTAAGCTCATCAAAATAAATGATAGGGATTTGAGAGCCTTGCCAATCTAAAACATTTTTCTCATGCTCCAAATGAGCAAATTTAAGCTTACCACCGCTTGGAAATTTCCATTGCAATGTTGTTTCTTTTGGCTCGGCTCCAAGTGCTGAGTAAATTTTAATTGATGTGTCCCATAGTCCCCCCTCGTTTCTCACTTGGGGAGAAGTCCTTCGAAAACAAACTGCCCCTGCATCTTTATTATTGTAATGCCTCAAAAAATCTAAGAGCAAAGAATAAGTTTTTCCTCCGCCTGCAGAGCCTCCATAAATTACAACATCAGCATCACTTGAGAGAAATTTTTCTTGAGGCCCTTTTTGT
>LUML01000198.1_pt1 | contig 12185 bp, 16 predicted proteins | sample 729661 | NCBI WGS metagenome assembly LUML01 (sample SAMN03860264, study PRJNA289734) | marine metagenome | biome: seawater column; feature: ocean; material: water; isolation source: Red Sea water column Station 22 - depth 10m | place: Saudi Arabia: Red Sea | collected 2011-10-15 | depth 100 m | reverse complement strand
CACATTCATACATTATTCCTCTTGTGAGTTTTTTTGATTTCACCATTTTTTTAATTGATCCAGCTTTAAAGACAGCATTAATTGCTTCCATGTGATTTCGATGACCTCTCATAGCAAGTGTTCCATCACGAACATTCATTCCAAGTGATGTACCTAATGTTGCATATTCAATATCGTGTACTGCAAGTGCATTTCCAGCTAGAACAGCATCAATGTACCCACGACGGATAAGATATGAAACTGATTCAGCTGCACCAGTGTGAACAATTGCAGGGCCACCAACAAGGACAATTTTACCACCATTCTTTTTGGTACGTCGTATATCTTCTGCAACTTTCTTAGCTATATGTTGTGTTGGTCTTTCACTAGAACTTCCACTTCCCATAAACTCAAATACATTCATTCCTTCTCGAGGCCTTTCTGGAGGGATTACTTTAACACCATTTTCTCCAACAACAATTTTGTCACCCTTTTTTACTTGTCTAATAGGAATACAGAAAGCACGTTTTCCTTTAACTACAATGCATTTATCCATCATCATGTTGTTAACATCAATCCATTTGTTGTTAAGATAAATTTGTGTTGGATTGTTTGTTGTACTGTAAAAATTATCAGGCATTACCATATTTTTTGTTGTTGTCTTTAATGTTACATTCTTTTGTGTTTTTGATGTAGCACCCTGACGATAGACATAGTTTAAAATCGTATCTAGATTTTTTTTATTCTTTCCAGTTACAAGTAATTTTGCATAACTTTCATCTTTTTTCTTTTTTCCTACTTGAATATCTAAAACTTCAAATGCTCCACCATGGTCCATGATACCATCAAAAACTTTAGTGAGGATCAGTGAATCTATAAGATGTCCACTTAGTTCTATTTCGGATGAAAATTTCTTCATATCATTACCTCGATTATTGGTAAGTAAAACATTACGACAATATAATTTGATTATCTACTATACTGGGAGGCTAACTTCACCGTGATATTCCTGAATATTATCTGATTTTAGCATGTTTATTATGTTAGATTTTTCTTCATCAGATAATCCCTGTGCAATAGTTTTTGCAATACCATTCTTATCACATAAAACAAGGATATATCCACCATCATCTGTTACTACAAATCCTGCTGCACCATTAACAACAGCATAAAGATTTTCTTCCCCAACAGGTTCCCAAACATTTGTTTTATTATCTTTTAATGCTAATGCTGGCATTGCTTTACCATTCGCAAATTTATTTAGATATTCTCTTGCTTCACCAACACGCTTCTGACCAACTTTTAACGCCATAAAATATTGCATACTAATTCACATCATTTGTATTTTTTATTCTTCGATTTATTCCTAGGATGTTTATTACTCTTTTTTTTCTTTGGATTGGAATAATAATCTGCCGCTGCAGCTTTTGGACTTAAAACTTCCATTATTTGTTTTTTAACACCGTTAGATTTCTTTTTTTGCTTGTCATCCTTTTTTCCATGAAAATTAAAAAAACCCATGGCAATGATTTGTATTTATGTGATAAATATCATTCTATAATATTAGAAAGAATATTACGTAAGTTTTTATTTTTAATTCCCATTTTTGCTGTATCATAAAACGTTACTAGTTTTTCTTTTGATATTCCACTTTCCTGATAAAATTTTGCTTGAAACGCCATTTCCAATTTATCAATATCATGTAACAAACTGGACTCTTTTGAAGAATTATTTTGATACTCATCCCATATTTTGAAATATGATTTTCTTATTTCACTTGGAAGATTCATCAAGATTTTTTTCATAGCATGATTTTCTTTGGTGATCTTATCATCATTTTTCATACTACCAGGAGTTATATCACCAATTATCGATTCAGCTAAATCATGTAATAATGCCATTTTGATAATTTTTTCAGTGTTTAATCCCTCCAAATCTGCTAAAATCATTGACATAACTGAGACAGAATAACTATGGTCTGCCACTGATTCTGGGTAATTAATTTGAAGATTTTCTTTCCATCCCTCTCTATGGATAGTTTTTAACATCAAAACTTTTTGGAAAAAATTTTCTATCATTTAGTTATACTCGTATTATTTTAAAAAGACAGGCTTAAATTCCTAACAATTTGAATTGCGGATATGCCAGGGTAGCTCAGCCTGGGAGAGCACTCGGCTGAAGACCGAGCTGTCGCGCGTTCAAGTCCCGCCCCTGGCATTACCATATTAAAAATATAACAATAAAATTTTAATAGAAGATATTCCACTGATTTCTGAATTTCTATGAAATCTAAAAAAACCAAAACTGTGAAATCAAAAGCAAAAAAGAGTGGTAAAAAACCAGCTGGAAAACGAAGAAAAAAATCATCTGATTTTGATGATTCTGGAATCGTTGTTATCGATGATGATTTGCAAGTTGATACTGAGAAGGAATTGGAAGAGCGTAAGGCGTATCTAGAAGAGGCACGCTCACAGGAAGCTAGCGAATAGACTAAAGTTTTATTTCATTTCTATGTAATAGAGATCATGCGTGCATTGTGTTTGATTACAATTAAACCAGGAACCATCGATAAGGTTGTCAATTTATTATCAAAGAAACGTAAGATAGCAAAGGAAGTATTGCCAGTTACCGGAAGGGCAGATATTTGTGTTCTTATGAATGGTTCAATTAATGATATTAATGCATCAGTTATGGATTTTAATAAGATCGGAAATATAGTTAATACTGAAACCTTGATGGAGATGGAGGTTGATTTAGGATGGTAAAGGCAATTGTATTAGTAAAATCACCCAAGAAGCTTATTGCTGCTAGACTGAAGCGGATTAATTTTGTTTACGAATCATTTCCAGTTAGTGGGCAGTTTGATGCTGTTGCTATAATTAAGGTGGAAAACCTGTCTGAAATTAAGGATATCACGACTGACATTCAAAAAATAAATGGTGTAGAAAGAACTGAGACAATGGTTGAGGTACAATAATAAAGAATTTACAGTAGGAGGTTGTTAGATAATCCATGAATGTTAAAAGAGTTGGGAATGTTATATTGGCTGTTAAGGATCTAACTAAATCAGTCGAATTTTATAATAAAATCCTAGGAATGCCAATAAAGCGTACTAGGGATAATTGGGTTGATCTTGGTCAAAGCGGTGCATTGCTTAGTCTTCATCCTGCAAATGAATCATCACCACATGTAAGCACATCTGTAGATAATGGAATTTTAATTGGTCTTCTAGTAGGTGATGTTGCTTCTGCTGTTGATGAATTAAAGTCAAAGGATGTTAGAATACATCGAGATATTCAGGAACGTGAAGCTGGAAAAAATGCAATCATTCTTGATCCTGATGATTATATGATTTCACTGTTTGAACCAAGTTTTATTTCTGAAAAAAATATACAAACAGGCGGTTACATAGGATTTACTCCTGCCTAAAAGTTACTTTATAATTTAATTACTATTTTTTATTTTCTAATTTTCTTTTTAATTCTAAATTTTCTTTTAGAATTTTTTCTTTTTCTTCTTTGAGAATTGTAATTGAGTTTTCTTTTGTGTACAATGGATGTCCTGGTGGAATTAATTTATCTAATGACATGTGAAGTAGACCAGCAGCCATTTGTTGATACATTTGTGCAAAATTTTCTAGTGTTGGAGTTAACGCAGCACCGTCCTTAGACAATCTTTCTTTCAGTTTTGGTGTATTAACTAAACCCTTTGGTATGTTAGCACCTGGTGGATAACGGATTGAATCTGGTGATAATGTTGTAAAATCTGTTACAAAATTATTCATATTATTTTTTCTTCTTATATCAAAATAGTCCATATTTTTCTTCTTATTATGACATATTTGTTCTTTAGTATTAGTTGAAAGTGTATCACGAGGCAGAATAGCAAACTTGTCAAATTTTTTCCATTCTACTTATTTCTTATCAATTAGTATTGATCGCTGACCCTTATAGCGATCATAGTTTTTTGAAAAAAAATGATTCAGAGGACAAAGAAGAAATGTCTAAAATGTAAAAAGGACATACATCCAATGGAGTTGCATAAACTCATCATGTATGTTATTGAAGAAAAATTTACCGAACACCATTATGAACACATTGAGTGCCCTGAAAAATTTACTGTTTGAATAGATTTTATGTAATAGATTTTACGATATAATATGAGATTAGGAAATAAGACCGATGATGAGTTTTTGATTAGACTCAATGAAAAAAACAGCCAAATCCAAAATATTTTTCATGAAAAGATTGAAGAAATTGCAAAAAAATATCCTATCGATGTTATGATGCAGGATGGAATAGTAAAAAAACAGGATACATTCGATGTAAAAAAAATTCAGCAGATTTATGATAAATTTACTAAAAAATTACAAAATTGGACATTAGAAGGAATTTCTAGTACTAATGATGAGGGTATTAGAAGAAATTTTATCAAGTTACATACTAATGCTGATGAGTATAGAATTTCCTTGCATTTTTCTATACAATACCATGTAATATTATTCTATCAACCAAACTATGAAGTCATGAAAAAACAGAAAGAATTGTCAGACTTTATGGATAAGACAAAAAAACAAGAAGGTGAACTTACTCAAAAAAGCGATCATCTAATATTTGAAAAATTAAAGGCTGAGGGTTACAAGGATCTGGATACACAGAGTCTTTTTGAAATTTTTTATAATGATGATAAAATTAGAGAAAAAATCATGAGTGAGATTGAATTACAAACTGATGGTGATTTACAAAAAATTAATCAGCATAAAGAGAATCTCTTAAGGGGATTAGATAATTTGCTTCTTGAGACATATCAAATGGAGCCTGTTTTAATTGATGAAGCAAGGCTTGTAACAGGCGAGGAAGGTTGCTTATGTAATATAGATATTGAGAAAATTGAAAATGACCAAAGAACTGGTGTGTTTGATTCTAAGCAACTTTCAACTAGTACAAAAGAAAAAATCAATGCATTAATTGATCAAGTCTTACAATCAATCACATAGTATAATTTTAGTTTGTAAATCTTGTGAAAATAAAAGGGGTATCAATTGGTTGATCAAGTGTCCAGTATGTTGGTAATGTTATAGTTTTTATAACATCTAGATTATAATTATCGAATAATTTTCCCCAGCCCCACATTGATTTGTCTCTTGATTCTTTTCTCATGGCATGGCTACCTGTGAACACAAAAATTGGTTTTTTCTGTAGGCTTTGTATTTCTCGAATTCTTGGTATTACACCATTTGCTAGCATTTCACCAACTTCTGGGAGACCTGATATGAAGAATATCGGATGTGATAATTCAAGTGATGTATAATCAAATTTTGTAGCATCTGCTATCATTGGCTTGAAATCTATTTTTGTACTTGCTAAAATCTCATTTTCTAGTTGTACAAGGTTTTCATCTATTTCGATTGCATATGATTCTAAACCAATAATTTTTGCACAATATGCAATTCGGCCATCACCAGAACCAATATCAATTATTTGTTCAGCGCCAAGATTTTTTGATTCTAAGGCTAGTGCATATGCTGATAGTATCCATATAGGATAAAACGGGGCATAGCTTGTATCATGTTTTAGACTGTTAATCCAATAATTGTTTACGTCACCCTGATAGACTTTACATGAAGTATTTAGTACATTCATTTCATAAGAGTTGGTGTAAATTGAATTGTTTTCAGCAAACTTGTGAAGCATGTGTAAATCATGTTCACTAATAGAAAATTGTTCAGATAAAGTTGGAATAATTTCATGGATATGACTATTACTTTTGTTCTTTTTCATAAATTCAGTTTTTAGTGAAGTTATTGCATTTGAGAGTTTCTGGCTCATGATATAATTAAGAATTAGTCATTTTTGAACCTATCAAATCTAATAATTTCAAATTAGGTGATATAGCTACAAATAACCCAATAATCAAAAAAATCAGAATCACATGAACGTTACATATGATGGAGTTGTAAATGCACAAAAGGAACAGGGTAATGTGATTAGAAAAACATCTCTCACCTTTTCAGACACATTTAGTAAAATTACAGGTTCAACAGTTTATTTAAAGAATGAATTTGAACAAAAAACTGGTTCATTCAAACTTCGTGGTGCATATTATAAAATTAAAACATTGACTGAAGATGAAAGAAAAAAAGGTGTTGTTGCTGCTTCTGCTGGTAATCATGCACAAGGTGTTGCATTTGCAGCAGCGTTAGAAAAAATTAGATGTACTATAGTTATGCCAATAAATGCTTCACCAGCAAAAGTTGCTGCTACAAGGGGATATGGTGCAACAGTAATCTTGGAAGGGAAAAATTATGATGAATCATGGATAAAAGCACAAGAAATTGCTAAAACAAACGATGCCACAATAATTCATGCATTTGATGATAGTCAAATTATATCTGCACAAGGAGTAATTGGCCTAGAAATAATTGAGCAGCTTCCTGATGTTGATGAAATTTATGTTCCAATCGGTGGTGGTGGGTTAGCTGCAGGAATTTTAACAGCTGTAAAGAATAAAAATCCAAATGTAAAAATAATTGGTGTAGAATCGAAATCATTTCCTTCAATGAAGAATTCATTGGATTCTGGAAAAATAGAAACAATTGATGGTGGATTTACTGTCGCAGATGGTATATCAGTTAGAACCCCTGGGAAGCAAACATTTGAAATTATTAAGAATAAGATTGATGATATTGTACTTGTCGATGATGATGAAATAATTAAGACAATGTTTCTGTTGATGGAAAGATCGAAATCTGTGGTTGAACCAGCTGGTGCAGCTGGACTTGCGTATTTATTGAGCAAAAAGCCATCTCCAGGGAAAAAAGTTGTTGCAATACTATGTGGTGGAAATGTTGACATGTATCTGTTAGGTCAAATTGTCTCAAAAGGTTTAGGAACAATGGGAAGGATGATGAAAGTTTTCATTTTATTAAAGGATAAACCAGGTGCATTAAAAGAAGTTGTAGACGAATTAGCATCATTCAGCGCAAACATTGTTGAGGTTGTTCATGATAGATTAAGTTCTAATGTTCCTGCTGGAACAACTGGCGTAACATTAAGTTTAGAAACTGAAAACAATGAACATGCAGAACAACTAATAGAACATCTGAAAAATAAGCAAATAGATTTTAAGGTTATATCATAATTTTTTGTGACATATGCAACTACATGATATTGTGATATCATGAAATTTTCCTGTTGTTTTGTACTGTTTTTGCCTTTTTGTATGCCTACATTTGGTACATTTCATGATAATTAATTCAAAAATCTTAGAATAATAATTATAGAAAAAACACCAAAACCAATGGAAATTAAGATTTTTCTTTTTGTTATTTTATTTGAATTTCTTTTTGACAAATTTTTTTAAACCTAATCTTTTCAAATCTTCTGATTCCTTGAGAACAGATTTATGCTGTTTATCTTTATGCGACTTCAGCATTTTTCTAATACTACTTGATTCATTAGCTAGTATTTTTAGTGCATAAATTCCAGCGTTACCAGCTTTATTTACACCAACAGTTACTACAGGTGATCCAGCGGTAAATGTGCAGCACCACCAGCCCCAGCTATTATTACTTTAAATCCATTTTTTTCTGCATATTTTGCATACTCATCCAATCTTGTTGGAGTTCTATGTGCTGAGATTATTTGGTCATCATGTGATACACCAAACTCATCAAGAATTTCAGCTGCGGCATGCATTATTCTGCTATCAGAACTAGAACCCATTATGATTCCAACTAGAGCCTTTTTCATAATATTCATGAACGCTGTGACATTTTTAATGTAACTAACACTGGTTTTTATCTAGCATATCTAAAGAAGAATTATGAAAAAAAGGCTCGGAATTATAGGTGGCGGCCAACTTGGTATGATGATAACAGAAGCTGCTCAAAATCTAAGTGATGAAATATCAGAAATCATTGTACTTGATCCAACGGAAAATTGTCCAGCTGCTCAGGTTGGTGCCAAACAAATTGTTGGTGATTTTAAGGATGAAAATGCGATTATAAAACTTGCAGAACAATCTGACATAATTACATATGAAATAGAATCAGGTAATACGGACGTACTAAGTAAGCTAAAGACAGAGATTGAACCATCACCATCCACTTTGAGTATAATCCAAGATAAGCTTTCACAAAAAACATTTCTTTCAGAAAATGGGCTTCCTGTTTCAGAATTTTATGAAATTACATCATTGGATGATTTACATGCAAAAATTAATGATCTTGGCCTTCCAGTTTTACTAAAATCAAGGCGAGATGCATATGATGGTAGGGGAAATTTTAAGATTGTTTCATCAGATGAAATTGAAAAAGCATATCAGCATTTTGAGGGAAAAAGTCTGATGGTTGAAAAATTTGTTAATTTTAAAATGGAGGTGTCCGTAATAGCAGCGAGAAATACAAATGGTGATATTACTACATACCAGTTGGTAGAAAATGTTCATGAAAATAATATTTTGAATGTAACAATTGCACCAGCACGTGTATCTGATAATGTGATAAAAGATGCTGAAGATATTGCAAAAAAAACTATGGAGGTCTTAAAAGGTGCTGGCGTTTTTGGGATTGAGATGTTCATTGATCAGGATGATAGAATTCTCATCAATGAAATAGCACCACGTGTACACAATTCTGGTCATCATACGTTACAGTCATGCAAGACGTCACAGTTTGAACAGCATCTTCGTGCAATACTTGGTCTAGATCTTGGCAGTACTGACATTATTCACAAAACTGTCATGTGTAATATTTTGGGTCCAGATGGATTTGAAGGAAAGTATAAGCCAGTTGAGATAGACAGAAATGGTGTTTATTTGAAGATGTATGGAAAGAGTATATCAAAACCACAGCGTAAGCTTGGTCATTTTAACATTGTAGATTTGAGTGATTCAGAAAGTATAGATCGATTACTAAAAATTGCTGATGGAATAAAAAACTCGATTTTAATCACTCCACTAGATTAGTTTATTAGTTCTAATAATTTTCAGCTTATTATGGTAAAAACACCAGCAATGATAATCACTGGTATTGCAATTGCATTGTTAGTGATTTATGGTGCTGATGTAGCCGCTAGTGCTAATGTTGATGGGGAAAAAGGTGATGGATTTTTGCCACTTGATGATATGCAAAGGGGTATGGGACTAGGTGTTCCTGCAATAATTTTACCAATAATTGCATTTTTCATATCATTAAAAGAACCATCAAAAGGATTAGGTGGAATGATAATCATTTCAGGTGCATTGATACTAGCTGGTGGAATCGCATTAGTTGGAACACCTGCACCAGAGGGTGTAGAAAGAAATCCTGCAATGTTGTTTGTTCCAGGAATTATTCAGATTGCATTAGGCGCAATAAAAATTAAAAAGTCCTAGATATGCCTGTTTGTGAAAAATGTAAAAACAAAGTTCCTAAAGTGTATAATTGTGAACATACGAATGAGCAAGACTATTGTTCCGATTGCTACACAGAGTTACATTACTATTTGACTGAATAAAACAGTAATAGCCTTTTAATGCAGTTTACACTTCACTTTTTTTATGAAGGCTATGATATTATCAGGTGGGCGTGGTAAGAGATTACGTCCAGTTACAGATACTATTCCGAAACCACTGATCAAAATCAATGGGAAACCATTAATTGAATGGAAAATTAATTATTTGAAAAAATTTGGCATTAAGGACATTATCATTTGTAGTGGTTACAAGGGGAAAAAGATTGAGAATTATATTAAGAAAAAAAAGAATTTTGGTTGCAATATAGAATACTCAGTTGAGACATCACCACTTGGCACTGGCGGTGCTATTAAAAAAGCAGCTAAAAATATTGTTGATGATTCATTTATTGTATTAAATGGTGATATAATCACAAACATTAATTTGAAAAAAATACTAGTTAAATCAAATAGTATTGCCGCAATTGAATTGAGAACAAACTATGGAACAATGAAAATTAAAAACAACAAAATCCTTCAATTCAATGAGAAAACAGACGTTAAAGATACATGGATGAATGGTGGAATATATCATCTCAGTACAAATATTGCTAAAATTTTACCTAGAAGGGGTAGTATAGAAGGTATGGTTTTTCCAAAACTTGCCAAAAAAAACTCATTGAACACAGTAAAATTCAAGAATGTTTTATGGCGTTCGATTGATTCTCATAAGGATGTTGAGACATGTTCAAAGGAAATGATTCAAAAAAAATATATGAAATTTATTTCAAAAAGATGAATCCAAATGCGTTTGTCATATAGTCTTGGCTCACTGTTAACAGTTGAAGAGGTTTTAGCATGTTCAAGGGAATTAAATGAATTAAAGCCAGACATAGTATGGATCCCAGAAACCTGGGGAATGGAGAATTTTTCAATGTTAAGTATGGTAAGTAAAGAAAATACTACCTCAAAAATTGGTTCATCCATAGTTAACATTTATTCACGAAGTCCTAGCTTAATTGCAATGGGAGCTGTAACTGTTGATACAATTTCAAACAAGCGCTTAGTTTTAGGACTTGGAACAAGCAGTCAACCGCTTGTTGAAGATTTTCATGGTGATAAATTTGAGAATCCACTGAAACGAATGAGAGAATACGTGGAAATCATACGATTAATTCTTAGCGGTAAAATGATAAATTATACTGGGGAAATTTTTTCATTGAAAAATTTTTCATTACTTATCAAACCTCCAAGAGATACAATTCCAATCTATCTTGCAGCAGTTAACCAAAAAATGGTCGAGTTAACATGGGAAATTGCTGATGGTGTAATCTTTTATCTTAGACCAAAAAATGAGATCAAATCAACGCTTACTAAGATGCAAAATAAGAAAAAGATTGATTCATCACTTCAAATTATTACATGTATGAATGAAGATTCTGAAAAGGCAATGAATCGTGCGAAAAGGACACTAGCATTTTATGTATCTGTTGGAAAAATTTATCGGGAATTTCTGGCATCAAACGGTTTTAAAAATGAAACAAAAAACATTTTTGCAGAATATGAAAAGAATGGGTTGAAAAATAACCATGAATTGGTGCCTGAGTCAATGGTAAATGAATTATGTATTGCTGGAACACCCAATGAGTGTAAAGTACAGCTAAGACAATTCCGTGAAACTGGAATAGACTTACCAATAATACAATTTAATCCAACAGATAATGTGGAAGAATCATTTAATTTAGTTACTTCAACATTTTCGGAGGAATCTTATTGAAAAAAATAGCAGTAGTTGGATATGGAAATACAAAATTCACAAAAGATGAATTACCAATTGAATCGTTATTATTAGAATCAACGAAACAAGTATTTGATACAACAAAAAATTTATCACAAGATCTAATTGATGGTGTTATTGTTTCAACTAATGATAATTCCAAGTATTTAGGCGCTATCTTATCTGAACTTTCTGGTATCAAACCAAAAATTTCTCACACAGTAGAACATTTGTGCAGTTCCGGTTCTAGTGCGGTAATTTCTGGATTTTCATACATTGCATCTGGATTAGCTGATACTGTTTTAGTTACTGGTGCAGATAATATTGGCAACCCTGGACAAATTTTAGAATGGGATAAATCTAGAGGTGAATATGACCGTCCGATATATTGGGCATCAATGTTTACAAAAGCACACAAAAGACAGTTTAACACAACAGATGAAGAATTAGCAATAGTGTCTGCTAAAAACCACAAACATGCAATGGATAATCCACACGCATATACACACAAACCATACACAATTTCTGAAATCATGAATTCAAAAAATATCACTGATGATTTACGGATTTTAGATTGCTCGTACTCATGTTCTGGTGGCTCATCAATTCTTTTATCATCTGAGGAAACTGCAAAAAAATTTACTGATCAACCAATTTGGATATCTGGTATAGGACAAAAAACAAATTCTGCTAGTTTCACAAAAAATAAGTTAACTACATTATCTAGTAGCGTAATAGCAGCAAATGATGCATATAAAATGGCTAAGATAACTTCGCAGGAAATTGATGTTGCTGAAATACATGATGCGTTTTCAGTTTGTGAATTAATGGCTGTAGAGGATCTTAATTTTACAGAAAAAAATACTGGTGCACAATATGTTAGAAATCTTTTCAACACAGAAGATAGAAAAATAAATCCTCGAGGTGGTTTGATTGGTGCGGGTCATCCTTTGGGTGCCACAGGAATTGCGCAAATAGTAGAGATCACTCAACAA
>LUML01000153.1_pt1 | contig 12246 bp, 10 predicted proteins | sample 729661 | NCBI WGS metagenome assembly LUML01 (sample SAMN03860264, study PRJNA289734) | marine metagenome | biome: seawater column; feature: ocean; material: water; isolation source: Red Sea water column Station 22 - depth 10m | place: Saudi Arabia: Red Sea | collected 2011-10-15 | depth 100 m | reverse complement strand
GCCAGAAAAGGTGAGATAGCCTATCTAGATGCACTGGGCTTTATGGACCGAGAAAACAAAAAAAAGATGCAGGAAGATGCCATTTTTAGCATCTATTCAATGTCTAAACCCATAACCAGTATTGCTTTAATGCAACTTTATGAGAAAAGCCTCTTTCGGTTAGACGATCCTATCCACTGGCATATACCTTCTTGGAGAAATCTAAGGGTCTATGAATCCGGTGTTTATCCTAATTTCTTAACTTCAAGACCCAAACGCCATATGACCATTAGAGATCTACTGTCTCATATGTCAGGTCTGACCTACGATTTCATGCTTAGAACCAATGTTGATGCTGCCTACCGAAAAACAAAATTACAGGCTACCGGTGATTTGCAAGCCATGATTGATACGCTGGCTCAGTTGCCTTTGGAGTTTTCACCTGGAGATCAATGGAATTACTCAGTTTCAACTGATGTTTGCGGCTACTTGGTTGAGCACTTTTCGGGCATGAAGCTGGACAAGTATTTTCAAAAAAATATTTTTGATCCTTTGGGTATGGAGGACACAGGTTTTTCTTGCGCTAAAGATAAAGTAGACCGACTGGCTTCACTTTACGAGCAACATCCCAAGAAGGGACCTGTTTTGGTTGATCCAGGTGGAGCTAAGACAGCCAGAGTTAAAAAAAGGAAGATGCTTTCAGGGGGAGGCGGACTGTTATCGACGATGTCAGATTACTATCGTTTTTGTTCTATGTTGTTGAATCAGGGCGAACTTGAAGGCACCAGAATCATTGGACGCAAGACGCTTGCCTTTATGGCTTCAAACCATCTACCAGATAATAAGGATTTAACTGAAATGAGCCAATCGGCTTTCAGCGAAACCACTTATCAGGGAGTAGGCTTTGGTTTAGGTTTTTCCGTGATACTGGATCCAGTTAAAACTCAATCTCTAACAGATGTGGGAGAGTATGGCTGGGGCGGAGCAGCCTCAACGGTTTTTTGGGTAAATCCAAAAGAAGAAATGGTAGTCATATTCTTAACTCAGTTATTGCCGTCTTCAACTTATCAAGTGAGAAGAGAGCTTAGGTCTTTGGTTTATTCTTCGTTGATGCCTGAATAAATAGATTTCTTCAGATTAGTACTTATGAGGTTCCTTTTTCTTTCGCTAACATTTTTTTCACTTCTATTTAGTCTTGAGGCCTCTACAAGGGTCATCATAGAAAATGCAACACTAATTGATGCTGCCTCTTCGGCCAAGGAAGGCATGACAGTTGTCTTGCAAGGAGATGAAATTAGATCTATAGAAAAATCCGGCTCTAAAAATATAATTATTGGGACTGAAGATATTGTTATCGACGCAACCGGCAAATTTTTGATTCCAGGGCTTTGGGACGCCCACGTTCATCTAACTTTCATTCCTCAACTTGATTATGAAACGACTTATAAGCTCTTTCTAATGAACGGGATAACTAGTGTTCGTGATACAGGAGCAGTTCTTAGTAAACTACGACCAGCAATAGACTTCGCCAATGAAAATCCACATAAAACACCCAGAGTATTTTTTTCAGGACCACTAATAGATGGTAATCCAAGGGTATACAAGGGAGGAGAACCTGGATTTCCAGAGTTATCCATTGAAGTAAATGAAGATACTGATCTTGAAGCCCTGATTGATGGCCTGATTAAAGAGGGGGTCTCCTTTTTAAAAACTTATGAAATGTTATCGCCAAGCACCTTTGTTAAGTTGCTTGAAATTGCAAAACAAAAAAATCTTCGTGTTACCAGTCACATCCCTCTAAGCATGGGCTTGGGCAATGCAGTGGATGCAGGTTTAGGTGGCATGCAGCATATTCGTAATTTGGATCTTGCCTGCGCTGAAAATGCTGAAGAAATCTTAGCGCAAAGGCAGGAACTGTTAAAAAATCTAGATTTGCTTCCGGGTTCAGCTTTGAGAGCAAAGATTCATCAATCACAAAGATACGCTGCACTAGGCAATATTGACGAGAATCGATGCAATAAAATTATCAAATACTTAGCTTCAAATAATGTGTTCCAAACTCCTACCTTGACCATTAATACCGTTGGCTCAAAAAGATTTTTTGCTGACAGTAAATGGCAAGATACTTATAAACTTCTACCCAGTGAAGTGCAGAAAAGTTGGTTGGATAGTTCTGTAAACCTCTCGCAACAACCGGTAACTGAAAACAATAAAATGTTTCAAGATTGGAGCTTCAAAATTGTAAGTTTATTCAATAAGCATGGAGTTAAGATCATTGCAGGAACTGACACTCCCATTGGCTTCCTAACACCCGGTTTCAGTTTACATAAAGAGCTCGAATTGCTAGTAGAAGCTGGCTTGACGCCCCTGCAAGCATTAAGGTCTGCTACTATAACTCCAGCTGAGTTTTTTAATTTAGAAAGTAAAATGGGAACCATACAAACAGGAAAATACGCCGACCTTATTATTTTGAATAGCAATCCGCTCAAAGACATTAAGAACACGCAAGATATTTACAAGGTCATTTTAAAGGGCCATATTCAAAACTAATAAACATGCCTTTAGTAAAACCCCTATCACCAGAAGCTAATTTAGAAGTCAAAGAACTGGCAGAATTTTTTAATGAAACTCTTGGCTTTTGTCCAAACTCAGTTTTAACAATGCAAATTAGACCTGAGGTAGCTTCTGCTTTCATTAGTTTAAATAAAGCAGTGATGGAAAATCACGGCACAGTTACTTCAGCTTTAAAAAGGATGATAGCTTGGGTAAGCAGTAATGCATCTGGCTGCAGATACTGCCAGGCACACGCAATTAGAGCCGCCGAGAGATACGGGGCTAATTCAGAACAACTGGAAAATATTTGGGAGTACAGAACCCACGAAGCATTTAACGAAGCGGAAAGAGCGGCATTGGATTTTGCTCTGGCAGCTTCTCAAACTCCTAATGCGGTTGATACAGAACTGGAAGAAAGGCTACATAAACATTGGGATGAGGGAGAAATAGTTGAGATTCTAGGAGTGATATCTCTATTCGGGTATCTGAATAGATGGAACGACAGCATGGGTACCAGCATTGAAGAAGGGGCTATAGAATCAGCAGAAAAATATTTAACTAAAAATGGCTGGAATAAAGGTAAGCATAATTAAGCTAAGCTTATAATGAAGTTTAGGTTCATCATTTTATCGTTAGCCTTAATGACTATGAGTGGATATGGATACGATCGAGTAACAGGCGAACAATTCGCGAGTCGCTCTGAAGTTATTGGACAACATGGCATGGTCGCAACCAGTCAACAAATAGGTATTGATGTATTAAAAAAAGGGGGGACGGCTATAGATGCTGCCATAGCAGCGAATATTGCTCTAGGTCTTATGGAACCTACAGGGAGTGGTATAGGCGGCGATCTATTTGCAATTGTTTGGGATGCCAATGAACAAAAACTATTTGGTTTAAATGCCAGTGGCCCGGCTCCTCAATCCCTATCTTTGGACTACTTCAAAGAGCAGAATTTGACCAAGATACCACCGTTTGGACCCTTGCCCGTAACAGTGCCTGGAGCCGTGGATGGTTGGATTAAATTACATGAAAAATTTGGTAACCAAAGCTTTTCTTCCCTTTTTCAACCGACCATTGATTACGCAAGGAAAGGCCATCCAGTAAGTGAAACGATTGCTTACTACCTCGATAGATCAAAAGAAGTATTTAAAGAGTACCCGAACTTCTCTGAAGTATGGATGAAGGATGGAGAAACAGCAGGCAAAGGAGATGTTTTTAAGAACCCACAATTAGCTGACACTCTTGAAATTATTGCTGAGAAGGGCAGAGCAGGGTTTTACGAAGGTGAAGTGGCAAAAACTATTGCGGATTTCATACAAGCACAGGGCGGATTTCTAACTTATGACGATCTTGCTAACTTTAACTCAGAGTGGGTGGATCCCGTTTCAGCCAACTACCGAGGTTACGACGTTTGGGAATTGCCACCTAACGGCCAAGGGGTAGTTGCCCTTCAAATCCTTAACATTTTAGAAAATTTTGATCTAAAAGAGATGGGCCTATTCAGTTCTGAGTACATTCATTTATTCACCGAAGCAAAAAAACTGGCTTTCGCAGATCGAGCAAAACATTACGCCGATCCTGCATTCTCTGAAATTCCAATCAAGCAACTCATTTCGAAAAGCTACGCCAAAGAAAGAGCAGCATTAATCGATAAGGACAAAGCAGCTCTAGTGGACGAATCAGGAATACCTAGTGGTGGGGATACAATCTATTTAACTGCTGCCGATCAATTTGGAAATATGGTATCTCTAATTCAAAGCAATTACAGGGGCATGGGCTCTGGTATGGTACCTCCTGGACTGGGATTCATGCTTCAAGACAGGGGAGAGTTGTTTAGCCTCGAAGAAGGTCACGCAAACGTTATTGAAGGCGGCAAAAGGCCTTTTCACACAATAATTCCAGCTTTTGTTACGAAAGATGGTAAGCCATTTATAAGTTTTGGTGTCATGGGAGGAGCTACCCAACCCCAAGCACACGCTCAAATAATAATAAACCTAATTGATTTTGGTTATAACCTACAAGAAGCAGGCGATGCTCCAAGGATAGTCCATAGTGGCTCTTCTCAGCCTACCGATGAAAAAATGCAAAACGGAGGTAGTTTGAGCTTGGAAAAAGGTTTTGGAAGCAAGATTGAAGAAGCACTTGTAGACAAGGGACATAAAATCAAATATCAAAAAGGGATATTTGGAGGATATCAAGCTATCATGCTTAAAGAAGGGGTGTATTTTGGAGCTTCAGAGAGTAGAAAGGACGGACAGGCATCTGGGTACTGACTTCCATAAAAGGGTAATTTCATGAAAGGCTTTTTACCCGAAAAGCCACCATTAAAAGAATATTCAATTAATTCTTCTAGTCTGAATAGATTACAAGAAATAGCATCAAACCTTCCTAAGCTATTATTAACCGGTCGAGTTCAGTCAACTGTTGAATCCCTAAAAAAAGATGACTTATCCATTCAGGAGCTTTTAACAACTAAAAACGAAAGAGAACTTAGGCTAGCAATGGTGCATCTTAGCTTCATTGCGCATGCATATATTCTGGGTGGTATTAAACCCAATAGTAAATTGCCCGAAGTGGTCGCAGTGCCCTGGGTTCGGGTGTCTGAGTTTCTAGGCAGGCCGCCGGTGCTAAGTTATGCGAGTTACTGTCTAGACAATTGGTTCTTGTTAGAAGACGAGCCTCTTTCTCTAGAGAACGTCGCTCTAATAAATAATTTTTTAGGGGGTCTCGATGAGGATTGGTTTGTAACCATTCACGTTTGCATAGAAGGGGCAGCTTCAGGCGCCATTGAGGCAGCCGATAAATTGTCCCAGTGTGATGATTCTACAAGCGAGAAAGAAATTGCCAGTCTTTTATCAAAGATTGAAATTTCCCTCCAAGAAGTGAATAAGATCTTTTTAAGAATGCCTGAGAGGTGTGATCCATATGTTTACTATCATAGAGTTAGACCTTTCATATTTGGTTCAAAAGATAATCCTGATTTAAAGGACGGACTGATTTACGAGAATCAGTTCTCCAATAAAGCGCAATTCTTTAGAGGTGAAACTGGCGCGCAAAGCAGTATTGTGCCAAGTTTAGATGGGGTCCTAGGCGTCAAACATTCAAAAGATGCACTGCGACACTATTTAAATGAAATGAGGGATTACATGCCGCCTAAACACAGAAAATTTATAAAAAAACTAGAAGGTTCAGTGCTTAAAAATCTGGTCTCGGATTCAGCTAATTTAAAGAAAATCTACAACCAATGTTTAAAGGAATTGTCTGATTTTCGTGCCCTGCATTTAAAGTACGCAGGCATGTACATTCATAAACAATCTCAGCAACAGAACCCGTTTGGGACCGGAGGTTCAACAATAAAGGGAACAGGGGGGACTCCGTTCATGACTTATTTAAAGAAGCATCTAGAGGAAACCAAGTAACACAGTATGATAAAGAGATATGGCTACAACTTGCGAAATTTGTAAAAAGAAAATAGCTTTTTGGGATATCGATTACAAAACACAGGGCATGAGTATGCATTACCAGTGTAGAGAGGAATTCCTAAGAGAGCCTGAAGATGATGCAGGAAAACAAAAAAAGAGAGTAGAACCCAAAGAGGAAAAAAGCAGGGGAATTGTGACCGAAGATGATCAACAAGCCGGACCTTGGTCAATAGCTAAGTCTATATCTAGCGGGGAAACCAAAAAGGACCCAGTAGCCGAATCAGAGAAAATTAAAAAAAACATTTCTGAACTTACAGAAAAAGAAAAAAAAGACAGTGTTGCTTGGGTACCTAAAAAGCTAAAACCTCTAATTAGCATGCAGGTAGAATTGGCTGAGCTTCAAGACATACAAAACATGTCAACGAATACAGATAAAGATTCTACTTCTGGTTTGAAGGCTGGGTATGCTTTGTCTTTAGGATTAAAAGAAAAAGAAATTTTCTTTTTTGGTGGGATGCAATGGTTAGCCGTTTCGATGGCGTATTTGTTGTGGACGCAAATGCTTTTTTGGATTCCGCCAGAGGTGTGGGATGCAATGGAAACTCAAGACGGTGCAGGACCGATAGACTACGCACTAACTCTTTGGGCCTTTCTTTGTGTGGGTCTAGCGGCCTTTCCCATTGGTATTTTTTCTAGCTGCATGGGCGTAACTCATTTTTTGCATAAACAAGGTAGGGCATCAACCGTTGCCATGTGTCTTAAACTGAGTTTGCCTAATGCTTGGCGTCTTTGGGTTTTTCACTGGACTGACGGATGGTTTACCGTCAAGCAAATTTGGTCGCGAATTCCGGGAGGAGAAAATAGAACATTAGCCCAAATTTTATACCAAGAAGCACTTTATTACGCTTGGAAGGTTGGCATATCCGGGGTTTTACCAAGCATGGTTATAGGCAAAGGCATGATTGAATCAGGTAAAGAGTCCGTTGAGTTTGTAAAACAAAATACAAAAGAAATCATCAAGTTAAGAGTAGCTTATTCAGGGAACTGTTGGGTATTGGGTATTTTGACTTACTTCGCGGCATTCCCCATTGTATTTTATTTAGATGACGGCACTGGAATAGGAAACAACATTGCGAATATTTATTTATATATAGCGTTACCAATTTGTTTCTCTACAGGGTTTATCATGTTTTTTTTAAGACCAATATATCTCTTAAACTTGTGTAATCTTTATTCTGATTATCTAAAAACCAATAATATAAAGGTTGAATTGCCCGACAATCCGCCGAGAGCAATGAGTGCCTTAGTGGTTTTTGCTATTTTATGTGTTGCTGCTCTTGTGATCTTTTATTACAGAGAGGCAATTGGACTCGTTGATATTCTTTCAACAATTTAAGGCTAGCTCCTTAACCTTTTCCGTAATCTACAGCCAACCAACGCTCTGGCTTAACTCGAACTAAGACACCGCCTGAACCGTTACTGTTTTCTGTATATCGTTTACCTCCTGTCTCTCCAAGATAACGAACTGCCATGGCGAGTAAGTCATCCTCAGTAGATTCATCTATAGATACAACCGGTCCTTCCACACTCACATATTTATAGGGAGGTTCTTCGGACTGAGCCACTAAACTTAACCGAACTCCTACTTCTAGTAATTTTCCTTTCAATGAATTGGATCCAGTAATAAACCAAAGCTCTTGACCCGGTTCGTAGTCATACCAAATGGGTGCAGTTAGGGGTCCTTTAGCGTTATCGTTTAGGGACAAAACACCAACGTGTAAATCTGCTAGAAATTCTTGCTTTTCCGTTTCAGTCATTGCCGTCATTAGATCTCTCCCAAAATAGATAAATAAGAAAGGGCTTAGTCTTTAGTACATTTTATGCTTTTTACCATTTCTGGCAAAAACTTCTTAGCTGGTGTATAAAAACATCATGATTAATCAGATGAACTTTATAAAAAAAGGCTTGTTAACTCTTTTTCTATTAACTTTTACTGTTACAGGCTACACGGATGCCTCAAATTACGAAGTAGGTGATGTGTTCGAAGCAAAAAAGCGGACAACTGCTGTGCTTCTTTACGTATTAAAAAATGATTTACTGCTTGATATAAGGCAGCATTCAAGCAAGACAGGTGTTCTTAGGCAGAGAGATAGTAGGTATGTTTATGAGCTTCAGAAGGGAGACAAAATCATACTTCTAAAAAATTATGAAGACGAGAAAATTTTTCGAGTAGCTCTGGTCCCAAAAAGGAAATCAAAAAGCACGGACAATCCATTCTATTACACTGTTCCATCCAAGTTTAATCAGCTAGTTTTTGTTGAACACTTAACTGAATAAATTTGTTTGGGGTTCTTAATGAAAAGAACTATTTTCTTATGTACATTAGCACTATCTTTTTATTTGTTTACAGAGGAAATTGAGCACAAAGGAAATCATGAGGTAAATATGAATGAATCACCTTTAGAAGGCGTAAAGTTTAATTTTATTGAAACCAACGGTATCAGGATGCGCTTAGCCGAAATGGGCGAGGGCCCGTTGGTGTTATTAGCACACGGTTGGCCAGAATCTTGGTATTCCTGGAGGCATCAGCTCGTAGGTTTATCTCAGGCAGGTTTCCGTGTCATTGCACCGGATATGAGGGGTTACGGTGAAACGGATGCTCCTCTTGGGGTAGATGAATATGATATCAATCACCTAACTGCTGACATGGTAGGAATACTTGATGCCCTCGGAGAAACTACAGCCTATATAGTGGGCCACGACTGGGGAGCACCGGTCGCTACTTTCAGTGCACTATTTTATCCAGAACGTTTTACAAAATTGGTGATCATGAGTGTTCCATACAACGGCAGACAGGATCAGAACCCAATCGAAGGTTTGAAAGCAGTATTCCAAGATAATTTCTTTTATATCCTCTATCACAATGAACCAAACGGTGTTGCAGAAAAGGAATACGATAAAGCTCCTAGGGATTTGATCAGTAAGTTTTATCAATCTCCAGGAGCCCGAACAAAGTCACCAAAAATAACAGATCCAAAGCGCTCTGCAGGTGGGCTTTTACCTCGAATAGGTGAACCGGAAGGGTTGCCAGATTGGTTTACTGAAGAGGATTTAGATTACGTCGTTGGACAATTTGAACAATCCGGTTTTCGAGGGGGTGTTAATTACTATAGAAATATAGAACGGAATTGGAAATTAACTGAAGACTTGAAAGATCACAGTATTAAAGTTCCGACTTTATTCCTTGCCGGAAGTCAGGATATGGTAATTGCAGGTGCTGATAAGGAGGCTTTGGAAACTTCTATGAAAGAAGCTATACCCTTGCTTGAAGGGGTAGTCTTGCTTCCTGAAATAGGTCATTGGGTTCAACAAGAGGCGGCAGAAGAAACTAACTCAATTCTTATTGATTTTCTAAAATGAATACTTCTTTCTCAGTTACTCAACTAGACAAGACCTTTGGAGCGATAGTTGAGGAGCTAAGTCTTAGAGATTTGAGTGATTCTGAAGCAGATGAATTATATAAACTTTGGCTAGAGCATCGTTTATTGATTTTTCCTAATCAACACTTAAGTCAAGAAGAGCAGATTAAGTTTGCAAAATTTTTTGGAGAAATGGAGTTTGATATAACGCCTATAAGTAATGTTAGGAAAGACGGGAGTATTAGAGATCCAGTTAACGATGACATAGTTAAATCTTTAAGAGGAAATATGGAATGGCATCACGACAGCACTTACATGCCCATTCAAGCAAAAGGTTCAGTTTTTACAGCTCATCAGGTGCCTGATGAAGGCGGCGAGACAGGTTGGGCAGATATGACATCAGCTTACGAAGCTCTGGATCAGGATATGAAAGACAAGATAGAAGATCTTAGTGCCTATCACTCCTACACCTACAGCCAAGCCAAATATAAACACAAACCTCAAGCGGAGAGTGAATTCAGTGGCTACGGTTTCGATGTCGACCCACCTCCATTTCGTCCCCTAGTTAAAACCCACCCAGAGACGGGTAAAAAATCATTGTTGATAGGAAGGCATGCTTATGGAATTCCGGGCATAACAAAGGAAGAATCTAAGGCTCTGTTGGATGAGCTTAATAATTTTGCATGCCAAGGAGACAGGGTTTACTACCACTCATGGAAGGTAGGAGATGCTGTTATTTGGGATAACAGGAATCTTATGCATCAAGCCTGTCCTTGGGATTTAACTGAAGCAAGAGTAATGTATCACTCAAGAATTCAAGGGGATAAGCTTTCTGAATCAGGCCTAAATTATCTTTAAAGCTCTGTAAGCTTGCTTCTCAATTTTTCTAATTTGTTTTCATCCAGCTCAATGCCTATCCCAGGCCTGTCAGAAACTATCAAATCCCCATCCTCCCATTCAAAAGGTTCTTTAATGATTTCATTAAAAAAGCCATCGGATTTATAAATACTTTCTTGAATTAAGAAGTTCGGAACATTGGCATCTATTTGTAGTGCAGCCGCAGTGATTATTGGACCACCCCATACATGCGGCGCCATTAATATGTAGTTTGCTTCGGCTAGAGAGGCTATTTTTTTACAGGCAGTGATGCCTCCACAGCTTCCTAAATCAGGTTGCGCGAAAGCACAACCGCCTTGATCAAATAGGTTTTGAAACTCAAATAAAGTAACTAATCTTTCTCCTGAAGCTATAGGTATTGATGTACTTTGCGCAATCTTACCCATTTCTTTGTAATTTTCTGGTGGACAGGGTTCTTCTAGCCAAAGAGGGTCATACTTTTCTATTCTGGCTGCTAATCGTTTAGCAGAGGAGGGCGTAATTTGACCATGAGTACCAATTAAAATATCTGCTTTTGTGCCCACAGCTTCTCTAATGCACTGAATTGATTTTTCAGCATGGTCATACTCCTTTTGTGACACTTCCCATGGAGGAAAGGGTCTTTGTTTCCATACTTTCTGAGGCAAGGGATCGTATTTAAGACCGGTAAAGCCTTCATCTGCTAGATCCGCTGCAAGTTCGCCTAAACGTTGCGGGTCAGTGGTCCAAGCTCCTATGGCTTCATGAATGGTGGTTTTTACTTCTCTTTCATAAATGTAGGTATACGTTCTGATTCTGTCTCTATATTTACCACCTAAAAGGTTATAGACAGGAGTATTAAAGTATTTTCCAGAAATATCCCAAAGAGCTATATCAAGAGCACTAATCATTCCCACAGTTATGTAATCTGGGTGTTGGTCAGTAAGGGCCGTATACAGGGTGTGATAAAGAGATTCTCTGTTTAAAGGATCTTCTCCTTTTAAGTAGGTATCAAAAATATCTTGCATGTTTTTCTCATACCCATCCTCTACACCAAGTAATGTGTAGAGCACTGCGGTTTCACCCCAACCCACTAATCCTTCATCAGTTTCTAGTTTAATGAAAAACCAGAAAAGGCCACCTAAGTTAGGTTCAGCAGTTTTAATTACATAAGTTTTTATACCAGTGAGTTTCATGTTGTTCCTTTATTCGGAATGAATAAATTCTATTAGCAATTTTGACAGTTCTTCTGGACGACTCCATTGATAAAAGTGACCTCCACCAATATGAGGTGCACTTTTAGCATTAGGTGCCATTTCCAAAACATCACTTTCTATCCCATTAGTTACTGGATCGTCTCCAGCAAAGACAGATAAAAAAGGTTTATCTGAGGTCTTAAAGAATTCTCTAGCTAATCTTTGTGCTTCCAAAGATGAATCGGGTAAGGTCGGTACATGGCTTGGCATTGCTCTTGGACCCATTTTGTAAGAAGGATCTGGAAATGGCGCTTCGTAAGCATTAAGAACATCTGATTTAAAAGGAGAGAATTTTTCTAGCCCCAATCTTTGTAAAAAGTAATGAGCTGCTACCATTGGCCTAGATCTTTTATCCATTTGTAAAGAACAGAGGGTTCCGATGGGTAAATTTGGAGTATCCCAGCAGAATTTTTGCCAATACATAAATTTTAATGCTGGGTGGAAGTCTTCATTCTCAATATCACTACCATCCACTTTTCCATCCATTTGCTGAACTTGTCTAGCCATGGAAAAGAGCGTGAGTTTAATGTTTTCTTCTCTAAAAGCCTTTACTTTGTTTTGGAGTTCTTCTGAAGCATCAGGGTTGTAGGGTAAGCCTGTATTTCCCATCGAAACTTTTATAAACCTATCCGGTTCTTCTGTAATCATTCTTAGCCCAATCAATCCACCCCAATCTTGACCAAAAAAAGTAAGCTCTTTGAAATCATTTTGAATTAGCCATTGCGTCATCCAATCAACTTGTCTTTGATAGCTATAATC
>LUML01000087.1_pt1 | contig 12262 bp, 9 predicted proteins | sample 729661 | NCBI WGS metagenome assembly LUML01 (sample SAMN03860264, study PRJNA289734) | marine metagenome | biome: seawater column; feature: ocean; material: water; isolation source: Red Sea water column Station 22 - depth 10m | place: Saudi Arabia: Red Sea | collected 2011-10-15 | depth 100 m | reverse complement strand
TTTGATAAGAGCCAAAAAAAATTTTGTTGTTTCCTGCATCTGTAGCTACAAGAACTCGATCTATAGAAAACTGTTTTATCGCAACTAAGGCAATGTTAGATAGACTTGAAACACTAACGACATTCTTTTTGTGTGTGTATGCCATGGCTTGAACCGCACTTGCTGCTACCCTTAGCCCTGAAAAACGCCCTGGACCTATCCCTATACTTATGAAATCTAGATCCTCAATATCAAGTTGCGCCTCTATAAGTAAATCCTTGATATTGCTGAATATATTCTTTGCATGATCAACACAATTATCCATTGAATATTCATAAAAATCACCATCATTTTCACAATTAAAGAATTCAAAATATCATAATAGAATTAAATAATGACGCAAGGCTAAACATAGATATAATAACTATCTTTCAATTAAAAGGTATTATAAAAAATTATGAGCACTTCAAATCAAAAATTAGAAAAATGGGTTAGTGATATTGCAAAAATGACTAATCCTGACTCTATTTATTGGTGTGACGGCACCCATGATGAATATGAGCGTTTTATCAGAGAGATGCTTGATACCGGTGATCTAATGAAGCTAAATGAAGAGAGCTTTCCTAACTGCTATCTTCATAGATCAGATCAGTCTGACGTTGCTAGAGTTGAACATCTAACCTTTATATGCACTAGTAATCAAGAAGATGCGGGGCCAAATAATAATTGGATGGATCCTATAGAAGCACATAATAAATTAGATGCTTTATTTGAAAATTGCATGAGTGGAAGAACAATGTATGTTATTCCCTACTGCATGGGACCAATAGACTCAAAATTGTCCAGGTGTGGAGTGGAAATTACCGATAGCCCATATGTGGTTGCGAATATGTTTTTAATGACAAGAATGGGGCAAGAAGCTCTCGCAAGAATAGAAAGGGAAGATAAATTCGTCAAGGGAGTTCATTCAATAGGCGATTTGGATCCAGAGAAACGATTTATTATGCATTTCCCTGAAGAAGAAACGATAAGAAGTATCGGATCGGGTTATGGAGGGAATGCTCTACTAGGTAAAAAATGTCATGCCTTAAGAATTGCAAGCTGGCAAGCACTTAAAGAAGACTGGTTAGCTGAGCACATGCTTATAGTCGAAATTGAAAATCCTCAAGAAGAAAAATTTTATGTTGCAGCTGCATTTCCGTCTGCCTGCGGGAAAACCAATCTTGCGATGCTAATACCCCCAGAAGGCTATGATGGTTGGAAAGTAAGAACTATTGGCGATGATATTGCATGGCTTCATATGGATGAGTCTGGACAAATATGGGCAATCAATCCTGAAGCTGGGTATTTTGGTGTTGTACCAGGAACTAACGAGGACGATAATGAAAATGCTTATCAAGCAATTCAATCCAATGCCATTTTTACCAATGTTGGACTCACTGATAATAATGAACCTTGGTGGGAAGGCAAAAAAGATGGAAATCCTACTATTGATTGGAAAGGTGAAACTATTAGCATAGACAGTGGAAATGTTTTTGCACACCCTAATTCTAGATTTACGGTCTCTGCTAAAAATAACCCTAAATATTCTAACCTTGCAGATTCACCAAGCGGAGTCCCAATCTCTGCAATCGTTTTTGGAGGCAGGAGAAGCGAATTAGCTCCACTTGTCTATCAATCCAAAGATTGGAATCATGGGGTTTTAGTTGGGGCAAGTGTGGGCTCAGAAACCACTGCAGCAGCTGCAGGTGAAGTTGGGATAGTAAGAAGAGACCCAATGGCAATGAAGCCTTTTTGTGGCTATAACTTTGCCGATTATTGGAGTCATTGGCTGAGCTTTTCATCAAAATCTGAAAGATTACCAAAGATTTTCCATGTGAATTGGTTTAGGAAAAATGATCAAGGTTTTATTTGGCCAGGCTTTGGTGACAATCTGAGAGTTTTAGAATGGATCATTAAGCGCTGTCAGAATCAAGCTGATGCTATTGATACCCCGATAGGTTTTCTGCCTAAAGCAGAAGATATTGATACCTCAGGTCTAGATATCACTAAAGAGTCTATGGAAGAATTATTCCATGTTAATAAAGATCAATGGCTAAAAGAGATGGAAAGCATTAGAGAATATTTTCTGGAATATGGTGATCGTATGCCTGAGATGCTTCTAGATGAACATAGAAAAGTTGTCAGTAAATTAGAACAATCAGACTAATATTTCTACTCTATCATCCATAAAAATAAGGATCTCATTAATTAGGCTCTTTAGATCCTTTTTATGAGAAGAATTACCTCCAATAAGGTTTCTCCATTCTTTTGCCCCAGTTGTGCCTTTAAACAATTGAGTCATATGACGAGTAATAAGATGAACGCTTGCTCCCTTCTCAGCTTCTCTTTCAATGTAATCAATCATTTTTATCATAAAATCATATTTACTAAGCTTGGTTTTATTTTTAAAGAAATAATCTTGAACTTCAGCGAGAAAAAATGGGTTCTTGTACGATTCTCTTCCGATCATCACTCCATCAAAAAATTTTAGCTTAGATTGTATTTTCTCAATAGAGTCAATCTCTCCATTCACTTCGACTCTTAAGCTATTAAAGTCATTTTTAATTTGTCTAACTCTTTCATAATTTAGAGGTGGTATTGTCCGATTTTCCTTAGGATTTAATCCCTTGAGAATTGCCTTTCGGGCATGAATGATGAAGTGATCACATCCTGCTGAAGAGGTCTGATTTATAAAGTCATATAAAAATTCATAATTGTCATTATTATCCACACCGATACGACTTTTAATAGATACAGGAAGACTAGTGACTGTTTTAAGTTTTTCTATAATATCTGCAACAACGTGTGGTTGTTTCATTAATGCTACTCCAACTGAACAATTCTGAACCCTTTCGCTGGGACAACCAATATTTAGATTGATTTCATTGTAATTGTGTTTCTCAATAATGGTTGCTGCTCTTGCAACGATATCAGGATCATTGCCTGCTATCTGTATACCAACTTTTTTTTGATTCCCGTTCTCTCTCTTTATAAACTGATTCGAAGAATTAACTATTGCTTCAGCATGAATCATAGGTGTATAAAGCCTTACATCCTTTGCCATTAGGGAAATCATATATCTGAAATGGCGATCAGTTTGACCCATCATTGGCGCTACAGATATTCTCTTTTTCATAATTTCTTAAGTTGATTTATTTATCGCAGCCACCTGAGGAAGGTCTGTATACTGATAAAGGCTCTTCTGACTTATCTAACTCAATAAAATCAGTGTCCCAATGTTTAGCTGTTATTTGCCATCTTCGCTTCTCAGCTGCAACGTATTGATCCATTTCATCTGCAAAAAGTTCCATTATTAATTCTGATCTATCCAAGGGAGCTACTACTGAATTTTGTCTCTCCGGAAATAAAAAAGAAATTGCAAATGTCCATTCAGGCTCCATGCTATGACCATCTGGGACAAAAAGCTTATGTTCAATAATAGTGCCTTGATCTAGAGCATACTGCATTAATGGGTAGTGCCATTTCATATATAAATCTAGCCATTCATCCTCATAACCGCCCTCTACTAAGTAAAATGATAGCCCGAAGGGTTTCATACATTTACCCCTTCCATTATTACCTTGTGCAAAAATCGTGGAAGCAAAACAAGTCACTAAAACAATTATTATTACTCTTCTCATTTTTTATTTTTCCTTAATGCTTCCATTCTAATAAATTATTGTAATTTTGAAATAGGTAAACTTTTAAATATCTTTAAAGGTGTGATAATTTTTAGAGGTGAGTTCTATAAAAAAAATGATATCTCTGTGGTCAGGACCTAGAAACATTTCCACAGCTATGATGTACAGTTTTGCCCAAAGAGATGATACTAAAGTTATTGATGAACCTTTGTATGGGCATTATCTTCGAGAGACTAATGCCGATCATCCTGGCAAAGAAGAAATTATGCAGACTCTTAATTGCGAGGGAGAATCCGTCGTTCAAGATCTACTTACTATGAACCTTAAAGGTAGGAAAAGTATTTTGTTTATGAAGCAAATGACGAAACATTTGGTTAATATCGACCTTTCTTTCTTAGTGCAAACAGAAAATATACTCCTAATAAGAGATCCTAAAGAAATGTTACCTTCTTTAGCTGAACAGCTAACTGAGGTTCAACTCAGCGATACAGGTTTTGATGAGCAATATGAACTTTATAATTTTTTGCTGTCAACTGGCAATAGACCTTTATTGATCGATGCGACTGAACTTCTTAAAAATCCAGAATATATTTTGCAAAAACTTTGTGAAAGACTGGATATTGAATTTACATCAACAATGTTAAGCTGGAAACCTGGAGCGAGAAAAGAAGATGGTATTTGGGCTAAATATTGGTATAAATCTCTACATCAAACCTCTGGATTTAGAGACTACAAACCCAAATCGCATTTTCCTCAAGGGCTAGAATCACTCTTAATGGAATGCAAACCCTATTATGAAAAACTATATAAACAATCACTAAAGGCTAATGGGTAACTCAATGAAATTAATTGATGAACGCAATGCAGATATTCTAATTTATATCAACGGTGAATTACTCCCAAGAAATGAGGCTAAAATTTCTGTATTCGACAGTGCAGTTCAAGGAGGGGATGCTGTTTGGGAGGGCTTGAGAGTATACAACGGTAGAATTGCGGCATTAAATGATCATCTACAAAGACTTCAAAACTCAGCAAAAGCATTAATGTTCAAGGATGTTCCTTCTATAGAAGAAGTTAAAGACGCTCTATTTAAAACTCTCGAAGCAAATGGGATGTGGGATCAAACCCATGTAAGATTAACCCTAACCAGAGGAGAAAAGATCACTTCTGGAATGAACCCGTCTTTGAATCAGTCTGGATGCACACTTATTGTTTTGGCTGAGTGGAAACCACCAGTCTATTCAAATTCTGGAATAAAAGTTATCACCTCCTCTATACGAAGAAATTCACCTCATTTTCTTGACTCTAAAATTCATCATAATAATCTTTTGAATAATATTTTGGCAATTATTGAAGCCAATGTTAGTGGGGTCGACAGTGCCATCATGCTTGATAATAATGGTTTTATATCAGAAACAAATGACACCAATATTTTTATAGTCATTAAAGGTGAAGTACACACTCCTACTGCCGATAGTTGCTTACCAGGAATAACTCGAAAAATGATTATTGATATAGCACAAAATGAGGGTATAAAAGTTCTAGAAAGGAACATTTCAATCTCTGAACTTTATTCAGCAGACGAAGTATTTACTTCTGGCACTATGGGTGAGATTACTCCTATTTTGGAGGCTGATGGAAGAATTATTAGTCAAGGAAATCAAGGCCCAATAACAAAAAAAATGCAGTTGCTACATTCAGAATATGCCTTTAAAAATGGTGAAGCAGTTCCTTTCCAAGAACCTGAATAATATTTAGTTTATAAATATTATAAAGATGACCTCTATAAAGGACCTCTCCTCTTACTAACCTGCTACCTCTTTCCAAACAAAAAACTTAGTTGCCACAATAAAGCTTAGAATTATCCATACGAATAAACCTAAGGTGTTTAAGTTGATCATCAACAAAGAAACTCCATCATTGGCTATATCTCTTAACCCAGTGGCAATAACACTTAAAGGGAGAATATGAGCAATCGGTTGTATCATATCAGGCAGTGAGTTAATCGGGAAAAAAACACCTGATAAGATTAGCTGAGGGAAAGTAAATAATGTCACAATAGGTCTAATGGCTTCTTGTGTCTTTGCAAGGCTGCCAAAACTAAATCCCAAGCAAAGAAAAATAAAACTTCCAATTACAATCATGCCGTAAAGTGATAAGAAACTACCCACTATTTTTATATCTAAAAGGAGTATCGCTAGACCAAGAACGACGGATAGCTGCATGAGAATAATTACAATTCTAGAAACTACAATTGAAATAATAAAATCCTGGGATTTTATGGGGGTTACAAATAATCTTTTTAAGATTCCTCTACGTCTGAATTCAACTATATTAAAACCACTGCCAGCAATACTAAGATTCATGAGCATAAAAGCCAGTAATCCAGGCAATAAGAAGTCAACATAACGTTGAGGTCTTGATTTAACATCCTCTACCTCAATCGTGAACATAGGCTGTGTATTTCTTAGACTTCTCTCAATAGACAGCAAACTTTTACTAATGGCTTCTTTAATTGACCCAATTTGCCTTACTTGAGAAGCATCAAGCAATAGTTTTATCTGGGCAGTTTCATCAATGGAGTTAAAGCTTTCAGGAATGATAATGATAGCTGTTTGGTCACCCAAGAATAATTGCCGTTTAAGCTCATTCTCTTCGCCTTTGGTTACATTGAAAAGAGGTTCTTCTTCGACGAGCTCAGAAAACTCTTGAGATATGGTATTACTCGAATTATTAACTAAACCTAAATTTATGGGCTCTGATTCACCTCCAACAAAAACAAATACACCCATAAAGATTAGAGGAAATAAAAGATTGAATATTATTGATTGACGATCCCTAAAAAATATTTTTAAAAATACTTGTGCTAAATGCATTTGCTTATTGGTAAACATTTTAATCTCTAAGCTTATGGTCTGTGAGGGCAAGAAATACATCTTCCAGATTACCTTTTAGAGTCTCTTGTATAGGTTCAGATGCATATTCATCAATTAAACCCTGAGGGGTATCTTCTGCAATCAATTTGCCTTTATCCATAATAGCAATTCGGTCACATAAACTCTCTGCCTCTTCCATGTTATGGGTAGTCAAAACTATAGTCATTCCTCCGACATTTAGCTCTCTTACAAGGTTCCAAAGATTGCGTTTTGCTTGAGGATCTAAGCCTGTTGTTGGCTCATCAAGAAATAACACCTTAGGGTTATTAACTAGAGCACATGCTATTGAGAAGCGCTGCTTCTGTCCTCCAGACAATTCTTTTGGTTTCGCGCGCTCTTTAGAAAGTAAACCAACTTTCTCCAATAAGTTCTTTGTATTGATGTCATTAGAATAAAGTTTGCCAAAAAGAATAAGAAGTTCAGATAGATTCAAGCTTTCAAAGTACTCATTAGCTTGGAGCTGTACTCCAATTATTTCTTTGATCTTAAATGCATTATTGCTTACATCTAATCCATCTATTAAAGCAGATCCGCCATTAATATCCTTAAGACCTTCAAGCATTTCGAGAGTTGTGGTTTTACCGGCTCCGTTAGGGCCTAGGATACCGTATATCTCACCCAATTTTATATTAAATGTAATCCCATCAACGGCATTAAAAGAATCTTTCTTATTTCCAGGTAGAGGATAGGTCTTCAGAAGATTTTTAACTTCAATAATATTCATAATTATTACCACAAGGCTTAAATAAAGTCTGGCGTCCCCAGGGGGATTCGAACCCCCGTTGCCGCCGTGAAAGGGCGGTGTCCTAGGCCTCTAGACGATGGGGACCTAAGTCAATCTATGAGTAACTAGATTATAGGTGTGAAGTATATTGAAAAATAATCCTTCAATCCAACTTTAAAATTTCTATCTCGCCTAAATCTAGTTCTCTAATACCCTGTTCTATTTTAGATAAATCGCCAACTATAACCCAAGTCCATATACTGGGATCAATATATCTTTCAGCAGCAGCGTTTATATCATCTATGGTCATTGATCTATACTTTGTCGGAAGATTGTCTAGGAAATCATCTTCTCGATCAAAAGAAACAATACCTGATAAACCTGACATTAGTGACCCGAATGTTTCAAAATCCCCAATAAGACCGAGAGATAGATCATTAACTATTGCCTCAAGCTCTTCATTCTTAGCTGGATTAGATGACAGGTATTCATCATATTCCCGGATAATCTCTTGAATTGAATCCACAGTCTTATCGGTTTGAACAGGTGCGCTCACAAGCATAGGTCTGGGTCCCTTATATTGGGAAAGCCTCGTGCGGACACCGTATGACCAGCTTTTATCTTCCCTTAGGTTCATATTCAATCTTGAAGTGAAACTTCCACCAATAACTCGATTCATTAGATCAATATCAATCTCATCAGAGGTTCTCATACCTGGCATAAGCTGGCCCGCGACTATCAATGACTGGACAGCTCCTGGTTTATCAATAAGAAATACTCTTCTTGAATCAGTTTCTTTATTGATTGTGTAATCAAGTTGGACTCCCTTAAGCATCCTGTTTTCAGGCCAAGATCCAAATTGTGCTTCAAGGATTGGCAGAATTTCATCAAGGGTTGTATCTCCGACCAGAATCAAAGTCCCATTACTGGGAGCTATAAAACGGTTTTTATAGTTGATCAAATCATCTCGGCTCATCCATTGAATTGATTCTCTAGTTCCGTTACCACTAAATGGTTTTGCATAGGGATGATCTTCCCCATAAAGTATCTCAGGAATAAGATTTGAAACCATACCGTTAGGTGTTGACAATGATTGATCAATTGCAGCTAACCACCTTATTTTCTTTCTATCAATTTCCTGCTGGTCAAAGGTAGGCTCAGTGATAACCTCAAACATAATTTCTATGGATTCCTCAAAGCTAGATTTGAGAGAAGAGACGTTAATACTAGAACTATCCAATCCAGTACTGGTGTATAAATCTGTACCCAGCTCTTCTAATCGATCGCTTAATTCCAGAGCATCGAAACTCTTAGTCCCTTCTGTCAACATGGACATAGTGAAATTAGCTAAACCTGGTTGCTCTTTTGGATCAGTGGCATGGCCAGATTTGATTTGGAAAGATAAATTAATCATTGGAACATCATGCCGCTCAGCTAAAACAACTTCCAAACCATTAGACAGCTTTGCTCTTTGAATCTGAGGAAGATCTAGCTCTGGGAACTCTGTGGGAAAAGGAAGCTTGCTTCTATCAGCGCTAGATTCTGAATCATAGGTTCTGTTTTGCTCAGGTACAACTGTTAAAACATAAACACCGTCTGTAAGCCAAGCATTAGCGGTCTCCTTTACTTCCTTGCTTGTAATTTTCATTATCCCATTTATAAACTCAAGATAAGCTCCAGGGTTGCCTGTATAAACTTCTGAATAGGCCAGAAGGTCGGATTTTCCACCAAAGCCACCTACTCTTTGTAAACCCTTTATCGACGAGGCACGAATAGATGTTTTAGTATTTTTAAGGCGTTTAGCACTCGGGCCTTTCTTGATAAAGTCACTCAAAGCGGTATCCATTGCATCTTCAAGATCATCCAAGGATCTCCCGTTAGCTAAATCTGCAGCAATCCAAAATTGTCCCGCTATTTCTCGATCATAATAAAAGGCAGACACGCTTGTTGCTAATTGTCTCTTATAAACAAGCTCTTGATATAAGGCTGAATTCTTTCCTCCAGTAAGTAAACTTGCCAATAACTCAAAGTGGGCATGTTCTGGAGATCCTATCTCGGGAGTGTTCCAAACTTTATAAATTCTTGCATTGGGAACTCGGTCGTACATAATTTCCCTTTTTTCACCAGATCTTTTAGCAATCCATTTTTTCTTCTTTATTGGTGATGGACCTGGAGGGATGTCTCCAAAATACTTGGTGACAATTTTTTTAGCTTCATCCACATTGATATCACCCGCAAGAGATAGTACTGCATTGTTTGGGCCATAATAAGTTTTAAACCAAAGTTGAACATCCTCTAGAGTTGCAGCATTTAAATCCTCCATAGAGCCAATTGTGGTCCAAGAATAAGGATGGCCTACAGGAAAAGTTGCTTTTGATGCCTGAATGAAAACTCTGCCATAGGGTTGATTTTCCCCTTGTCTTTTTTCATTCTGAACCACCCCTCTTTGCTCATCCAGCTTTTCTTGATTTACAACTCCTAATAAGTGTCCCATGCGATCAGATTCCATCCATAAAGCAAGATCAAGAGCTGGTGTGGGCACATTTTCAAAATAATTGGTTCGATCATTATTTGTGGTTCCATTCATATTAGTTGCCCCAACTTGCTGAAAGGGTCCAAAATACTCATTGTTATAATTCTCTGTGCCATTAAACATTAAGTGCTCAAATAGATGAGCAAAACCAGTTTTTCCAGGAAGTTCATCCTTGGATCCCACGTGATACCAAACATTAACTGCGACGACAGGGATTTTTCTGTCTTCATGAACAATGACTCTAAGCCCATTAGGAAGAGTAAATTTGTCGTACTTAATGTCTGGCAGTTCCTCTGAAGCGATAACAGACAAAGGTGAAAACACAATAATGAAATAGAGAAAATATTTTTTAAAAATAGTCATAATAATCTTTTTGTCTTAATTATAAATTCATGAAATGATATAAGCATTGGAAGGGAAATGAAACTTCATTTAAGGATAATTATACTTTGTACCCTGTTGTTATTTCATAACACGGTGGTAATTAGCAACTCATCAGATACTTTTTCAAATTCCATAGATAATCTTTTTGATAATAGAAATCTCAAGCCGGGTTGTGCTGTAGGTGTTATTGAGGAAGGTAAATATATTCATAAGCAAGGTTATGGTTTAGCCAATCTTGAGCATGAAATTAAAATTGATGCGGACACAATTTTTAGAATTGGCTCTGTCAGCAAGCAATTCACCGCCATGGCAATAGCAATTCTTGAAGAAAAAGGCTTACTCTCATTTGATGATGAAATGAAATCACACATTCCTGACTTAATTGACTACGGTGAAATAGTTACCATTAATCAAATGATTCATCACTTCAGTGGATTGGGCGATTATGAATACATGGATTATCCAGGTCGCTTCAAAAATGCAATTGACGAGGAGTTTAGATGGGGGAATGAAGATTATCTAACCAATGATGAATTTCATGCAATGATTAAAACTTTACCCCTTATAAGGAAACCTGAAAAAAAATTTTGGTACAGCAATAATGGTTATGTATTACTGGCACTAGTCGCTCAAAACGTGAGTGGCTTAAGCCTTAGAGAATTAGCAGATCAGGAAATCTTTTCTCCAATAGGGATGAAGAACTCTTTTTTCAATGATAATGTGAATTTACCGTTTAAAAATAGGGCTGATGCTTATTCACCAATCAAAGACAGTCCTGGAAAATACAGAATCAATGTCACCAACTTAAGTTGGGTGGGTGATGGAGGTGTTTATACTTCACTGAATGACTTTCTAAAATGGGATCAGAACTTCTACAACAATAAGTTGGGCAAAGGAAGCCCCTCTTTGATAGAGACCATGGAAAAAACCTATACTCAAACAAAAGTAAAAAAAAGGAATCAGAAAATGCTTCGTGAACAAGAAAACGAAAAAACGTATGCTTTTGCTCAAAATCTTGCATATTACAATGGCTATAAGCGATGGTCACATTCTGGTTCTTGGGTCGGATGGTTAGCTCATTATGCAAGGATGCCTGAGATTAACTTTTCCACTGTGGTGTTTTGCAACACCGATGAAATCGATGCAACCGTTATTGCAGATGAAATTATTGATCTTTATTTTGAGACTCGAAAGAACTAATTCTTAAAACGCATTTTTGCCGGTTAAAGCCCGTCCAACTGCTAACTGATGGATGGTTTCAGTACCTTCATAAGTAATAACACTTTCAAGATTAAGCATGTGTCTAATGGGAACATATTCTGCACTGATACCTGATCCTCCAAGCATATCTCTGCAATCTCTAGCTACGTCTAGAGCCATTCTCACATTGTTCCATTTTGCTAGCGAAACGTGTGATAATAAACCAGCGTTTGTTATTCGTCTCTGCATATCAGCCAAGCGTATTTGAATAGCTTGATTCTCGTTCAAGGCTCTATCAAATAAAACTCTCGTTTTTGTGTATTCAATCAACTCCTCAAGACAAGCTTCAGCAGCACCTATAGCCCCCCATGAAATACCGTATCGAGCTTGAGTTAAGCAACTCAAGGGGCCTTTCAGGCCAACCACTTCAGGCAGCATATTCTTATTAGGAACGCGAACATTATCAAGAAACAATTCTGAAGTTATAGATGCCCTTAGTGAAAATTTATTATCAATTTCATTCGCAGTAAAACCAGGCGTTGATGTTTCTACTAAGAACCCCCTAATACCATCTTCAGTGTTAGCCCAAATTAAAGCAAGGTCAGCTATCGACCCATTAGTAATCCACATTTTCGAACCATTAATTACCCAATCATCGCCGTCTTTCTTTGCATGGGTCTTCATATTGGCTGGATCTGACCCTCCTTGAGACTCAGTTAGACCAAAGCAACCGATAGCTTCTGCTTTGGCTAATTTTGGTAGCCATTCCTCTTTGTGTTCATCGCTACCAAAAGTAAAAATAGGGTACATCACTAGACTGCTT
>LUML01000670.1_pt1 | contig 12319 bp, 17 predicted proteins | sample 729661 | NCBI WGS metagenome assembly LUML01 (sample SAMN03860264, study PRJNA289734) | marine metagenome | biome: seawater column; feature: ocean; material: water; isolation source: Red Sea water column Station 22 - depth 10m | place: Saudi Arabia: Red Sea | collected 2011-10-15 | depth 100 m | reverse complement strand
CTTCAGCATATGCGAGCGCATAGGATAGAAATATTGTATTGCGTACAGGAACATATGTAATAGGAATTTCTTTACCAATTTCAGAATTTTTTGGAACATCGATGTTATCTGTTAATGCTGATTGTCCAAATTGTCCTAAATCAATCTTAATTGTTTTATGGTTATTGATCTTAAAATAACTAATAATTTTTTTAACAGATTCCAATTCAAACTTGTGTCGCTGTCCATAGTCAAATGAAAGTGTATGAACTGAAAATTTTTGATTCGCAATTGCAAGCACAGTGGTAGAATCCAAACCTCCACTTAATAAAACAATACACGTGTCCATACTTTAACAGTGTTCAAGCGTTTCTTTTGAAAGCATTTCAACAACTTTATGTAAATCTTTGGTTTTTTTATACATATTAAGTTGTCGATCAGCGCTTGTCCCCTTTTCTAATATAGTATTGATATAAGCAATTTCTTTTTTTGTGCCTAATATTTCTGCAGATTCATCTACCAATTCAATCATTTCTTTGATTAGTTTTTTACTGCTTAGTTCTTTTGTTAATCCCAAATCAATCATCTTACCTTCAATTCCATGTCGCATTGAACGCCATTTATTTTCATATATAAATGAATCTCTATAATCTCTCCAACTAATATTACGTTCACGATTAAGTATCATTGTAGCAACAAGCGCTTGGATTAATGCAGCAATCGCAATAACCTCATCAACTTTTGTTGTAGAATCGCACATTCTAAATTCAACGGTAGGAAATTTGGAATGCGGTCTTATATCCCACCAAATTTTTGAAGGAGTATCAATACATTTTGTTTCGATTAATTGATTGACAAATTTATCATAAGATTTTGCAGAGCTAAATTTTTCAGGGATTCCCGTTCTAGGCAAATCTTCAAAAACAATACCTCTATAAGATTTAAAACCAGTATCTTCACCTTGCCAAAATGGAGAAGAAGTAGATAAGCTTAAAATATGTGGTATAAAATATCTCATTTGATTCATCACGTCGATACGTAAATCACGATCTGGAATTCCGATATGAATGTGCATTCCAAATATCAATAATCGTTTTGCAACAAATTGCATGCTATCATATAAACCACGATATCGTTCTTTATCAGTACGAACTTGATCTTCCCATCGTGAATATGGATGAGTTCCAGCAGCAATAATATTACAATTATTTTCTTGTGCAAATTTTGAAGCTATTTTCCTTAATCGAATTACTTCTTTCCTAGCTTGTTTAATATTTTTACAAACTTTACTAGTAACCTCTAACTGAGATTGAAGGAATTCAGGAACCATACTATCTTTAAAAAGAACAGCATCTCTTTCCAGGAATTCAGCAATATATGACGTTAATTCACCAGTTTCAGGATTGATAACCTGATACTCTTCTTCAATGCCAACGGTTAATTTTTTGATATCCATTAGTGTATACTTATAATTTAAAAAAAAATAGCTTATAAGATTGCTGATAAATAATTTGCAACAAATGGGTAAATCCAAATATAAAAATGTTAAATCTTTTTATTATTTAAGAAATACATTTCTACTTCTAATTCCAAGAATATTGTATCGATTAAGATTGAAATCAGAATTAAACAAATTAAATGATTATGATAAAGAATACATTGAATCAAGGGTCAATTATTATAATAAAATAAATCACAACTTCAATATATCAACAAGTGCAATTACAAATAAGGAATTACGAAAAAGACAAATTAGAAATCTTGTTAAACATTACACACAATCATCAAAAGATGAAGTAATTGTTAGAAAACACACAACATATTTCTTTGATTTGTATAAATTTTTCTCATTCTTCAAATCTGATAAGAAATTAGATTTTATTTTTGGCGATGTAACACAAAGACCTAACACTCCTTCTGTAGTAAAAAGCAGACCAATAACAAATAGTGACAATTCAGTGATAATGAAGCTGAATAAAATAAGGCATTTCCATTTTATTAATGATGATAGAAATTTCTTAGATAAAAAAGATGAAGCTGTATGGCGTGGGAATGGCACTAATTCAGAATTAAGGCAATATTTCTTAAAAAATTATCATCATATTCCTTTATTTAATATTGGCCAACGAAGCCCTATCGTTGATGAACCGTGGTTCAAAGGATTTATGTCAATTTATGATCAACTTGCTTATAAATTTATATTCTGCATTGAAGGAGTCGACACTGCAACAAGCATTAAATGGGTCATGTCTTCAAACTCTGTATGTGTGATGCCTAAACCAAAATATGAAACATGGTTTATGGAAGGAAAGCTTAAAGGTGGAATACATTATATAAAACAATTCAACGATTCAAAACAAGAACGATTAATATCTTTATTAGTATTAAATAAGTATTTTTCTTTATCAGGGCAAAATGATGGGTAACAAAACCATATCTATTCTATTTGATGTTCAACAATTATACTATTTACCACAATATTTACCAGTTTATCATGAATTATTAAAGCAGGATGCAGGCGATGCAACATTTGTATTTTATCATAGTATACATGATGAAACTATAAATCATATAATTAAATCAGAAAATCTCAATTATGTTTGGGTCAAAGATAAAAATGAAGCAAATCAGTATTACAAGAATGAAAAGGCAGATTGGATATTTTTTGGTAATACATTCCCTTTCTTAGATGAAATACATCAGACAAGCAAATCGGTGCAACTTGGTCATGGTGTGGGGCCAAAAGCAAGTTATTATACCAAATCAGATACACCAACTACTGTAAGATTTGTTGAAGGGCCATATCGAACAAGTCGTCTTAATAAAATGTATCCTAATGATAGTTTTGTTGATGTTGGTTTTTGCAAATTAGATCCAATCATTAATGGGGATAGCAAAAAATTTGATTTAGAAAATTTAGGATTGGATCCATCAAAAAAAACAATAGTTTATGCGCCAACTTTTTATCCAAGCAGCATTGAACGTTTTCCCAAAAAATTTCCTGAAGACTTTAACGAATATAACATATTAATTAAACCACACTATTTTTCAATTAGTAAAGATAAATATAAAAAACAACGTGACTTGCTCAAACATTGGTCTAATTATGATAATGTATATTTAGCAAAAGTTTTTGCTGCATTGGACAAGCCTGTTATATGGTGTAACTTTCTCAAATTACGTTGGAACTATCGAGGAATTTTTTCCTATCGATTTAAAAAACGTATGGATGAAGATTATAAAGAATATTCCAAGATAGCTGTAAAAACTGATTCCTATGAAGAACTAAAAACAACAGTGAAAGATCAAATAATGCATCCAGATCAATTATCAGAAAATCGTAGAAACTATTCAGAAAAAATGGTGGGTAGATTAGACGGAAAAGCTAGTAATCGAATTATAGATTATTTGTTAAATAACAGTTGAGATTATTCATATATTATAATCAATCAGGGGTGTGATGAAAAAAATTGGTTATACAACAGGCGTTTTTGATTTATTCCATATTGGACATCTTAACATACTAAAACGAGCAAAATTGGAATGTGATTATCTTATTGTTGGCATCACAACTGATGAACTTTGTCTTTCTGCAAAAGGAACAAAACCATTTATTCCGTTTCAAGAACGTATGGATATTGTTGAAGCTATTAAGTTTGTAGATGAAGTAGTGCCGCAAACAAGCTATGACAAAATGGAAGCTTGGAATAATTTAAAATTTGACAGAATGTTTGTTGGGGATGATTGGAAAGGAACAAAAGAATGGATTCAAATTGAAAAAGATTTTGCTAAATGTAATGTTGAAATTATCTATTTCCCTTACACCACTCACACATCAAGCACTATTTTAAGAGATATATTAGATAAAGTTTAAAGATCTAAAGATTTGCATCAAAATACTTAACTAAATCTTCAAATCCTCCAATTGGTTCTGAATTAATCACAATTTGCGGAACTGTAAGTCCTTTACTACTTCCAATAAGAACCCAAGGAAAACCACTTATAATTCCAAGTAAAAGGATTCTTGTCATTCGTTTATCAAAATAAACGGAAAATGTTTCTGATAATGTTTGTTTTTTTTCTATCTAACATATTCAAATTTATAATTTTTATTTATTTTGTCTTAAAACAAATAATAATTAAAATAGCACATGTTTGAACTATACTACTGGGGAATTTTTGGAGGAGTAATCATCTTTGTATTCTTGATTTCTCTTTTATTTAATCATTAAAAGGAGCATAAAGTGGAACTTATTTTAACATCAATCAATACAGCAGTTGTAACGCTAATAGATACAACAGTTGTAGCGCCAATAGATACAACAGTTGTAGCGCAAACAAATAGTCAGTCTTTATTAGAATCATTTGGTGCATATCTTGAAGCAAATCCTAATATGATTGTTATTCTCAGTTTTTGGGAAGCCTTATGGACACTTCTTGGCGTTTGGTTTGCCGCAAGAAATAATCAAAAAGTATGGTTTTTTGCAATGGGAGTTCTTCAAATATTTGGACTTGTAGAGATTATCTATCTAGCAACACAGACAAGTTTCTTTAAAAACTTTAATCTAAATGACTAAACATATACCAACAATTATTGCACTTATTATGCTAGCAGGAATGCTAGGATTAATGAGCAATTGTCAGGTCAACACAGATGTGCCGTTAGAATATAATTCTCCAATGGAAACAGATGAGCATTTAGATGAAAATGGAGAACCAATGAAGAAAAGAATCATTAATTACGAATATCAAAGAGAAAAACAAAATCCTTGAAAAAACTCTTATCTTTTCTTTTATCATTAGTATGTCTTTATTTTGCTTTTCAACAAGCTAATATTAGTGACATTGCTACCACAATCACTGAAGCTAATTTTATATACATTCTTTATGCGTTAATTATTACAGGATTTACTTTTGTAGTTCGCTCTATTCGATGGAGAATTCTGCTAGAAAAAACAAATTCAAACCTACACTCTTTTTCTGCAACTGTTCATATTGGATACTTTTTAAATAATATCTTACCATTGCGTGGAGGCGATTTAGTGCGTGCTAAGCTTTTGTCGAATTATCACAATAATACAAGGATGAGTTATGTTTTTGGAAGTCTAGTAGGGGAAAAAATTATTGATCTTTGGATGATTGGTTTATTTACAATTACTCTTATTGGGCTTGGATATACAGATGTGCTAGGAACACAATTTACTATGATTCTTATTGGAACATATCTTCTCAGTTCATTAATTATTTTTGGGAAACATACAATCTCAGCTCAATTATTAAAATATATACCAGTCTTAGAAAATTTTATTGATGGATATCAGCTAGTATCTAAAAATAAACTACATTTATTTGGTTGGTCTATAATATTATGGACTACATTTGTTTTTTATGTATCTATTGCGCTTCAATCAATTGGAATTAATCTAAATATAGAGGAAGTGCTGGGTCTGACTATATTATCAAGCATCGTTACATCAATGCCTTTAGCTCCAGCTGCAATTGGCACATACCATCTTGCAGTAGTCTATTGTCTTAACAGTTTATATGGAGTGCGTCTAGAGGATGCTCAAGTAGCAGCTGTAGTGATGCACAGTATATTTTTTGTATATACTATAATATTTGGTTATGTATATTTACTCACTGAAAGTATTGATATAAAATCTATAACAAATGACAAAGAAAACTAAAGGACTACTGACTGTATTATTTGCATATACTCTTGCAATTTTTCTAGGAGCATATTCTATATCATTTGTAACGCATCTTGGAAATATGTGGCAAATTCTTGTCGCAGATGTTGTTGCAACGTTTGTGATATATGGTTTTAGTGTAGCATATAAAAATTCATCATTCTATGATCCATACTGGTCTGTAATTCCACCATTTATACTATTATTTTGGATATGGAAATACGATCTTATGTTTAATGGCACTGTCAGTTTACTTATGTTTGCAATGTTATTTTGGTCAATTCGACTTACATCAAATTGGATGAAGACTTGGGAAGGTTTACATCATGAAGATTGGCGCTATATTGATATGAGAGAAAATTTAGGCCGTTCTTTTGAGCTATTAGGTAATTTAGGTGGCATTCATTTCTTTCCAACTTTCATTGTATTTTTTTGTTGTATGCCAATGTTTGCAACTGTATCAATGCAACAAGCTAATCCTGAAACAAATATGCAAGCTTATGCAGGATTCCTTGTTTGTATTATAGGAATCTTATATGAGATTATTTCTGATAGACAATTACATCATTTTAGAGAACAAAATCCTAATCAATCAGGTGTGATTGAAACAGGATTGTGGAATTATTCAAGGCATCCTAACTATTATGGTGAAATATTATTTTGGTGGGGAATATTTCTATTTGGTAATGCATATTCTGGAATGAATTATTTAATTCTTGCTCCTATTTCTATGACATTGATGTTTTGGTATGCTAGTATTCCATGGATTGAAATTAAAATTCTAAGAACAAGACCGCAGTATAAAGAATATCAAAAAAGAGTTCATATTCTATTTCCAGAAATCACTATATTAAAAAGATTATTTGGGAGATAAACATAATGGATAAAAATTCTATATCAATACTAAAATTCTTTGCGCTGATAGCGCTTTTACAATTTTTACTTTTTCTCTTTGTAATGGTGCCAAATAAAACTTGGCATTTCTTAGGATAATCTAAAATATTTTAAATCTTACCAACTAAGTGAAAAATAATTTTAATTTTATCGTTCATTTTGATTGTTAATAGTGAAGGGCGTTTAATATTATAGTCAGATAAACTAATATTAAAACTCGTATCAACAATTATTGTATCATTATCAATAATAAAATCAACTGGTATCCTAACTTCTTTTTGAATACCATGAAAAAAAATCATTCCATTTATATAGTATTGATCTTTTTGCTTTATTATAGATGAAGAAATAAAACCAACAGAAGGATAAAAATATTCCTCAATAACATCAAGCATGTTAGAATCGCGATTAGAATTTTTACTATCAAAGCTAAATACAGGAACGTATAAGTCTACACTTGATAAAATAGGTTGATCTTTATCAAAAATAAATGAACCTTTAATTTCTTTAGATATACCTGTCCAATTATGAGCTGGATGTTTACCGTCGTAAGAAATAAAACTTTTTTCTAGATCAATTTCAACTGGTATTGTTTGAGAAAACAAAAATTGAAAAAATAAAATAAATATGAGTTTCTTCATTTGAAAAAAGTAATCCCTAAAGCATCAAGGCTCAATGCAAAAAATGCCACTGTGCCTGCTTTTAAATGAGCATCCATTAAATCATTATATCTCTTGCCATCTTCTACAGCTTTTTTAGCTAAAAATGGCTGTGCCACCATTGCAGAAAAGTGAAGTACTGCCATTGCACGATGAAATTTAATTGACGAAAAATTATCGTCATATTTTCGAGCAGGAGGAGCAAAAATAGATAGGGATGCACCTGTCATATAAGTCGCATAAGTAAAATATCCCATAGCTTTATGTCGATCGTAATGATTATCCCAATAGTCACTATCATTTCCATCATATAGTTTTTTCCCAACATCATATTGATAAGCTAATCCAGCTAGAGTTAAGATACCTATCCATTGGTGATGTTTTAACATTTTGCGTCTAAGCTGTAATTCCTCTACTCTAGTATCTGGTCCAATATCTAGCTTTCTAAATACTCCTTCCTCTCCCCATATAATAGATTTTACATAAGGCATATTGTCTGGTAATCCAATTTCTTGAGGCGTAAATCTGTTGTCATGATACTCTTTTGTAACAATGGATTGTGCTTGAATCAATGAAGATTCAAAGACAAATAAAAATATTAGTAATGCAATTTTAAAATATGACATAAATGAAAATAATTTTTTTATTAAATTAACATGAGGTTTCTAAATGAGTAAAGAAAATAATAATCCATGCGGATGCAATTGTAATATCTCAGAAGATGTTGATTCATCAAAAAGAGATTTTATAAAAAGAGCAACGGCTATCACAGTAATCGGCGGTGGTGGATCTGGTGGTGGTGATAACGGTGGTGGATCTGGTGGAGATACTGGATACAATTATGATCCAGCTACTGGAACAATCACTATCGATATATCAAAAATTCACACTACACTTCAAACTGTAGGGTCTGGGATTATGCTTGCTTCAAATATTACCTTTGACGATAGAGGAATTATTGTATTACGTACAAGCGGTAACAGTGTAAAAGCTTTATCAAGAAGATGTACTCATCAGGGGCAAACAGTTAATATTGATGCGGCTAACAATAATTTACTATGCCCTTCTCATGATTCAGTATTTGATTTTAATGGAAATGTTATATCAGGACCAGCGTCTAGTTCTCTTGCTCAATATAGCGCATCAATCAACGGAAACATTATCACCATTACTAGCTCGTAACTGAGCATATCGTTCACTTATCATTTCTTCCATTATTTTTGTCTGAGTAGAAAGGTATTTATTATAATCTCTTTTTTCTGAATCTGAAAACTGTTCTGGATATATAGGAGGGAATACCTCAATAGTAATAGGTACTGGCTTCATAAAACGTGTTTTTCGAGGCCATGCATCTTCAGTTCCAGAAATTACTGCAGGAACGATTGGTATATCCAAACCAACAGCAAATCTCATCGCACCCTTTCTAAAACGTTTCATCACACCTGGTTGACCACGTTCTCCTTCTGGAAAAATTGGTATTAAATTGATAAAATTTTGAAAAAATCTTCTTCTAAAATTATTATCGAACCAATAATCTTTTGCTGCCAAAAATCCAAAATGTTCATACCCTAATCGTGTTGCATACACCAATACTGCAATATCCATATGGCTATTATGATTGCTAGCAAAAATAAAAGGTTCATTTTTTGGAATATTCTCTTTCCCAACAATAGTAACAGGTGTATAAAAAGTCAGCACTGTATTGGCATACAAATCAAATAAAAAAGAAAAAAATTTCAAAAGTGGTGTTTTAGGTTTGGCTAGATGACTATATCTTGGATCTTCTAAAATACTATATTTCATGCTTTAATTCGTTTTGCTAATGCAAAATATAACCAAGGAAAATGTTTCCTTAAAAAAAGACCTAACCAAACAATATCATTCCATTTCGCAATGATGGCTTGCCTCTTTTTCTTTTTAATAGCTCTTAGAATTATCTGTGCTGCTTTTTTAGATGATAATCCAAAAGGTTTTTTACTCTTAGATCCGAAAGGAGTTCCTTTAGAATCTAATTTATTCACTCCAAAATTTGTTTGGACCTTTCCAGGAGCAATTAAGGTAATAAAAATATTACGTTCTTCCACTTCTATCCTCAGTGAATCAAAAAATCCATGTAATGCAAATTTTGCAGAAGAATATGCTGTTCTTCCCTTGGAAGGAATTAATCCTGAAACACTAGTATTGGTAGCAATATGACCTCCTCCATTTTCTAACATATGCCTTAAGATTGACTGTGTAAAATAAATGACTGAAAAATAATCTAATTGCATTAATTCATGAAATACACTTAGATCTGTTTCTTCAAATAAACTGTCTGAACCAATACCTGCATTATTAAACAAGATATCAATAGGGCCTTCTTTTTCAATAATTTTGCTAACAAATGAATCAATTTCATCAATCTGCGACAAATCAAAAGGATAGATGGCATATTGATTCTGATCATATGAATCAAAGGATGCTTGCATTTTTTCTTTGTTTCTTGCTACTAAGATAACCTTAGCACCAGATGACAAGAATGCTTTAGCAGTTTCTTCTCCAATTCCAGAAGAAGCCCCCGTTACTATAATCGTTTTATTTGCAAATGACATAATTAGAATCTACTATTTTTTATCTTTTGTATTAAGCCAGTAATAAAAAGGTAGCGCAAACAACAAACTACCCAATAGAGACAATATAATTAACCAATACCATTTATATTTTCCAATTGGATGATGTTTAAAGTAGTAGGCAAGCAGAAACATTAACATAAATGCTTCAATAAAAAGAGCTATGCCAATGGTATTCGATTTAAATGTATTAAAATCAAATTCAAAAAATTGCCAGTAAAGGAATAAATTATTTACTACTAACAATCCAGTAGCTGAAAACAAAAATAATAGTGTTTTATTCATAACTAGTAAAAATTAAGCCAAAAAAGTTCTCAAGGAATAATTAAAAAAAAATTTGTAGAATATCTTAGAACAACAATAAGGTAAGGAATAATGAAAAAAGAGAATCTAACCGAGGAACAATTAATTTTTCAAGATGCAGCTCGTACATTTTTTGAACGTGAAGTTGAACCTAATAATGAAAAATGGGAAAAAGATGGACAAGTATCACGTGAAGTTTGGTTGAAAGCAGGAGAAAATAATTTTTTTGGCATTGATGTACCTGAAGAATATGGCGGAATGGGCATTGATGACTATCGATACAATACTATTCTTATTGAAGAAGGAGTAAAATGTGGAGGGGTTGGATTCGCACATTCTGTGCAAAATGATCTAGTAGTACCATACATTTTACGTCATGGAAATGAAGAGCAAAAAAAACGTTGGTTCCCAAAGATATGTAGCGGAGAAACTATTGGAGCACTAGCAATGACTGAACCAGGTGGTGGAAGCGATCTTGCTGCAATCAAGACTACAGCAAAAGATATGGGAGATCATTATCTTGTTAATGGAAGTAAAACATTTATTACCAACGGTTTATTAAGTGATTTAGTAGTTACTGCAGTTAAAACTGATTCAAAAGAGCACGCAAAAGGAATTAGTTTGTTAGTCCTTGAACGTGGGATGGAAGGTTTTGAACGTGGAAAAAAACTAGATAAAATTGGTCAAAAAGCACAAGATACAGCCGAACTTTTCTTCAAAGATGTAAAAGTTCCGAAAGAAAATCTATTGGGAGAAGAAGGAAAAGGATTTTATTACATGATGGAGAGTCTTCCTAAAGAACGTTTATCAATTGCGGCTGCATCAATTGCTGTCATAGAAACGGTATTGGAATACACCATTCAATATTGTCATGAACGTAAAGCCTTTGGTCAAAAAATTGGAAGTTTTCAAAATTCAAAATTCAAATTAGCAGAAATGAAAACTGAAGCTGAAATTGGTAGAACTTTTTATGATCAATGTGTCTTTGAATTAAATGATAAAAAACTAACACCTGAAAAAGCTGCAATGGCAAAATGGTGGCTGACTGATGTAGAGCATCGTGTGGTGGATCAATGCTTACAGCTGCATGGTGGTTATGGATATATCCTTGAATATCCTGTTGCTAAAGCATATCTTGATTCTCGTGTACAAACTATCTATGGTGGTACCAATGAAATTATGAAAGAAATCATTGGTAGATCGTTAGGATTTTAATATGGAAAAGAAATTAGAAGGAAAAGTTGCATTAATCACAGGTTCAGGTCGCGGAATTGGTAGAGAGCTTGCTTTAATGTTGGCTAAAGATGGAGCACATATTGTTGTCAATGATCTTGATGCTGATCCAGGCAATCAAACTGTAGAAGATATTGTCGCAATGGGTGGAAAAGCAGTTGCATGTAATGGCAGTGTAACAGATGATGATTTTCCTGAACGATTTATCAATACAGCTCTAGATACTTTTGGTGGATTAGACATTATTGTTAATAATGCAGGATATACTTGGGATAATGTTATTCAAAAAATGGATGATGACCAATGGCAAGCAATTCTTGATTGTCATTTAACAGCCCCATTTCGTATTCTGCGTGCCGCACAACCACATATAAAACGACTCTTTCTTGAAGAACAAGAAAAAGGAATTATCAATTATAGAAAAGTTGTCAATATCTCATCTACTTCAGGTATGAATGGTAATGCTGGGCAAATAAACTATTCTACTGCAAAAGCAGGAGTAGTAGGCATGGCAAAAACGATGGCAAAAGAATGGGGTCGATATAATGTGAATGTTAATGCAGTAGGATTTGGATTAATTAAAACACGATTAACTGATGCAGATGCAAAAAAAGATGAATCTACTATTGATATTGAAGGTAATAAAATCAAAGTAGGTGTGAATTCGGCATTATTTGAAGCTGCAAAAACAATGATTCCACTTGGCAGACCAGGAACACCTCAAGAAGCTGCAGGTGCTATTTATATGTTCTGTATTCCTGAATCGAACTATGTCACAGGACAGATTCTAATGTGTCACGGTGGTGGATTTGGCTTATAATTAATGAAATATTTATATCCTTTACTCCCATTTCTTCTAGTTTGGGGTTTATTATTATTTACAGAAACATTTGCTTCAATTAGTCTAATTAATGGTCTATCACAACTATTATTATTTTTACTGGTAGTTTGC
>LUML01000141.1_pt1 | contig 12459 bp, 8 predicted proteins | sample 729661 | NCBI WGS metagenome assembly LUML01 (sample SAMN03860264, study PRJNA289734) | marine metagenome | biome: seawater column; feature: ocean; material: water; isolation source: Red Sea water column Station 22 - depth 10m | place: Saudi Arabia: Red Sea | collected 2011-10-15 | depth 100 m | reverse complement strand
GTATACGCGCAACCGACTCACATCGATCTTTTGAGCTGAACAAAAAGGTTCTTTACCTTGCAAATGACATCTTATGCTCTGAAGGCTCTTTGCTGGTGAAAGCCTTTCAAGGGAAGTTGTTTGATGAGCTGTGTTATGAATTTAAAAAAATGTTTGCTGATGTAAAATTGTGTAAACCAAAAAGCTCACGATCAGAAAGTGTTGAAATTTTCATTCTTGGTAGAAGCAAAAAAAGAAAAATTTGAATAATCAGGTAATTTACTAAAGATTATTCTAAAAATGCCGAATAATTATTAAAGAATCTTGTTATGTCCATTTATCAGAGGTTTTTATATTCTTAGATTATTACGATCTGACAAAGCTGACAAAATATACAAAAGGTAATGAAAATAAGACAAAATCCAGCTTCATTAAACACATTGAGACATACTTCAAATCACTTCGATAGAGTGAAAGGTGGTATTGAGCGCCTCAGTTCGGGTGTTAAGATAAACAAAGGCGCAGATGGTCCAGCATCATTGATTGCTTCTGAACGATTACGCGGGCACATTGTTGGACTAAAGCAGGTTTTTGACAATGCATCATCTACTGTAGCGCTGTTTCAAACGGCGGAAGGCGCATTAAATGAAGTCAGTGATCTTTTAATAAAAATAAAACAGCTGACTGTACACGCGCAAAATGAGGCAACTAATAACTCAAAAATGCTGGCGGCAGATCAGCAGGAAATTGAAAATCTTCTTAACACGATTGACCGTATTTCTAAAAACACTGAGTTTGGTGGAAAAAGACTGCTTGACGGCAGTATGGGGACCAGCGGTACCGCTGTAGGAGATTCACTGCAGTTTGTCTCTGCCGAAGCAACAGCTCCTCCTTCACCGGAACAAGGATGGGAGGTGGACATTCATCATGTTGCTACAAGAGCTTATATAGTTGGCTCCGTACCAATTGATATGAATAACATTCGCAATGGATTGCAAATAGTTCTAAATGAAGGTGGAAGAAACCTTGATTTTAACATAAAAGAAAATCAGTTGGGAAAAGATATTCAGGAAATGATAAAAAATTCTGATCGAGATCCACTACGATTCCCCCCAGCAGAAGTATCCTCACAAGTTAGAGGTTTCGTTGTTCATGCCTTGAATCAAAAAATTGTTGAGAGCGGATTAGATTTGCACGCAATGCTTACACCGGGAAATAAATTGCTTATAAGGCATAACAAATTTGGTGATGCAGCATCTTTTACGGCTGGAAGTTCAGTGGCAGGCATACTTTCTTACGAAGCAAACATTGCACAATCTTCTGTGCCTGGAAAAAACATTGATGGCACAATTAACAATGAAGTTGCCCTGGGAGAAGGACAGTATTTATCAACACTTACAGGAATGCAGGCTGCTGGTGTAAAGATAAAATTTGATAAGGAAATTGGATTTAAAGAAATTCCAGTTCTAGATCAGTATGGAATGCAGACAGGAACAAGGTATGTCGAAGTCAAAAACGAGGATTTAGTTGGAAGCCGAGAAAATCCAAAGATTGAAGGGTATGTACATGTTTCCCAGATGTCCAAAGAATTCCAAGTTGGACTTGACAAAAATTTGAATCCATCCTTTTCTTTAGCAAATGTACGCACAAGCCTGATGGGAAACGGTATTAAGAATAAAAGTGGGTTTAGAAGTCTTGCTGATATTGATGTAACCTCACTGCAGGGAGCAAAAGATGCATCTATAATAGTAGATAAGGTTATTGACCAAATCTCTGTCTACCGCGGTGAAATAGGTTCCTTTCAGAAGAACGCACTGGAGAGCAACTTAAATAGTCTCAGGGTTGCAGAACAGAATATCACTCAGGCGGAGTCGACAATCCGCGATTCAGACATGGCAGCAGAAATGTCTGAACTTACCAAAGATAAAATTATGCTGCAGGCAAGCACTGCCATGATTGCGCAGGCCAATCAGGTGCCCGAAACAGTTTTGGGATTAATTCAAAACAACAGATGAAATAATAAAGCGTATTGCTTTGCAGATCTAAGAAACACATAATTTCCGAATTACAGAAGGTTTTGTTTAGCAAAAGTTTAACAGAACAGAGTCAGGGAACAATTTTTAACATTTGTAAAAATCAGCATGGGTATAGCTGAAAACGTACAGGCTGAAAAATTCCAAAATTTGCCACTGGACTTGAAGGGGATTACAAAAAAATTTCCAGGTATAATTGCCAATGATAATGTTGAATTTACTTTGAGAGAGGGAGAAATACACACCATTTTAGGTGAAAATGGTGCAGGTAAATCAACATTAATGAATATAATAGCCGGTCTTTATCCTGCTGATGCAGGGGAAATAAAGGTGTTTGGGGAACTGGTTAATTTCACCAATCCGCGTCAGGCGATTGAGAAAAGCATCGGCATGGTATTTCAGCATTTTATGCTGGTGCGCAATCATACTGTTGCAGAAAATATTATCCTGGGTATGCCAGGTATGGCTAAACTTGAATTAAAAAAAGTCCAGCAGCAAATCAGTGAGATAAGCGAACGGTATGATTTATTTGTTGACCCGGAAAAGAAAATTCAGGAACTCTCAGTAGGTGAACAGCAGCGTGTCGAAATTGTCAAGGTTCTGTTCAGAGGAGCACGAATCCTGATCCTGGATGAACCAACGGCTGTATTAACCCCGCAGGAATCCAACGCATTGTACGAAATCATGCAGAGAATGGCAGATGAAAAACACTCCATCATATTCATTACCCACAAAATGAAGGAGGTAATGGCTCTTTCTCATCGGATAACCGTCTTGAGTCGTGGCAAAGTGATGGCAACCCTGAAGAGAGAAGATACAGGTCCTGAAGAATTGGCAGGTTTGATGATTGGTAGCTTGGAAGCAAAGGAGTCTATAAAAGTTGCGGAACTGCTTAAAGAAACTGAGCTTGATAAGCGGGAGAAACACAATACTGGTACTGAAGAAAAAAAGCATAAATTTGGGAAATTGACTGTGGCTCTAAAAGATATTCATGCAGTCAATGATTTGGGTCAACCAGCACTTAAGGGGATTTCGCTTGATATATATGCTGGAGAAATTTTGGGTATGGCTGGTGTTTCAGGGAATGGGCAACCTGAGCTTGCAGACGTGCTGAGCGGTATGCGCAGCCCCATTCAGGGGTCATATCAGTTTGAAGAAAAACCTCTGGATTCCTCAGGAATGTCTATTGCTTATAATTTTTTGCTTCGCGATTTCCGGAATCCCAAATTCTGTTCAAATCAATTATTAAGCCTTCAAAATATCTTTGAATATGGTAGTGGTAAAATACAGGAATTTGATATTCGTGCTCCATCTGAGAAGACTCCGGTGGGACTGCTTTCTGGTGGAAATATGCAAAAAGTGATTCTTGCACGTGAAATTTCCCGGCCATTGAAACTTCTGCTTGCTGCCCAGCCTACCAGGGGACTAGACATTCACGCAACCAGATTCATTCGTGAGCAATTATGTCAGGCACGTGATCAGGGGTTGGCTGTACTATGGATCTCAGAGGATCTTGATGAGTTACTTATGGTTGCTGACCGTATTGCTGTAATTTTTGATGGACGTATTGTTGGAATACTTAATCAGGAGGAAGCATCAATCAGTTTAATTGGGCAGATGATGACTGGAATGGAAAATAAAAATTCATCTGATCCAGCAAACAACATAGATTATGCGTAACTATCTTCTGATATATGTAAACGGAAGTCGCCACCAGATTTCAGGTGAAAAATGCTTTCAATCACTCTCTGATTATTTGCGCCATGACCTAGGTTTAGTTGGTACAAAAGTAGTTTGTGCCGAGGGCGATTGTGGTTCTTGTACTGTATTGGTGGGACGCCTCCGGAATGGAGAGCTTAAATTTGAGGGGTTTGACAGCTGTATTCAGTATCTATATCAACTAGACTGTACGCATGTGATAACTGTTGAAGGTTTAAAAGAAGATAACCAAATTCACCCAGTGCAGCAGGCGATGGTAGATGCAATGGGATCACAATGCGGGTATTGCACGCCGGGGTTTGTAATGTCCATGGCAGCCATGCTGGAAACGAGGGAGACCTTGACAAGGATTTCAGTACAAGATGCTTTGACTGGAAACTTGTGTCGTTGTACCGGCTATGAACAAATCATTGAAGCGGCGTTGTCTCTTCCAAAATTTCGTTCAGCTTCATCAGGATTGCAGCCGGCCTCAAAAAGATTTGATCAAAAAATAATGATTGCAGATTTTGAGAGACATGTATCAGAACCTGTACTTTGTGAGTATGTTCAAAAATGGAACAGAGCAACAAATAGGTTTAGATTTTTTGTGCCCTGTAACATGAAAGATGCAATTAAATTCAAGCAAAAACATAAAAATGTTACAGTCGTTGCGGGAGGAACAGATATTTCTGTGCAGATTAACAAGCAGCATATTGAACCAAAATGCATAATGAGCCTTACGAATTTAAACGAGTTGGATTTTATTGAAGTAAAAAACAGAAAAATGAAAGTTGGGGCCAGCGTTACATGGACCAAATTGGGAGAATTTTGTCAGCAAAATCTGTCTGAATTTTCCAAGATTATTTCATTATTTGCATCTCGGCAAATCAGGAATGCGGGAACACTGGCAGGCAACATTGCAAATGCTTCACCCATTGCGGATTCCCTTCCCTTCCTTCACGTGATTGAGGCTGAAATTGAGTTGACAGGTAATAAGGGCAAAAGATGGATTAATATCAACAATTTTTATCATGCCTATAAAAAAACTGAAATGGCACCGGATGAACTGATCACGAGCATACGTTGGAATCTTCCTGACCGGTCTGACATCTTGAAACTCTACAAAGTCTCAAAACGCAAGGATTTAGATATATCCACTTTCACTGCAGGGATTCTGCTGAAGCTGAAACATGGTAAAATAAAAAAGGTACGCCTAGCATACGGGGGAGTTGGACCAATTGTACTTCGTTTGCCTGAAACAGAGAGGTTCCTTGAAGGTAAGCCAGTGACTAAATCAGTCTTCCAGCACGCGGGCAGAATTGCCTCTGATGAAATATTTCCAATTTCAGATGTTCGTGCTTCTACAAGTTATCGTACACAGTTGGCTGAAAATATTTTGATCAAGTTTTTTCATGAATACTGTGATAACTACCTTGACAAAAAAGAGGCTGCATGAAACCACTTTCAAGACCGAGACATAAATCATCAGCAGGTACTGTCAGCAAGAAGCCCTTGTCAAGTGACAATTATACTTCCGGTAATAATAGAACCTACGCAGACAAATTTGATCAGCCTGTATTAAAGTTGGAAAACAATAAATTGGTTGGTAAACAGTTACCACATGATTCAGCGGTGGGACACGTAACTGGAGAAGCTTTATTTGTTGATGACATTACGCCCGCAAAGAATGAATTAATTGTTGATTTCATTTCGAGTCCTGTTGCTCATGGTAAGATTAAGAACCTTAATTCTATGGAACTGGCTCAGCAGGATGGCATTTCAGGAGTATTCACTCATTCCGACATTCCCGGGGAAAATCATTACGGACCAGTTGTTCAGGACGAACCAATTCTGGCAGCGGAAACAGTTCAATATGTGGGACAGCCCATTGCAATCATTGCTGGAGAGTCCCATAAAGCCATTCGAGAAGCTAAAAAAAAGATTCGACTCAATATTAAGGAATTAAAGCCTGTTTTCACCATTGATGATGCAATTGCGGCAAAACAGTACATTGGTGAAAAACGTACATTCAAAGAGGGTGATTTTGAAAAGGTATGGAGAGACTCAGAGCATAAATTGAAAGGAACATTTGTCTGTAATGGTCAGGAGCAGTTTTATCTGGAATCTCAAGCAGCTTTGGCCCGCCCTGGAGAGCATGGTGATATACACATTCATTCTTCAACCCAGAATCCATCAGAAATACAGACAGTTGTTGCAGAAGCTTTAGGTATTGGATATCACCAGGTTGTATGTGTATGCAAGCGTATGGGTGGAGGCTTTGGAGGTAAAGAGACTCAGGCGGCAATTCCCGCAGTGATGGCCGCGCTGGTAGCTACAAGAACAGGGCGCCCGGCAAGGGTCTCATATACTAAAGATGATGATATGCGCTCAACCGGAAAAAGGCACCCATACAAAATTCATTACAAAGCCTCCTTCACATCTACAGGAAAAATTACCGGCATCAGGTTTGATATTTATTCAAACGGCGGTGCAGCTGCCGATTTATCAAGTTCAGTCCTGGAACGTACCTTATTTCATTCTGACAACGCCTATTATATACCTAACCTGATTTTTAATGGGATTATCTGCAAAACAAACTTTCCTCCCAACACAGCATTTCGGGGATTTGGAGGACCACAGGGAATGGCCAATATTGAGAATGTGATTCAGGAAATTGCCATTTACCTGCAAAAGGATGCATTGGAGATACGGCGTTTGAATTGTTATGCCCATCGTGGGCGAAACATTACTCCTTACGGACAAGTTGTTAAGAACCATATTCTTCCGGAAATCATTGATCAGCTTGCTGAAACATCTCGATACAAAAAGCGCATGAAGAAAGTGGAGGAGTTTAACCGCAAGTCACAAACGCATCTGCGCGGTCTGGCATTGACACCGATGAAGTTCGGTATTTCATTTACCACAACATTTCTCAACCAGGGAAATGCATTGGTCAATGTTTACAGGGACGGGACTGTACAGGTATCAACGGGTGGTACTGAAATGGGCCAGGGACTTAACACGAAAATCAGGCAGCTGGTCGCAGATGAATTTGCGATTTCTTATAAGGATGTAAAGTTGATGATTACGTCAACTGAGAAAAATAACAATACACCTCCAAGTGCAGCGTCTGCGACAACTGATTTGAACGGAATTGCAGCTGTAAATGCATGTCAGAAAATTCGCAGCAAATTATGCGTGGTTGCCAGCAAATACCTTGCAACTCAAAAGAGAGGTCTAAAACCTTCCGTCAAGCAAATTTGTTTTGACGATAATAGTGTTTTTGATCAGCGTAACCCGAAAAACAAGCTACCTTTTCGGAAACTGGTGCAGCTTGCATTCATGGAGAGAGTAAGTATGGGAGAAAGAGGTTTTTACCAGACTCCGAAAATCCATTTCAATCGTGATACAGAGAAAGGCGAACCGTTTTTTTATTACACGATGGGAGCTTCGGTATCGGAAGTGCTGATAGACCGTTTTACCGGTCAGCTTAAGCTGGAGCGATCGGATTTGCTGATTGATATTGGTGAATCGATCAACCCAGGAATTGATCGCGGCCAGATAATCGGTGGGTTTATTCAAGGAGTGGGATGGGTAACCAATGAAGAACTGCGCTACTCCGATAAGGGAGAACTTCTGTCCTTTTCACCTACAACCTACAAAATCCCCAACATTCAGGATCTACCTGAAATATTCAACGTGGACACTATCACTAATCCTCACCATAAAATTAATATAAAACGCAGCAAAGCTGTGGGAGAACCTCCGTTAATGCTTTGCCTGTCAGTTTGGGCTGCAGTCAAACATGCCTTATCATGTTTACAAAAAGATTTGTGTCCTCAACTTAACCTTCCTGCTACTTCTGAAGAAATTCTATCTAGACTGACAGAATTGAAGCACCAGGTCGATGATAATGCTCCAAAGCATGATGCTGATAAAGAATCAGAGGTTGCTCTGGTTTCGCAAAATGAACTCACCTCCAAAAATAAGCAAGCTGCTTAAAAAATATATATCTGCAACTGATTAGTTTCGCTTGCAGAGCTTGATTGGATTGACTTTTGAGGCTAATTCTCACATATTGAGTCAGACAATAATTGCAATAGTTTGTAGAAAAAAATCAGTTATTAAACTTGCGGAGAAACAATGAAGGAAATTGAAATAAACGGAATAAAAGAAACCATAGTTGAGCGTTCAGATTATCCGATTGAAAAGTGTAAGGAAAATCTGGAGGATGAAGTTACAGCAATTCTTGGCTATGGACCCCAGGGCAGGGGACAGGGTCTTAATATGCGTGACCAAGGGTTTAAAGTTATTTTGGGTTTGCGAAGAGGTAGAAGCTGGGACAAAGCTCTTGAGGATGGATGGGTTGAGGGAAAGACTCTCTTTGAAACAGAAGAAGCTGCTCATCAAGGTACTATACTTCAGTACCTGCTTTCAGATGCCGGCCAGATTGCTGCGTGGCCTATGGTAAAATCCAATTTGAGTGACGGCGATGCGCTTTATTTTTCACATGGTTTCGGCATAGTTTTTCACAAGGACACCGGGATTTTACCGCCAGAAAATGTGGATGTGATTCTGGTCGCACCTAAAGGCAGCGGCCTGACTGTTCGCACTCATTTTCAGGCAGGACGTGGGATTAATGCCTCATACGCTATTAAGCAGGATTATACAGGGCGTGCGAGAGATCGCTGCATTTCAACTGCTTTTGCGATCGGCTCTGGCCATCTTTTCGAAACGACCTTCGAGGACGAGGTTTACAGTGACCTCACCGGGGAACGCTGTGTATTAATGGGACTGTTGCAGGGTGCATTTTTGGCACAATATGAAGTTCTGAGAGAACACGGACATAGCCCTTCAGAAGCCTACAACGAAACTATTGAGGAGGCGCTGCAGAGTCTTTATCCTCTTGTTTCAGAAAAAGGAATGGATTGGATGTATGCAAATTGCTCAACTACCGCCCAGAGAGGGGCATTGGACTGGGCACCAAAATTTCGTGACGTGATCAAGCCGCTTGTTGAGGAATGCTATCAGAGTGTGCTGAACGGAACTGAAGCCAAAATTGCTATAGATTCCAATTCAAGTGAAGATTACCGTGAAAAGCTGGAAAAGGAATTAAAGGAGGTTAGCAGCCAGGAAATGTGGCAGGCTGGAAAAGTACTGCGCAATCTTCGTCCGGAAAATTTATAAATCAATCTTCTAGGATACAATGGGCTTCGTAAAACTGCTCGATGAAGGCAAATTTTTTGAAATACAGAAGCGCAACACACGCTCTGACTCTTTGGAGAAGGAATCTACTCCATTTTGCGGTGCATTACGTCCTCATTATAACCCTAACATGATTCTGTTGCTTACCAGTCCCCTCGAATCTAGTAGCGAAGTTTTTGAGTTCAGATCTGAAGATATTGTACATGCGGAAGAATTGTCCAGTCTCTCAAAGCCAAACGGTGTTACGGTCGAACAGGTTCGTTTATGGGTACGGAACGGAAGCCCGGCGATGCGAATGGAACCGGTTCGTGTAGGAAATGAAAGCTGAAAAGACTTCGATTCTGCGAAACACCATCTGCAAATTTAACTAGTATACACTGTTGAATTTCTTTTTGGTGAGCCCATCCGAACTGTTCATTGCCAAATAATTTATTTCCAGATCATGCCCACCCGCTATTTATCTCATAGAAATTTTTTCAGCTACTTATTCCAGCTTGGACAAATGCTTTGTCTGGCTTTACTAATCATTATTCTGCTTCCTAGCTATGCAAGCTCACAGTTTGATGATGAAATTGTAATTCCTGAAAATGTCCTCACTTTCAATTACCGACTTGAACCGAATGAACCTCGCCCAGGAGAACATGCTCGTATTATTGTGGACATAGATGTCCATTCTGGGTGGCATGTTTATTCAGTGATTCCGGATAAGGGAGAATTTGCTCCAATACCTACTTCATTAACTCTTGAAAACGAGTCACTGATAATTGTCGGTCCTGTATACGAAAGCAACCCGATCAATGCCAAAGATCCGGTTCTGGAAATGGTGCTGAGCTTTCATGAAAAGACAGCCACATTATTTCAAAACATCCTGATTCCTGATGATATAACGGGAGGTTCAGTACTGAATAGTACTCTTAAATTACGCTATCAGGCATGCAGTGACCGTATTTGCCTTCCCCCAAAAACAGAAAAATTATCTACAGATATTGCTATCGGAAATGGAAATATTCGTGAGGAATATAAATTGCCTCAGTTTGCAGTTGACACTCCTCCGGAAAACCCTACGGAAATTGATCAGGCACTCAGCGGCGGCTTCCTTGGATTTATGGGACTGGCAATAATTGCAGGTTTTTTGGCATTGCTCACACCGTGTGTATTTCCAATGATTCCAATAACGGTTGCTTTTTTTACTAAACAAAGTCATACCGGAACAAGAGAAACATTGCGCCTTGCTGTATTGTTTGGTGTTGGAATTGTAGGTACATATACAGTGACAGGCATGTTGCTTTCAATAATCCTAGGGGCGGCAGGTGCGGTTAAATTTGCCACTAATGGTTGGATCAATCTGGCAATAGGCCTGATGTTTACTCTTTTTGCCTTTAGCCTGATGGGCTTTCTTCAGTTAACTGCTCCGGGCGGTTTAACAAACATTGTTGACCGCTGGTCACGACAATTGAGTGGAACTTTTGGAGTGCTTGCCATGGGCCTGGTGTTCACACTTACTTCCTTCACTTGTACTGTGCAATTTGTAGGCACCATGCTGATTGCTGCATCTCAGGGAATGTGGTTTTGGCCTGTAGTGGGAATGCTCGTATTTTCTACTGTGTTTGCATTTCCGTTTTTCCTGTTGGGTCTTTTTCCGCGCCTTATTCAAAAGATGCACTCAAAGTCAGGAAGCTGGATGGAGCATCTCAAAATAATCCTGGGATTGCTTGAACTGGCAGCAGCCTTTAAATTTTTCAGTAACGCTGACCTGGTTTGGCAATGGGGTCTGATTAACAGGGAATTTGTACTTGCAGCATGGGTAATAATTTGCCTGATCGGAACATTATATTTGCTGGGTCTGTTGAAAATACATCATGTTCGGATTATTAAAACAGGCATTGCTGGATTTGTTGCAGCGTTTGTTTTTGCTGCACTGGGTATCTACCTGGCACGTGGTCTGGCTGGAGTACAGTTAAATCCCTGGATAGACACTTTTTTGCCTCCGGATCTACAAATTTTAGAACAAAACAAGCTGGCATTTTCAGAAAAAATTGACACAGCATCAGGAATCAAGGCTCACTCACTGCCTTGGCATAATGACTTATCTGAAGCCCTGGAACAGGCAAAAGCAGAAAACAAGCATGTCTTTATTGATTTTACAGGATACACTTGTATTAACTGTCGATGGATGGAAAAAAATATTTTCTCTCACCCTGACGTAATTGAACTGTTTAAGAATAAATTTGTGCTTGTTCAGCTTTTCACTGATGGAGGAGAGAAGGCTGCAGAAAATCAGCAAATACAAATAAGTCGATTTCAAACTGTAGCCCTGCCTCTGTATGTAATTCTTGATGCAAGTGATAATGTACTCGCCAAACGTGCCGGGATCATAAAGCCTGCTGAAAAATTTTTGCAATTCATGAATTTACACCCCCAAAAAGTTTTGTGAGTTACAAGACCGTTTTATTTTTTGTCCTTGGAATATTAACTTTCTGCAGTGGCTGCTCAGACTTAGGCTATTACTGGCAAGCAGCATCAGGACATTTGGATTTGCTCAACCGTAAACAGGATATACAGGCACTGCTTGATTCGCCTCATACTCCAGCAGAATTAAAACGGAAATTAAAGCTTGTAAAGAGTGTAAGAAAATTCGCACTACTGCAATTGGCTATTCCTGAAAATGAAGGTTATTCTGGCTACGTTGAGCTGGACCGTCCGTTCGTTACAATGGTAGTAACCGCTGCACCTAAACTTGAGTTAAAAGCACATAAATGGTGTTACTTGTTCATAGGATGCCAGGAGTACCGTGGATATTTCGATGAAGGACAAGCAAGAACATTCGCTGAGGAATTGCAAGGCCAAGAACTGGATGTTTCCGTGAGTCAAATTACCGCCTACTCTACTCTAGGCTGGCTAAACAAATCTTGGATGCCGGACTATTTCTCAGATCCTGTGCTCAGTACATTTCTGCGCCGCAATGATGCGGAAATGATTGCAGTGCTGATCCATGAAATGGCGCATCAGGTGGTTTATGTCAGCAACGACACATCATTTAATGAATCATTCGCGGTTTTTGTTGAACAGGAAGGATTGAGGCAATTTTTGAGATATGCTGACGAAAAGGCTATCCTTGATAAAGACAGAGAAAAGTTATTTCAATGGTATTTGAAGGCAAGTAAAGATCGTGAATTATTTAGGCACCTAATTAATTCAACATTTGAGGAAATGGACGAATTGTTTTCTTCCGAACTTGCAAATGCAGAGAAGCTGCGAAGAAAACAGCAGCTGTTTGATGATTTGCGTGAGAACTATAAGTCACTCAAAAATGAATTTCGAGTGCTATCATATGATAATTGGTTTAAAAAGGATTTGAATAATAATCATTTGTTAGGTGTAAAGCGCTACCACAGCAACGTTGACAAATTTGAGAGGTTGTTTGATCAGCATGGTAAAGACTGGAGTGAGTTTTTCCAAGTGGTACGGAAACTGGCAGCAGAATCTCTCAAAGAGCGTAATCGTCGTTTATCACTGCTGAACTGACAGATCCAATGACTGAAAT
>LUML01000307.1_pt1 | contig 12478 bp, 8 predicted proteins | sample 729661 | NCBI WGS metagenome assembly LUML01 (sample SAMN03860264, study PRJNA289734) | marine metagenome | biome: seawater column; feature: ocean; material: water; isolation source: Red Sea water column Station 22 - depth 10m | place: Saudi Arabia: Red Sea | collected 2011-10-15 | depth 100 m | reverse complement strand
AGAGATAACTTCTATGATATTGCAAGAATAGAAAGAAAACAAACAGCTGATGCTCCTAGAGGTAGACTTCTAGTTGTTTATGATTATTTCACACATTCCGCTGGAGATTATTTCTCAGTAGATTCTTATACAGATGTTGGTGGTAGAATGGAATATGATGACATTCCAACTTATAGTGCAACAAGAATTGACCCAGACGACCCAGAACCAAGTGGTGAGTTTCCTCTTGCAGATTGTTTTGATTTAAGACCAACCTGTGAAGATGTTGCTGGAACATCAACAACACTTGCAAGTGTTGATGAAATAACAGGAAATTCTTTTGATTTCTTTTCCAGACAGTTTGATGGAACTAACGCAACTACAGTAGATAGTCCACAACCAGATAGTAATCTTCAAGCAGATTTTGAATATTATCTTCCAAAAATAGCTAGTTTATTTTTAGGACAAGATGGAACATTTAAAATAGTAGAAGGTATATCTTCTGAAAATCCACAAGAACCTAAAGACATTGATAATGCAATGAAACTTGCAACAATGTTAATACCAGCTTATACTTTTAAACCAGATGATGTTATAATTCAAAGATATAGAACTCAACGATTTACTATGAGAGATATTGGAAGGTTACAAGATAGACTTAATAATGTTGAATACTATACTGCATTAAGTTTATTAGAAAGAGATGCAGAAAGTTTTGAGATACAAGATGCAAATGGATTAAATCGTTTTAAATCTGGATTTGTTGTAGACAATTTTGCTGGACACAGAGTTGGTGATGTACACAATAAAGATTATCAATGTTCTATTGATATGATGGAAAAAGAATTGCGTCCAAAGGCTGTTATGAGGGGTGCAACTTTATTAGAAGAAGCAACATCTGATACTGCAAGGACAACTGCTGGTTATCAAAAAACTGGTGATTTAATTACATTACCTTACTCTCACACAGAAATGACTAAACAACCTTATGCAACACAAGTCGAAAATGTTCAACCATTTATGAAATCCACATGGGTGGGAATAGTAAATCTATCGCCTTCAAGTGATGAGTGGTTTGAAACAGAAGTTGCTCCAACATTAATTATTAATGTTGATGGTAATTTTGATTCAGTTTTTGCAGCTAATCAAAATCAAATTGGAACAGTTTGGAACGCATGGGAAACCCAATGGAGTGGCACTGTAGCACAATCTGTCCAAAGGTGGCAAGATAACAATAGGCGTTTTACAAGAGTTACTACTACTTCTAGAACAGATTTAGCAAGATCTGGTTTAAGGTCTAGAGTTGTAGAACAGATAGATGAAGAATCACAAGGTTCAAGAGTTATATCCAGAGCATTAATACCTTTTATTCGTCCAAGAAATATTACTGTAACTGGAGAAGGATTTAAAGGAAACACTAGAGTGTATGCTTTCTTTGATAAGAAAGATGTAAATGCATATGTTACACCATCATCTACAACCTATACAACGGATACAACGCCTGCCGCTGGAAGTCCATTAATTACAACTGTGGCTGGAAAGTTAGAAGCAACCTTTGCAATTCCAGAACATAGATTTGCTGGACAAGAGAATGTTCCAAAATTCCAAACTGGTGAAGTTGAATTTAGATTAACTGCAAGTTCTACAGATGATAGAACATCAAGTCCAGTAACAGCAGGACAAGCAATTTATACTGCAAAGGGTATTTTAGAAACTGAACAAGAAACAATTATTGCAACAAGAAATGCTACTTTTGTACAAGATACAGTAAATGAAACATCAAGTTTCACAGATACAACTTCTTCTATTTCTTCCGAATTGATGTGGATGCAGTTTGGTACGGGCACAGACCCACTTGCACAAACATTTGTTTGTGACCAACAAGGTGGTGGATTTATAACTAAAATTGATTTATATTTCTCCAGTAAAGATGATAACCTTCCAGTATGGGTAGAAATAAGAAATGTTGTAAACGGATATCCAGGCAAAAAACTTTTACCATTTGGAAGAAAAGTATTAGAACCAGCAGATGTTAATACTTCTGATACAGCTGCAACTGCAACAACATTTACTTTTGATTCACCAATTTATTTAAAAGAGGGCGAAGAATATTGTGTTGTTTGTATGACACAAAGTTTACATTATAAGTTATGGATATCTCAAATGGGTGAAACAGATGTTGGTGGTTCAAGACTTGTTTCTGACCAGCCTCATATGGGAGTATTATTTAAATCACAAAACAATAAAACTTGGAACGCAGTTCAAACACAAGATATGAAATTTACAATATATAGAGCAGAGTTTGATACAACTGATGGAACATTAACATTTACTAATGATAATATTGGGGACTCTGTAACTGCTGAAGATGGTTCAACAACGGTTTATGGTAGAAGACTTCCACCAAATCCACTTATACTTGAAAACAGTTCCACTGTTATGAAAGTAAGACATACAGATCATGGACACTATTCTACATCAAACAATGTAACAATTACAGGTGCAACTTCTGGAATATCTACCACATTAGATGGTGCAATCACAGCCGCTGCAACCTCATTAACTCTTACTTCTGCAACGAACTTTGAAGCAAGTAGTTTATCTTCTAGATGTTATGTGAAGATAGGTGATGAAATAATGTATGGAACATTATCTTCAACTACAATCTCCAGTTTAACCAGAGGTGATGATGGAACAACTGCAGCTGCACATTCTGATGATGCAACGGTTGAATTGTATCAAATACTTAAAACACCATTAACAGAAATTAATAAAACACATACTGCTGTTGCAAATATAGGAATAGATTATTATACTCTTACACTTACCACAGCACCAACAGTTAGTGGTGCATCAAGCACTGCTGAAGTCGGACAAACACAAGTGTATGCATCTGAAAATTATAGAATGGAAACAATAAAAACAATGCTTGCTACATTTGAACCACCAAATACATCATTATCTGCAAAGATACGAGCAACAACTGGAACGAGTCCTGCTGGTTCAGAAACCTCTTTTTCAACTGCAACAACAGCTAATGCAGTATCTATTCCTATCAATGAAAACTTTGATTTTGATGCAACGCAAATGGTATGTTCACCAATTAATGAAACCAATGAACTTGGTGGTTCTAAATCCTTGTTTATGCCAATTACTTTATCAACCACAAAAAGTAATTTATCACCAGTTATTGACTTGGATAGAAAATCATTAATCTGTGTGGGTAATCGAGTGAATAATGTAGACAGTTCTTCTGATGTATATCCAACAACAGATTACAAAACATCTGAAGAACCAGAAGGTGATCAAAACGCATTTATCTATATTACAAAAAGAGTCGCATTAGAAAATCCTGCTACTGCATTGAAAATATTCTTTGCAGCTAACAGACATTCTAGTGCTGAATTAAAAGTTTTATTTAAAATACTAAGGTCTGATTCTGCTGAAGATTTTGATGAATTAGGTTATCAATTCTTTAATACTACAGGAACAACAGATAATACAACTGCATCTTCTCTAGACAGAGATGACCTACAACAATATGTCTATACTGCTGGTGTAACTGATGATGGAATTGGTGATCCACTTCCAGAATTTATTCAGTTTGCAATTAAGATTGTAGGACAAGGAACTAACGCAGCTCAACCAATACGAATTAGAGATTTGAGATGTATTGCACTGGCAACATAATATGACTGAAAGATTTTTAGAAGTAGATGGACATGATGATTTAGTGAGAGATACACACTCTCATGCGATTATAAATAAAAATAGAAATGCATATGAACTTGCAAAGAAAAGAGCAGAAGATGCTCAAAGACAAAGAGATGAAATAAGAAATGCAACAAGAGAGATAAATAATATAAAATGTGAAATGCATGAAATTAAATCTATGTTAAAAACTTTTATGGAGAATAATTAATGGCTATTAGCGCATCACAGGTAGGTACTGGTAATACCCTAGAACAATTTAGAGTTCAGTTTAATAATCTTCAAACTGATGTTTCTGGGTTAGAATCTGGAACTACAAGTTATAGCTCCCTTTCTGCAACAAGTGCTTCAATTGGAGCACTTACTGTAACATCTTCGCTTACTTCAGTTTCATTTATTTTAGAGGGGGATACAGATGATGATTATGAAACAACACTTGCAGCTGTTGACCCTACTGCTGACAGAACAGTATCGTTACCTAATGCAACAACAACTTTAGTTGGACAAGATACTACTGATACATTAACAAACAAAACTCTTACAACACCAGTAATTGCAGAGATAGATTCTGGTTCTACCATCACACTTGATGCAACCACAGATATTGTTTTAGATGCTGATGGTGGAGATATATTTTTCAAAGATGATGGTACTACATTCGGTAGTGCCACTAATACTTCTGGTAATTTAATAATTAAATCTGGTACAACAACTGCTTTAACTTTTAGTGGTGCTAATGTAACTGGTGCTGGTACTTATACTGGTGGTGGAACTATGACTACTGGAGGTAATATTGTAATACCAGATGCAGGCAACATAGGTTCTGCAAGTGATACTGATGCGATTGCTATTGCAAGTAATGGTGTGGTTACTTTTTCACAAGTTCCTGCCTTTCCAAATGATACTGTAGAAACAGCAGATATTCAAGACAACGCAGTAACCCTTGCAAAAATGGCAGGACTTGCACGAGGTAAGATTATCTACGGAGATTCCAGTGGTGATCCTGCTGCTCTTGCAGTCGGTTCTGCAAACTACTTCTTAAAAACAGACGGAACAGATATCTCTTGGGCTGCTGCTCCTGCTACTGCTTTAGATGATATTGGAACTGGAGATGCAGCCTCTACATTAGCAACTTCTGCTGGTAATATTACTATTGATGCTCAAGGTGATAATACTGATATTATATTTAAAGGAACAGATGGTACTTCTGATACAACATTCTTAACACTTGATGGAAGTGAAGCAGGAAAAGCAATATTCAATGCTGGCATTACTATTGCTGATGCTGGAACTATAGGTTCTGCTTCTGATGCTGATTCTATTGCAATTGCTTCTGATGGTGTAGTAACCATGAATCAAATACCAGTATTCAGTGCTGGTATCAATGTTTCTGGTGGTTCAATAGCAGGTACATTATCCACAGCCGCTCAAGGAAATATTACAAGTTTAGGAACTCTTACTGCGTTAACTGTAGATGATGTTGCAATAAATGGTAAAGTTATAACTATGACAGGTTCAACTGATGATACTGCTGTATTTACAGTTGCAACAAATGGTGCATTAACTTTAGAAACAACCGATACTGCAGCCGCAGCTGCAAATATCCAAATAACAGCAGATGGAACATTTGAAGTAGATGGAACAACAATTACTTTAGATTCTGCTGGAGATATTGTTCTTGATGCTGATGGTGCTGATGTAATATTTAAAGATGGAGGCACATCAATATTAACATTTACAAATAGTTCTAGTGATGCTATTGTTACTGCTGGTGTGCAAGATAAAGATATTATATTCAAGGGTGATGATGGTGGTTCTGCCGTAACTGCTCTAACAATGGATATGTCTGCTGCTGGAAAGTCAGTATTTGGTGCAGCCGCAGTAGGAGCTACACAAACTGCAAACGCAACTGGTAGTACTACACTTGACTTTGATACATATTCTAATTTTGTGCTTACTGCAACTGGTAATGTAACCCTTGCAAATCCTAGTACAGAAAGTGCTGGGCAAACTGGTATTATTGTGCTAATTCAAGATGGTACGGGCAGTCGTACACTTTCCACAGGTTCAGATTTTGAATGGCCTGCTGGTACTGCTGGAACTATTTCAACTGCAGCTAATGCTGTTGATGTAATTCCATATGTTGTAGATGGTTCTAATAGTATATTACTTGGAGCTCCACAACTAGCATTTGCAACGCCTTCATAATGGAGATATAATATGGGAGTTTTAAACAATTCAATGCTCAAAATAATTACTTAGATAGTCCTAATTTTCAAGCAGGAGCAGATAAAAAATATACATTAAGTCTTTGGTGCAAAAGAGGTGATGTAACAAGATATCAAGCTATGCTAGGTTGTTCAGCAGGAAATTGGTCTTTAGCTTGGGATGCAGATGATACTTTAAAAATACCTTCTCACACCACAGTAGAAACAAAAGGAATCTTTAGAGATACAAGTGCTTGGTATCATATAGTAGTAGGAAATGGGCCAAATGATGGTGACGGCTTCATGTATGTAAATGGTGTTTTACAAACTTTAATAACTAATAATTTTAATAGTAACTCTGGTATGTTTAGAGCTAGTCAGAGTTTGAATGTAGGGCAAAGTAATGATGGTGGATATGGTTATCAATTTAAGGGTTATTTAGCTGAAGTAATTGGTTTATACGACCAAACAATAGCTATTAGTAATTTTGGGGAATTAAAAGATGGTGTGGCAATATTCAACTTTTCCAAACAGTCAAGATTTTTATTTAAAGTTTTCTAATTCAAGTAATTTGGGCGAAGATTTTAGTGGTAACGATAATGATTTTACAGTTAATAATATGGGTGCAGACAATCAAACTTTAGATAGCCCTACTTTTGGCAGTGATTCTAATGGAGGTAACTTTTGTGTGCTTAACCCTAATAATAATATGTTATCAGGCGATAGTGGGTCATCAAAAGTTACAATAAAAAGTGGTAATTTAGAAACAGAAGATCAAGGAAGTTATTACTCTAATTATACAGGGACTCATGCTGTTTCTGGAACAGGAAAATGGTATTATGAATATAGAGTAGTTACGGCAGCAAATAATGGAAATAGATTTGGATGGATTGATGTTTCTAAGGAACAAAATGTTACCAAATATGGAGGTGGATACCCAGGCTCGAGTGAATTTTCATGGAATGCTGGTAATAATGTTCCTCATTCTAAAATACAATTCTCTAATAATAACAGTACATTTGCTAGAGAATACACAGGAGCTTCTAATTCAGCAGGGGATATATGGTGTGTAGGTTGTGATTTATCAACAGGTAAATGGTATGTTTCTAAAAATGCGGCCTTAGACCCAGACAATGCAGCCACAGCTTCTGCAAGTTCAGGAACAATAGAACTACATGATAATTTAGATGGTGGATTATATGCACCAAGTGGAGGCGAGCAAAATGGTACAGATGGTTATTGGAATTTTGGCCAGGATTCAACTTTTGGTGGCGCTATTACCGCTGGATCTGGAACAGATGCCAACGGATATGGTAACTTCAAATATGCGCCGCCTTCGGACTATTTAGCAATTTGCTCTGCCAACCTTCCTAACCCAGCAGCAGATCCAGCAAAATCATCTGGCCCTGCAAAATATTGTACTACAAAACTATATACAGGAGATGGAGCATCAACTCTTGCTATTACAGGATTAGAATTCCAGCCTGATTTCACATGGATTAAAAATAGAGAAGAATCAGATGCTCATTGTTTATTTGATTCAACAAGAGGAGCTACAAAATTAGTAACATCTGATTCAGAAGATGCAGAAACCACAGATGCAGATACTTTAAAATCTTTTACTTCTGATGGATTTACTGTAGGAGATGATGTTAAAGTAAATACAAATACTGAAAAATATGTAAGTTGGAACTGGAAAGCAAATGGTGGCACAACAACTTCAAATAGTGATGGATCAGTAACATCAACAATTCAAGTAGATGCAGATAGAGGGTTTTCTATAATTAAATATACTGGAACAGGAAGTGGCGCAATAACTTATGGGCATGGTTTAGGAGCAGCTCCAGAATTTATTGTAAATTGGAGATTAGAATCTTCTCAATCTCGTTCAACTTTTCATCATTTAATGAATAACGGTGCTGCTCCTGAAGATCAAGGCAGAATATATTTAGATGCTACCAGTGAGTATGGTACAGGAAGTGGTGGTTTATGGGATGTAAGTGAAATAAATACTACTACAATAGGTTGTGTATCTGGAACATGGATGAATCAAAGTGAAGATTTTTTAACATTAGCTTGGGTAGGAAAAGAAGGGTTTTCTAGATTTGGAGCATATAACGGCAATGGGGCTGCAGATGGTACATTTGTTTACTTAGGATTTAGGCCAGAAATTTTAATATTAAAAGAAGTAGAGGCCTCAGATAATTGGGGCATTTATGATGCTGATAGATTAGGTATAAATAATGATGATGATGGTAATGCAGTTTTATATCCAGATTTAGCTCAGGGCCCTGAGGAAGATCAAGCATCCAGAGCAATAGATCTATTAAGTAATGGATTTAAATTACGCACATCAAATGCAACTTTTAATGCTGATTCCCAATATATTTTTGCAGCTTGGGCTGAAAATCCATTTAAATATGCAACAGCTAGATAGAGGAGAAAAAAATGTGGGCAAAAATAGACGATTCAAATAATATAACAGAATTGATAAGATTTCCTAAACCCTTAACTGTAGATGGAATTGCTCACTCTCGTGCTATTTTTTCATCTTGGACAAATTCAGAGTTAAAGGCTATTGGAATTTTACCAGTTACGATGGCAACACAATTGAATGGGGAATATTATACATCAAAAAATCCAACATATGCTATAGCAGGTGATGGTAATAGTGTTACGGAAACAATAGAAAAGGCTGCTGATAATAACCTTGCAAAAGTACAAGAAAAGCAATTATCAAAGATAAAACAAAAGGCTTATAGTTTGTTACAACCAACTGATTGGTATGTGACAAGAAAGTCTGAAAACAATACTGCTGTACCAGCAAAGATAACTGCGTTTAGAACAGCAGTAAGAACTGTTTATTCAGCGGCTAAAGATGCAATAAATGGTGCGTCAGATATTGATGCTTTACTTGCTGTTAATACAAATTCTAATGGTGCATCTAGTGATAAAAAAGAAGTTAATGGAACATCTACAGGTGTAGTAAGTACATCAAATAATACTATATCAATTTCTAATCATGGTTTTGTAGATGATGAATTAGTAAATTATACTGATGGACAAGATGGTGCTGATAATCCCATTAAAGGCCTTGTAAGTGAACAAAGTTATTATATTATCGGAAAAACAACAAATACTTTTAAATTATCCCATACACCAAGTTGGTATGGTGATGAAGCTGCAATATCATTAACTGGTGTTGCTGATGCTGGGACTGCTCATACATTTGCATCAATGGGTAAACCAAAAATTGTAAATGACTGGCCTGCTGTTGACAATTTGGCATATAAAGTATAGAGGATAATTCTAGGATAATCCCTTAATATAAATATATTATAAAGGAGATTGTCATGGCAAAAGGTAGTCTGGCGACAAAATCGGATATTGCGAGTCTTTTTCAAGAATTAGAAGATGCTTCAAGACAAGCAAAAATCGAACAAAAAAAGAATAAAATAAAAACTGAGTCGCAAGTAGTTGAACTTGACGGTTTCCTTTCGTCTGTGCAAGAAGTAGTAAAGGTAACACAAAATGAAAATACTCCCATCAATACCCCCATTGAACCTATTCAAGAAATTACCGAATCAAAGTCAGAAGATACAGAAGATAGAGAAGATAGAAAAGACGAAACACCAACCGAGTTGGTCGAAACCAGTGATACTGAAACAAAGGCATTATCCGAAGAAGATGAAGATAAGTTAAACGCATTTTCTGGATTAATGGAATCATTTGGAGCAATTCTAGATGAACCACCAGAAGTTGAAGATGATGATGCATTAAAATTACAAGTCCAAGACATTTATCCACCAGAAAAACCAAAGATAAATGAGGGTGCAAAAATAGAGGCACTTGAAAATCTATTCTCTAAATTATCTGAAATAAAACCAAAACCAAAACCAGAAATTGTAGAAGAAATAAAACCAGAAATTATAGAGAAGATAGAAGCACCTATACCTATAGTTGTATCTGAAACACCACCAGATATGAAAGAGGCACTCAGTCGTGTAAAAGATAAAACCCCTCTACCAACAAAAGAAGAAACAATCAAGGCTACACAAGAACTTATTACTAATGTTGTAGATAACCTTGATGATATGAAAGGTAAGACAGAGGTTAAGGAACAAATTAATGAAATAGAAGCACTAAGAAAAGAATTTAGTGTATTACAACAACAAGTTAGACAATCACAAATGTCTGGTTCTGGAAGTGGTGAAGTTAGACTTGAATTTTTAGATGATGTGCAAAGGTCTACTGCAAAGGTAGATGGTAAGTTTTTAAAATATCAATCATCTACTGGTAAGTTTATTGGTAGTGAATCATCTGCTGAAATAAAATTTGGATTTTTATTAAATGGAACAGATGGCTCTTCAACTAATGCTGGTGATTATATTGTATTAGATACAGAGGCAGATGAAAATGATAACTTACTTTATGAAGATGGAACTGCTGACCCAATAGCAGTTCTTGCTTCTCATGGAATTACATTATCTGGACAAGGTTGGAATGCTTTCCAGTTTGATAATGGATAAATAGTAATAAAAGGAATTTAAAATGGCAGTCCCATCAACAAAAGCAACATTTAAATCATATTGTCTAAGAAATCTTGGATTTGGTGTTATTGATATTAATGTTTCTGATGACCAAGCAGATGACAGAATAGACGAAGCACTTCAATACTTTGCACAATATCATTATGATGGTGTAGAAAAAATGTTTATGAAATATAAAGTTACATCTGATGATATTACAAGAGCAACTTCTGATGAGTCTTCTACTGCAACAGATACATCAGATAGCTCTGTAACTGCAACTTGGTATGAAGGTAAAAATTATATTCCTATGCCTTCTGCCGTTGTATCAGTAATTCAAGTTTTTCCTTTTGATGACCAAGCAACAAACAATATGTTTGATATACGATATCAATTACGATTAAATGATTTGTATGATTTTAGTTCTACTTCTGTTATACAATATCAAATGACTATGCAACAATTAGATCATCTATCTCATATACTAGTGGGTGAAAAACCAGTTCGTTTTAATCAACATCAAAATCGTTTGTATATAGATATGGATTGGAATAATGATATTACTGCTGATGAATATTTAATTATAGAGTGTTATCGTAAAATAGACCCAACAACTTATACAGATATCTATGATGACATATATTTAAAAAGATATGCAACAGCTCTTATTAAAAAACAATGGGGTGCAAATCTTTCTAAGTTTGGTGGTGTTGCAATGTTAGGTGGTGTTACTATGAATGGTGAAACTATCTATACACAAGCAATAGAGGAAATTACAAGATTAGAAGAACAAATACAATTGTCTTTTGAGACACCTATAGATTACATGGTAGGATAAAACATGGCAGTTAATAGTGCATTTCACACAAACAATTCAGCTGCAATTAAAACTGAAAAAAATCTTTACAGAGATTTAGTTAAAGAGGCTATTCAAATATATGGACATGATGTCTATTATATGGATAGAACACTTGTTGCAGAGGATACTGTATTGGGTGAAGACTCTCTTTCTAAATTTGTTATTCAACACCCAATAGAAATGTATGTTGAGAATGGTGAGGGATATGCTGGTGATAAAGAGATTATGACACAGTTTGGTTTAGAGAATAGAAATGAAATTACCTTTGTTGTTTCTAAAAATAGATTTCAAGAAATGGACAGACAGATACAACTGGAAGATGCAACAGATTCTACTTCTGGTGGTTCAGTTTTATTAGAAGCTGGTTCATTAGACCAATCATCATTATCTGCAACTTTAAGTACAGCCACAAAAAGTCATATCTTTGATGAAAGTGGAAATAAGATAATGATAGAAACTGATAATGAAGCAAGAATATTATCAGAAGAAAGTGGTAATGAATTTTATCTTGTTCAAGATACTGCAGCCACAGATTCAGACAGACCTCTAGAAGGCGATTTAGTTTATCACCCTGTTCTTAAAAGAATGTTTGAAATAAGTTTTGTAGACCATGACGAACCATTTCATCAATTAGATAACAATCCTGTATATAAATTAAGATGTAGACAATACGAATATAGTTCAGAACAAATTGATACAGGTATTAGTGATATAGACGCAGTAGAAGATGATGAAAGTAAACAAGCATTAATTTATCAATTTACATTAGAACAATCTTCTGCTGTAAATGAAGACATAAGATTAGAGTGGGGTATAGCAGCTGCTGGACTATTATTAGAAGAAACAGATGGAGATAACATTATACTTGAAAATGATTCTACTTCTGTGGGTGAAAGTATTCTACTTGAGAACGGATCATACCTACTCAATGAGGACTATATAATAGGAGACTTTAGTTCAGATAAAACTGCTCAAAATGAACTATTTGACTCATTAGATGACGATATATTAGACTTCTCCGAATCTAATCCATTCGGTGATGCTGGAGAAACATAATGCTAGGACAACAATTTTATCACGAAACTATGAGAAAGGTCGTAGTGTCATTTGGAACACTATTTAATAACATTCACATAGTAAGAAAAAATAATAGTGGAACAATCATACAGACCATGAAAGTTCCTCTTGCATAC
>LUML01000070.1_pt1 | contig 12486 bp, 20 predicted proteins | sample 729661 | NCBI WGS metagenome assembly LUML01 (sample SAMN03860264, study PRJNA289734) | marine metagenome | biome: seawater column; feature: ocean; material: water; isolation source: Red Sea water column Station 22 - depth 10m | place: Saudi Arabia: Red Sea | collected 2011-10-15 | depth 100 m | reverse complement strand
ATCTTTTAGAGCGTATGCTCCAGAAGAAGTAGCCAAAGCCTCCCAGTTCACATGAGCTTGTCTTTCTTCAATATCATCAACTTTAAAAGCGAAAGCATTTGCTTGGTCAACAACTAGTTGTAGTTGGTCATCAGCTAAATTTTGAATAGCTATATGTCCACCTCTAGTATATGAGTTAACACTAATGCTAGGCTCTTTAATAATATTAACGGTATCACCGAAATTTTCAATCTCTCCTGCATAGTCAGTATTAGTAATATCCTCTACAACTGATGCAGTTCTGAAGAACTTTTGGACTTTCTGGCTATATATTACCGGTAACCAATTACCCGAAGGTAAGTTTGTATATCCGGCACCTTTTGCTACTGCCATAATTTCCTCCAATTAGGTTTTAGTTTGTGATTCTACCTTCTAATCTAGCTTTATCAATCTCTTCTTCAAATTTAACATATTCAGAAGGTTTGAGTTTCTGTATCTCTGCTAAACTCCAGACTTTTTTACCTTTAATGTCTTTTTCTGAACTTCTAGCTGTCGATGTAACTGATTTCGATGCTTCCTTTTTTACATCCTTTTTATTAGACTCTAGCTTCTTTATCCCTCTATCCATTTTATAAAGGTCTATAGCTCTAGCGGCTAAATTAGAATTATCAAAATTATCATAAAGCCAACTTTGAATTACACTATCTTGAACAGATGCCCAATCGTGAAAATCTTGACTCTCTCTAATCTTGTTAAAATCTGGATGTAATCGTAACAACTCAACTTCTGCCCTGTCCTTGGAAACCTTTTGTTGGTCTATTTGGAGTTTTGCTAATTTATCATTAAGTTGTTTGTTCTTCTCATCAGCTTCTTGATATGCAACTGTTTTAATAACATCATACACATCTGGATACTCTTTCCTCCATTCCTCCAATTCCTTTTTGTCCTTGGGGGGAATAAAGTTTGTTGAACTTTCCAATTGATTTTTAAGTTTAAAAACTTCTTCTTTATGCTTATTAACTGCAGAATCATAATGACGTTTTAAGTCATCATACCTTTTTTTGAAAACCTTATCTTCAGCATTCACAGGGCGTTCTACTTTTTCTGGAGTAGCCTCTTGAGTCTCGTCAGCCTCTTCGGTGTCCTTACTTGGAACGGTTGCTGTTTCGTCTGTTTCTGCCTTACCTTGTCTTTTGTAAGGTCTTGGTTCTAAAAAGGGTGTTTCTTTTTTTTCCTCAACAGCTTCCTCTACCTCATGCTTTGGTTCTGTTGAAGTTTCTTCTATTTTCTTTTCTTCTTCCATTTTATCCTCCTATCGGGTGCTGTGGAAAGCAGGTCGCCCAGAGTGTGGGGCCGAACTAGACGGGTTGTGGTCGTTGAACCATACCCCCACCTTGCGGTTGTTCGGGTGGCCTGTTTGCAAATCCTTCTCCCCCTCCTTGAGCCATTGCCAGTTGTGGCTGTGGCACAGGTTGAGCAGTTGGTTGCATTTCTTCGATACCAGATTCTAGTATATCAAAAAATATACCAATTTCTGAACCGAAAACTCTTATTGTAATTTCTTTAAATTCTGGTGTTATACTTTGTACTATTATTCTTTTTTCTTCTGGAGATAATTGTTGAACTTTTTGTGTAAATTGTTGTATTTGTTGTTCTTGATTTTGTCCTTGTTCTTGTTCTGGTTCCATAGGCATTTGCCCACCTTCATCACTTACTGGTGGTCTTTGTGCCATTGGTTGTGCTTGATTATTTTGTTGTTCTATTGCCATATTATCTCCTTATGCAACTTTTAATTTATTATCTAATGTTTCAATATGTTCATCATCATAATCTGCAAATTCATTATTATTAATATTAAATATTCCACCTTTAACTATAGGAACATAAACAAATTCTGGTTTATCATTTATTTTAAATGCATCTGGATGGTTTGAAACATATATCCAATTATTATTATATTTAACTTTGTGTGTCCCTGTAACTCTTACATCATTAAGAGAATACATAGGTTCATTTAATTTTAATTTAACCATTCCAATAATTTCAATACCATTAATTAAATCACCGGGTTGTAAATCTTTAATAAATTTGTTTCCAATTAATTGTTCTGGGTGGAAACACGTTTTACGTTCTTCTTTTGGTTTAGGTTCTTTCTTTTCTGCAGGTTTATCATCTTTTTTATCTTGTTGTCCTGTTCCACCTCTTCCAGATGTATCCCATCTATCTGTTACTGCTGTAGTTGCCTCTTCAACTGTTGGTGTTTCTGGTTTTTCCCATCTATTATCTATAAAATCATCATATCTACCATCAGAACCATCCGGGTCTGCTACATTAGCTATAGAGTTTCCATCACTATTTATAACATCTCCATTTTCTGCTACAACATTTCCAATATATCTTCCGTTTACAATCATATTGGAATCAATAGCATATTCTCCACCTTCTAAATATAAATTTTTTAATGTTCCATCTTCATTGGTCATTCGTTTTAAAACTGCTTCTGGTATATGACCTGCATTTGCAGATTCTTGTGCTTGTCCTGCTGTTCCTCTAGAATATATTTGTCCATTCATTCCAACAAATTTTCCATCACTTCTATAGGCACCACCATTACTTGCTTCAACAACTAATACTTGTTCTCCATTTGTAGAACTAGCTCCTATAGGGTCTTTCAATATTCCAAAAAAGTTTGTTCCTGCACTTCCCATAACAGGATTAAGTGTTGTTAATTTTACTCCAGAAAGAGTATTCATATTACTAGCTTTATCTTCTTGAAAATTCATAAAAGCAGGACTATTTGCATAATCTTTTGATAAGTGTTTTGTCTGTGTAACTTTAAGTCCAGAATTAATTAATTCCTGCCCCTTAAGAATTTTTAATCTTCCATTTTCATCTTGTGTTAATTTTTCTATTGCTTCTTTGCTACTTAAAAGTCTATCCCCTTCACGAACTTGTAATGCACCTGCTTCAATCATTTTTGTTATTTGTAATTTTTCAGAACGAGGTTGTAATGTTGTACTTGCAATATTTACTGCTGTTCCAAGTAATCCCGGTAATTTAAGTTTTGATTCTTTTTTTTCTGTTTCACTTTCAACTTTAGGATTTACTAAATCATTTATTAAACCATGAGATTGTGATAAACTAAAATTTTGTGCTCCTGAACGAAGATTTAAACCACCCGGCATAACATTAAATTTCATGTTATCTTGAAGAGCAGGTGAAAAACTTTGTACTTGCTCTGGTTCATATTTAATACCACCAACTTGTGCCATCCCAGTAGGTTTTTGATATTGGTCTTTTACACCTTCATATCCACCTAAACCTGTTGTTGGTGTTGGTGTAGGTGTTGGTGTTACTTCCGGTTCTGGTGTAGGTGTAGTTGTATCAGTTGTTAATGGTTGTATTGTTGGTTCAGAAACCAATCCTGTAGTTATATCTTTTGTTTTACCTTCTTTAGTTCTAATTCCCGGATATACAGTTTTAACAAGAGGTGTCATTACTTGTTCTTGTTCCCACTTTCCAGTAGCAGAATTAAATTTCATTTTAAAATGTACATTCTGAGCAGAATGTTTACTAGCAGTTCCTGCTGCTTGTCCTAATGCTGTAGCTGTTGCAGTTTCTTCAGCCATTATTTTTTATTGCCTAGTAATTGGGTCTTGAGGCGAGACAGTTTGCGAAGCGAAGCCATTTTCCCTTGGCTGCGGTACACCTCCAACTCCGATGTTGCCACCTCCAGTTCCTGTGAGGTCATTTGGATTTGCTCCTGCAGGTACATTTCCACCTGCTCCCATAGGGGGTTGCTGACCATTGCCTTGACTTTGTTGATTTCCATTTACTGCTCCTATTATTTCTGAATATATTGCTGCTTTCTCTGGGTCATTAATTAATTGGTCTGGGTCTAAATCTAATGTTTTTGCAATTTCACGAAGTACAGCGTGGTACTTAATGAATGGTGCAATTGTTGGATTAGCCCCAACTTGAAGAAGTGTCATTAATCTTTGTGAACGAACTTCTTTCATCATCAATGATTGTGTTCCTTTTGCACTTACTTCTAAGTCTCCTACTATTTCTGGTATATCTGCATTAAACTGCATATTCCATTGAAATAATGATTGACCTAACGGGCGTAGTAAATAATCATCTACATTTTTTATAACTGTTTTTATATTTAAAGCTGCAGCACCAAATAACATTGACATACCTGCAGCCGTTCTTGTTGTAGATTGAACACCAGTTTGTCCATGCGAATAGGATGGTATTCCTGTTGATTCATCAGCTAACTGTCTAAACTTATCAAACATTTGTAAGTTTTCTTGTGCTGTATTAGGAAACTTTAATCCATGAATGGATGCACCGGGTTGTCCACTTTGTCTTCTAAATATTTTTCCCGGAAAGACTTTTAAATCTTGACCCGGTACTAACATTGTTTCGTCTACATCAAAAACTAAATTACCTGCTAAAGCTAAGTTATCAATAGCCATTCTTGCATGACCATTCATAACTTGTTGAGCATCTTCCATATTTTCCGGAATACCTACTCCAAAAAATTGATATGGATTTAATTCATATGGTGTAACTAAATAAGGTAATCTTGTTGGCGTAAATGGATTTAATACTAAACGTATTACTTGTTGTCCACACACCCAGATATTAACTTGTAGTTCATCAAGTTCACTATCTATTTCATCTAATTCTAAACCAGAATCCTCTGCAAGTTTTTTATCTATTTTACCCCAATATTCTAAAACTTCATATCTATCTTTATCAAACTCAGTTTCATTTTCTCTATCTTGTAATCTATGTTCAAAACCTTTAGGTGTATAGTTTGGCCCTTCTTCTAAAACTTTAATTATTTCTTCATGTCTAAAAAATGGTCTATTAACTAAATCACGAACTTGACTTGCAGTCATTTTATGTCTTTCTATAACATAATTACAATCTTCTATTTTTGTTGCTTCTGGGTCTGGATATAAATCCCAACAACTAACAGCCTCTACCATTGGACACATTTTTTTTGATGGTGTATATGCTGAAGCTCCAGTCTCTGGGTCTTTCGTCCATCTATGTAAGTCTTTCTCAAAAGTAAAAGGCCCTTTAAGAACGCCTGTTCCTAAAAGAGCCATTTCAAAAAGTGTGTGTCGTATTTCTTTAGTTGCACTATTCTCTTCCAATTGGTCAAGAATTAATTTTTTCATATTTTCTGCAGACTCTTTCGCAGGTTCTATTTGAGGCATTGATTTTAAATCTGGAGAGGGGCCTTCAGTAAAATCTACTTCACCAGAATATTTAGTTTGTAATCCTCCTAGAATATCATCATATGTTGCTCCTGCAGGTAAATCTTTACCATCACCAGAAAATCCATATGGACTTGTTTCTTCCTGTGGTTGCTCTTCATTAGTTTTTTTATTAATGTGTGCATATTCAGCAACACCATCTGGAATAGGTGTAGGGTCTATACCTATAGGAAATTTTCCAGAAGAAAATAAAACGTCAATAAGTTGACCATATGCAGCAAGAACTTTTGTCTTTGTTATTTTAACAAATACACGTGACTTTTCTGTATCAGTAAAAGCCATATCATTACCATATACTCCTCGGTAATTTCTATATGCTTTTAACCAACGTTGTTCATCAAAGTATCGTGCATCTTCCGAAGCTGATAATCTTCCTTTAACAATTCCGACTAGTAAGTCTTCCTGTACAGATTTTTCTTCCTTATCTCCTAAAGAGATAATCTCATCTGTTTTGTTTTGTTCCATTAATTAGCTATTATGTGAACCTTGTGTAATCTTTGCCTTTGACCATGAAGCTGGTTTTGGATTTGCTGATTTTCCACCTGCATTAGAAAACTCTCCTTGTGAATATTTTTTATGCATATCCCCTTGAATTTTTTCTTTTGATGGCATACCATATTCTGCACCCATTTCTCCATGTTTGTATTTTTTCATAATTGGTTGTGGCATTATTCCCTCCTAATAATCTTTTTCATTTGCTTTCTTCCAAAATGAAGATTGCACATGACTGTTTGGTTTACTTGGATAATCTTTAGTACTTATTTCTGGGTCAGCTTCTCCACCATACGCAGATAAGTTAAGATTATTTTTATTTTTCTTTTTTGGATAAGGCATACCAAGTTCGCCTTGCTTATATTTTTTACCAATTGGTTGTGGCATTTAGCCCTCCTTAATTTTTTCTTTGAAATAATCCATTAATTTTGGATTATCTACAAAAACTGTTGTTAAACCATTTGATAACGCACTTACCAAATGTTCTTCTTCTTTATCACCTAATTCTATATTCCATTGATATATTATTGCGTGTAATATTTCATGTAAAATAGTATTAGCATGAGAAACTCCTTTTTCATCAGTTGTATAACCAATGACTCCTTCCTTAGAGAAAAATTGACCATGTGCTTCATTTGCACTAGCAACAGTCTGCTTCCATTCCTCTAACTTATAATCTCTATAACCTATTTTTATTTTATCTGGTATATTCATTAGTATCCAAATGTTTTATCGGCAGGTTGAAAAGGTTTTTCTTCTCTCCTATTCCAATGGGTTTGTAATGAATGTGGGTGTAATGGTCTACTCATGCATCCATAACGCAAAGCATCATAAGCATGGTCTTCTGCATCTGTATCCACATCTTCTGGATTATGTTTATCCGTTGGTAGTAAAGGAAGTGTTCTAATTGTGTTAACGCAATTTTCAAAAAAGAATATACCGGGGTATTCAATATCTGGGTCTACATATAATCGTTTATGTAATTCTAACTTACCATTAATACGACTACGAGGTGACCTATCTGATGGTCTCCAACTACAGCCTTCTTTAATCATTGCTTCAGCTATACTTGGCCCTGCATCCCCACGTCTTGCCCATGTAGATGAATCCAGTACTCCGTATTTTATATATTCTCCATGTTCTAGTTCTAAAACTTTTCTTGCAAATAAATCTGCTGTAACTTTTTGGGTATACAATTCACGATATACATACAAATAATTATCAAAATCAATAGCAATCCATAAGCAACAAGCAGGAGAAGCATACCCCCAGTCACAAGTCCTAAACTTAACCCAGTTATGAGGTATCTCAAAGGGTTCAATGACATGAACGTATCTACTAAATTCTGGAAATGCCGAACCTTCAAATGCTTCCCAATCTCCTTCAAGAAATTGTTTTCGTTGTACTTCTGGTAATGATGATAACATAACCATGTAATCATCCGTTTGCATTAGATATGGATTATCCTGTAACTTAGCAGGAATAAATCGTCTTGTTATTGATTTTACACCAACAGGTGTTTCTATCTCTAATGTAAAAGGTGTATTAGGTTCTGAGGGTTCTACAAACATTTCTTTAACCCATGTTGAACCAACGTTTCCGGGGTTACCAGTTGCTCTCATAAACACAGGAATTTCTGGGTCTACACTTCTTAGGGAGGAACGCAAGAAATTATAAATATCGGGAGTTGGATATTGAGGTAACTCATCTATTCCTATCCATGTATATGATTGTCCTTGATAACGTAAAACGTCTGTTAAGTTTTCTGCATAACCAAATTCAATTCTAGCTCCAGAAGGAAAACGCCATTCTTTTTCTTGTTCTCTCCATTTAGCACCGGGGAATGCTCGAGTATAAAGTCGTTGAGAGTGAGAAATTAAATCTCGTAATTCTGGCATTGAACGTCTTAGAAGCAAACCTCTATGATGTTGTTTATGACAATAACGCAAAGGGTCAATAAGCATGGCGTAGGATTTACCTCCACCTCTTGCTCCACCATAAAATACTTCTTGTTCACTTGCAGCCAAGAACTGTGTTTGGGGGCCGTCATTTGGTTTAAAGATAACTTCTTGTTCTTCCACTAAATCTTTTACATTTGGTGGAACAGAGTCTAATGTATCTTCTTCTACAATTTGTGATTCTTTACCCGAAAGGGCATTTTCTATATTTTTTAAATTTTCTTTTTTTGTTTTTGCTTTTCGTTGTGCTAGAATATATTTCTCTCTAGCTTTTTCTACTTTTTTATTTTCAGCATTTAATGTTCTTTTTGCAGAACGTTTTGCTTTATCATATTTTTCTTTTAATGTTAAAGTCTTGGAAGAAACTTTTGTTGTTCGTTTTCTTCCTACTTTCTTAAGTTTAGGTGGTGCAATATCATCTACCATTTTCGATTTAATATTTTACGCAAACCCATACCAGTAACTTTTCTACCAGTCTTTCGATATAACCAATCAGCTACTTCTCTATAAGAAGAACCTTGTATATATTTTCTTGCCTGTTCTATTGCATCTATTTCTTCTGGAACAGATTCAATATACTCTTCCTTTTCGGATTGTTTATATCCAAAGGGTATAACCCTTGCAACTTTTTTACGAAGAATCTTCTGCTCGTTCTCCTCTATCTTTGGGCGGGAGAATAAAGATTCCGGAGACTGATTTGACATTGACATCTACTTTTTCCTTTTTTGTTAAACCTACTCGGTCTAAGATTTGTTTTGCAGCTTCAACTCTAATATTTGCACCGGGGGTACTTCCATCTTCATCTAATGCTCTTACTAATCCCATAGTTGCTTTAGAGGAATACGCAGCCATAACTTCTTCGGCTCTTTCTATAATTTCATTTTTTAATGCTTTAACGACTTTAGGATATGAATGGTCAGAATATCCTGCTATCTCTCCTGCTTTTTTGGGAATACCATTTGCTTCTCCAAATAAAGCATTAAGAAATGTGTTTTGTTGTTCTGTTAGTTTTTTTACTTTTTGTGTTGTTACGAGATTCATCTTTAAATAATTTCATCCATTTTAATCGAGGGCCATGATAAAAAGCCTTATACTTTTTTCCCTGCCAATCGGTATCCCAATACCATTGAGAAACATACTTAACCATTAAGTATAAAAATCTTTAACAGATGTTTTTGATAAAACTTTTTTAGCTTTTGGTTTTGAAAAAATTTTCCACCATGCTTCTACTAATCCATAAGGGTCATCATGTGGATAACCAATACAATTAAGCCCAGCGTCTTTTTTGCTTACTTTTTTCTCTTCGTTCTTTAGACCACTCGGGGACATTTTTATTTTTTTGTTCACGTTCTTTATATCCTTTCTCTGCTGCTTCTAATATTTGCTCTCTTGCTTTATCTTCTTTACCACCTATATCTGATATAGTTACTACTCGTGGTGCAGAAATAACTAATTCTACAAAAGGGTCTCTACATGGATACCTTCTTTTATGTACTGGTAATATTTCTGTAAAATAGTTTTTTGTTTTTTTATTATAATATTCGTATGTTGGCATTAAGTATCTTTATGTTCACAGCAATTACATTCACATTCACCACCACAACATGAACCACCATTTGAACAATGACATTCATGTCCACACGTTTTACAAGTTTTACAATCTTCTGGGTTCATATCTTTTTTTAAGTGCCATCCATACCGAGAACTATAATGAGCCTTGGTATATAGGATATTCATTTAGGGTTTTTTAAGTTTCTTTTTTTGTTCTGCAATCCATCTTGCTGAACCTCTAACTAATTTTGGTTTCCCATAAGTAGGTTCTGGTTTACCTCTAAAATTTCGTATAGTATAACCAGTAGGTTTTCCTGTTGGTTTTTTTATTTTTGGTTTTTTTAAATCTCTGGCTATTTGCTCTTTAACTCTTTGTAACTCTGTTTTATGTTTAACAGGTTTACTTTTAGTTATATTTTTTAAAGCCTCTTTACCATATTTTTTTAATGCTAAATCTTTTGCTTTTGTTGTATTACCAAGTCTAGCTGCCATTCTAATTAAAAATGATAATGCTGCCGGTATTGCCATTATGGTTTTTTCCTATTTTTTAAATAATCACGTCTCAGTTTAGCCCCATCTCTTTTTGAAATAGAACCATTTGCAATAGCTCTAGTTAATAGATTTTCTAATATACTAGGCATAAGACTACCAATCTTTACTGGCTTTCCAAGTCTACTTCCATTACCTGCCATTATGGTTTTCTCTTAAATGCTTTTCTTGGATACTTTATTCCTTGCTTCCAATCAGCAAGTGTATAGGGATTTTTTGATTTAGTTTTAGGTTTGGTTGCCTTAACTTTAGTTCTTGGATTGACTTTCTTTTTAACTGTTTTCTTTGCAGCATCCTTTCCAACTTTTACACCCATATACGTCATCTTGTTTGTTGCTTCTTGAACAGCCTTCTTTCCAAATTTCTTAACGGCCATTTGTATAGCTTTTCCACCACTATGCTTTGCAGCCATTCGTGCCATAAAAGCTAATATTGTTGGTAATGCCATAATTAATCCTTTAATTTTCCAAATCCACCAAGCGTAAACATTTTCTTAAATGCTTTCTTGTTTTCTTTTTTAAGTTTATTAATACGAACTTGATACTCACTTCTACCAGAACCATCTTTAGCATCGATATTTTTCAACTTATCTTTTTGTGCTACTAAGGCTCTAACTCTGGATTCAAAAGTTGCTGAAGGTTTAGCAGTTTGATATAATTTTCTATCTTCCCTACTTTGTTTTTCTTTCATTTTTGCTATTTTAGAATCTGATTTTCTTCTAGCATATTCTAATGCACCTTCACCCCTACCTGTTCCACCAATTGATTTTTTAATATCTGGTTTTGGTTTAGGTTTAATTTTAATTTTATCAGTATCGGTTGGTTTCGTTTTTCTTCTATTAAAAACTCCTGCACCAAGTAATCCTCCACCAACAGTAGCTCCAACAATTAGAGGAATATTAGGTGGTTTCTTCTTTGTTGCTAAAGATTTTTTATCAACCTTTTTAGCTGCTTTTTTATCAGTTTTAGTTTTAGTAGTAGTTTTCTTTTTAGTAGCTACAGATTTCTTGTCTACTTTCTTATCAGCTTTTTTTGATGTTTTAACTTTAGTATCTTTACTTTTAGTAGCTACAGATTTCTTATCTACTTTTTTCTTAGTGTCTACTTTTTTCTTTGTTTTAATTTTACTCGTATCAGTAGGTGGTTTTTTCTCTGTTGCTGTTTTCTTTTTTGTTTTTAAATCATATTTCTTGTCTGTTTTTGCTTTAATATTTTTTTGCTTTGCTGACGTTGGTTTAAATTCTACTTTTTTCTTAGCTTTAAGTTTCTTAGTTTTAAGTCTAGGATTAACTACCTTTTTAGTTTTATTAATATTCTTTGCTTTTGATAAAACATTTGCTGTTATTCTTACGCCATTCTTTGCAGCGTACTTTCTCGCTACTGCTATTCCACCCCTTAACAAAAGCCTTGCTAAGAGTCCTGCTGCTATTACTGGTAGTGCCATTTTATACTCTCCTCATTTTCCCTGTGCGGGTTCTTCTAAACGACCTATTTGCCGACCTATTTACCACACGTAAATTATGAGGTCTGTTGTCATTAGGGTTTGCGTTAACGTGATGAACATCCTTTCCACTACCTTTCTTCACTACGCCACTCTTTTGCATAATTTTTCTGGCTTTGTCTCGTGATGTTCGTTTTTTTATTACTTCGGGCTTTCCCTGATACGAAGCGTATTCACGCTTGTAATTCCTTCCGGTAGATTTATTACGCATTCTTCTTCCTGTTGCAGGATTAAGAACCATTATCTACCACCATACCTGCTTCGTGCTGTACGAAGAGGTTTATTTAACCTTTCTGTTTTTCCCAAAGGCTGTTGCCCCGATGCTGTTTTACGCATAGGGCGTTGTTGAAACTTTCTTTTTGCTTCTTTTTTTGGTAATGCCTTGGCATAAGGATTTACTTGTGTCTTTGGTTTTAATAATTTACCCTTAATTCTTGCTCTTTCTGTTATTTTACTTACTTTTGCCATATTATACTATGCTGAACAAGCCAGACATTCCTCTTCTTCTGTTGTTGTGTGTGTTGTTTGGGTGCGAAGCCTTTCTTTTAGCTTATAATTCTCATTACGAAGAACAATTCTATCTTCTAAAGCCTTATCTAACTTTTCATCAAGGATTCTATTTGAGAACTCTAAGTTCTCCACCTTATTCATTAAATCTTCTATCATAATATCTCTTTCTACCTGTGCCATATTTCCTCCTTGTTGTTAGATGTAAAAAAAACACCAAGAGAATATACAGGCGTATGAGTCCATTGGTGCGAATTAATGGAACTCGTATTTTTTAGTAATACTGTGGTGAGTTCCCCTCCCACCAATGCTATGTTTTAATATATTTAGGCTAGAAGTCTTTTGTGTCCACGTTGTATGGGTGTACTTCTGCCATTAAAATATATACTTATATAATTATACCAAGAATTAGCAACTTGTCAAGAACTTTTTTAAAAAAAATTTTATTTTTTACTTGACAAAACTGTGTACAGCTATATAATAGTACTTACCACCCTACCCGGGGGGCTTTATTATATCCATATAGTACCCTTAAGGTTAAAATATGGTCACAGAAAGTAGTATAAAAGTTGTTATTTTCCCTTATAATATAGCCCCCAAAGTAGTTTCAATTCATATTTGTACTTTTTCCGGTGAGTACGTATATAAATATATAC
>LUML01000105.1_pt1 | contig 12580 bp, 9 predicted proteins | sample 729661 | NCBI WGS metagenome assembly LUML01 (sample SAMN03860264, study PRJNA289734) | marine metagenome | biome: seawater column; feature: ocean; material: water; isolation source: Red Sea water column Station 22 - depth 10m | place: Saudi Arabia: Red Sea | collected 2011-10-15 | depth 100 m | reverse complement strand
ATATGATCCCGTGGGTGACTGCTATGCCGAACCGGCCCTAAGGGCAATTGGTTGGGCAGGAACCTACTTGGTGGTTGGTTTTGCTGGCGGAAAAATTCCGTCTTTTCCTACCAACTTAATGCTTTTAAAGGGGTGTGCCGTTTCCGGCGTATTTATTGGTAGGTTCCAAGCCACAGAACCAGAACAAAACACAAAAAATCTGGCTGAAATAGGCAGACTGCTTGGTGAGGGAAAAATTTCTCCTTTTATTTCAAACACAGTTCCCATGAAGGACGCTGTTGCATCCATTAAAGCAATTGCTGAAAGAGGGGTTCTTGGTAAGCTGGTTTTCGTTAACGACTAGCTGGTAAAAAAATAAGTTTTTTCATACTGGGGTCGTTCTTTATTGTTTCTTCGTAAAACTGAAAAGGCTTGTAGCTGTCGCTGTTATAAAGGGAAGACTGATCGTCGTAGTGTTTTGATCCAAAAAGGCCTGATTGCCCGGTTGGAAGAATGCTTAAGCCATTATCAAGGTTAGACAAATCAATAATTCTTCTCATTGATGCGCCTGCGACAACCTCAAAAGGGTCTCCTTCTTTGTAGCTTGCTGCTCTTGGGGTTTTGTCTGATCCTGCCATAGGAAACGGTCCAACGCTAAAATTAATCCATTTTTTTACAAGGGGATCTTCGTCAAGCCGGTGTTTAACTGTTAGAGTGTGTACGCTTCCCCAGGTTTTCTCTTTAAGTGTAGCCAGGTTTTCTCCGGCCTGCTTAAAAGACTGATTAACAATGTCTTCCAGCGTTTCTTCTTTGATGGTATCAACGTTGTCTATCCACAAAGAGCTTTTTTCTTCGAAGGCTTTGCGCACAGCGAGGGACTTTATGTACCTTAAGCTTAAAAGGGTTTTCATTGAATCTTTTCCAAGAAGCCTTAGCTCGTCTTCAAAAAGGTTTTCTACTGTAGCAAGATATAGAAGGTGGAAGGCAAGGGCTGATTGAGATTCAATTGTTTCTTTTCCATCCCAGTTTTTTAACAGGTCGTGTACCCTGTCTCCTTCAGCGGAAGATTCTTTTCTATATGTTTCTGTAAAAACCTTTAAATATTCTTGCGCAAAAGGGGATGTCGTGTCGTTCTGAATCTCTGCCATATCTTTTATGTTTACTTTTTCTAGGCCCTCTAGTCTTCTTTCTATTTGGGTTGCGCGGCTTGGGTCTGCCCAATATCTAGAAATATAGTGGGGATATGAGCTGTCTATTGTTTTGTTGTTTCCATTTGAGATATACCCCTTTTCCGGATTAAACAAAAATGGCATTTCTTCAAAAGGAATGTAGCCCTGCCAATCGTGCTTGCTTGTTGTTCCATCAAAAGGAAGAAGGGCCTCTGCCCCTTTTCTTATTGGAATTTTTACCCCTGGGCGCCAACCAATATTTCCTTGAGTGTCGGCGTATGTAAGGTTTTGGCCTGGGGCACCAAAAGTTCTGCTGGCTTCAGAAAACTCTTCCCAGTTTTTTGCTTTTGCCATTCCAAACATAGCTGTTGTTTCATCAAAAGCATCAAACTCTGTCCATCTAAATGAAATTCCCCTGTTGTTGTTTTTGGCGTCTGGGTGTATTCCGGAAACAATGGGTCCGCGGTGTGTTGATTTAATTATTATTTCTTTTTCTTCTCCAGACCTTAGCTTCATTGTTTCTTTTTTTATTGTTAGAGGAACCCACTCTCCATCCAAATAATATTTTGTTGTGTCTTCGTTAAGCTTTTCAACATAAAAATCCATGTCGTCTGCCATTACGTTTGTAAATCCCCATGCTATGTGTTCGTTGTGGCCAAGAACCGGCAGAGGAAACCCATATAAACCGTAGCCACCAAAATTGTAGTTATTGCTTTTTAGTCTAATTTCATACCACCACGGTGGTTGATTAAAGGCCAGATGGGGATCGTTTGCCAATAGTGGTTTTTTTGTTAGCGTTTTTTTGCCAGAAACAACCCACACATTTGATCCGTAACCAGATCTTTCTGTTTCTAGGATATTGCGCAGTCCGTTTGCTTTTTCTGCAAACTCTTGGTACCCCAACAAAAGAATGTTGTCTGAAGAGGCTATTGTGATGTAGTTTGGTCTATATCCGGGAAGAATGTCTGCCAGGTGTTCAGGTCCAAACTGTTCTTGTATTGCTCCAAAAAAGAGCTCTGAGTCCCAGCCCCCCTGAAGCTCCCACGCCATTAAAGTTGAAAGACCAGCAATGTCTTTGGGTTCAAAGGTTGGTAGTTGTTCTATTCCAATAAGCCTAAACTCAAGCGGATATTCTGCTGGGCTTAGCGACTGGGCATAGGCATTTATTCCGTCGCAAGTTTTTTGAAGGTGAGACAAAAGGTTTTCTGGAATTTTTTCTAGGGTTTTTTCTGCAATTGATTCAAAGCCCAGTGTTCTTAAAAACTTGTCCTCGGGAAAAAGGGTGTCGTTTACAACGCTTGAAAGCTGTCCCTTGTAAGTATATTTCATAAAAGCCATTTGAAAGAGCCTGTCTCTTGCCCCAAGATATCCGGCAACAAAAAACATGTCGTCATCGTTCTCTGCAAAAACATGCGGAACGCCATAGCTATCAAAATAAACCTCAACAGGGGCTATTATGTTTTGGTTTTCAATTGTTCCGCTATAAAGAATTTCTGTGGGCTTTAAATAGCTTTTTATAAAAAGAACCCCAGTAACCAATAACAAAATAACAAGTATTTGGAGCGCTTTTTTCATTTGACGGCATATTGATATTGATACAAATCTTTAACAGAGTCAACCCTTAATCGCTTGTTTAGCTTTGTTTCTATTTTTTTTGGTCCTCCATGAAAAAGGTGGAGCCCTTTTTTAAAAAAAAGAGGGTGGGGGGTTAGAAACATGTCTGTAATCTCTTTAAAAAACAAAAGATTGGTTCGAGATCCTCCTGCCACAAAACAGGTTTCTTCTTTTACAGAAGAAAGAAGGGCTTTCGGGTTTGAGCTTCTATTAATGACAACAAGGTTTCTGCTTGGAAGAAGAGAATTCAAAAGTTTCGCAGTTGTTGAGCCAACAAAAACCGTGTGGTTGGTGGTTTGTTTTTTAAAAAGAGGCTGGTCTAGCGACCATCCCATCCTGTCTTTTGGCGATCTCGCAATAAAACCATCTAGTGTGATGGCCGCTATCAAAACAACTCTCACTCTTTTTCGAGAGGGTTTCCTTCTTGATCAATAGACCCCGCGGCAACCTCATAGAGGTCTTCAATGGAAATATATTTTTTGATTGCGTCGTTTACTTGTTCAAGGGTAATGTTATTAATTTTTTCCGGATAGCTGTCTAAGTGAGAAAGCCCTCCCCAATCAACAACGGCAGCTAAGATTCCTCCTGCTAGCCCGCCCGTTGAATCAAAAGCAACCTTATAAGACCCTGTTAGTGTGGACTTTGCCACAGCAACCTCTTCTTTGGTAACTCCGTCTTTTGCCCACTTTTTAACCTCTCTAAGGGTGGAGCTTTCTCCTTTTGAAAGAAGCTCTGGAGCAAAGGTTCCTCCAACATACCAGTATCCGTCTGTGTCGTTTCCAAAGCCTGACATGCTAGAACGAATTCCGTATGTTAGCCCCTCTTTTACTCGAACGGTTTGCATTAATCTCGCTGAAAAGTTTCCACCCAAAATATAGCTTGCCACAAAAAGAGGTCTATAGTCCGGGTGGTCCCTGTTTATTCCAAGCGGGACTCCAACCAAAAAATCTGTGCTCGTTTTGTCTTGCATGGTTACATATGCTTTTCCTGCATTTTTTGTTCCCTTCTGGGTTTCTTTCTTTTCCTCAAGGGGAGAGCTTTGCCACCCCTCGAAGTTTTCTGCTATAATGTTCGAAAGTTCATCGTGGTCTACGTCCCCAACAGCAACCACGACCATGCTTCCCGTTCCATAATTTTTTTTATGGTAGGCCCTTAGGTCGTCTGTTGTTATTTTTTCAATATTTTTAATAGACCTGTCTGCATCGTTTGGTGCATTTTGGTGGTTCTCAGAATAAAAACCCTCTAACATATTGTTTAGGGCGTTTCCTCTCGTGCTTTCTTTGCTTTTTTTATAGGCTGTAATCATTCTCTTTTTTGTCTTTGCAAGTTCTTCTTCGTTAAAGGCCGGGAGCTGTAGCTGTTCCGACAAAAGCCCTACCATAAGAGCCGTGTCTTCAGACAAAAACTTTCCGCTAAAGCCAACCCTTGCTTTTCCGCTAGAAAAGCTTAGTCTTGCTCCGACTTTTTCAATTTTGTCGCTTATTTCAAACTTTGAACTTTTTGTTGTTCCCTGATCAAGCATAGAAACAACAACGTCTGGTATTCTTTTGTTTTCAGCTGGAGCATAAATGTCGCCACCCAAAAAACTTCCAGAAAGAGTAACAACGCCGGACCCTCTCTCTAGGGTAAAGAGCCTAACTCCCTCTACGGGCTCAGAGCTTTTTACCTGGCTTGCAAGCGCCCCTTCCTCTTTTTCTTCTTTAGAAAAATATTGCTTTTTTATTTCTGCAAGCTCTGTAGCGCTCGAAGGACCTCTTTTTCCTTTTTGTTCTCCCCCGATTTTTGGAATAAAGTGTCCGACAGTGCTTAGGTCTTCAAGAAAATATTTTTCTACGATTGCATTGACCGTTTCTTTTGTAACTCCCGCTAGCCTCTCCTCGTAGGTTGTAAACAGTGTCCAATCTCCGCTAGCAATTGCTTCGTTCAAAGACCCTGCAACGGCAAAGGAGCCATCTTGTCTAAACTTTATGTTAGCTATAAGCTGTGCTTTTGCTTTTTCAACCTCCTCATCTGTTACTCCTTCTTTTTTAATTTTTTCATATTCTGCCATAATAAGGGCTTCTACCTTTTCGTGTTCGGTTCCCGGGGTAAGGCTCGCATAAACCGCAAAAAGTCCCGGATCTCTAAATAAAGAGTCCCAAATAAAAACTCCCGTGGTAAGCCCTTTGTCCGTAATGTTTTTATAAAATCTGCTGTTTTTTCCAGAAGAAAGGATGGAAGACAGCACTAAAAAGCTTGGGGCGTCTTCGTGTGTCGCTGAAGGTGTTTTGTGAGCAACCCCAACAACCCCTTGTTGTCCAGCCCTTTTAAGCAAAACCCTTCTTTGTCCTTCTTGTTTTGGTTCCTCTGTATAAACTTCTGGAATTTCATTTCTGCTTTTTGGAATTCGGCCAAAATGTTTTTTAACCAGCGCAAGAGCCTTGTTTGTTTCAAAGTCTCCAACGATTGTAACTGTTGCATTGTTCGGCCAATAAAAGGTGTCATAAAATTTCTTAAGCCTTTCTATAGAAACATTTTCAATATCAGCTTTCCACCCAATGGTTGAGTGGTGGTAAGGATGAGCTAAATAGGCTGTTGCCCAAATATGTTCGTCCAAAACCCCAAGAGGGTTGTTTTGTCCTCTTTCAAATTCGTTTCTAACAACCGTCATTTCGGCCTGCCTGTCTTCTTCTTTAATAAAGGCATTTCTCATTCTGTCTGCTTCAATTTCGATGGCGGTTTCAAGGTGTTCACTTGGCATGGTTTCATAGTAGTTTGTTCTGTCTAGCCATGTTGTTGCATTCATCCTAGAGCCCAAAGACTGTAAAAGCTGAAAAACCGAATTTCCTTTGTCCGTATTAAACTTTCTAGACCCCTTAAACATTAGGTGCTCCAAAAGGTGTGTTGATCCCGTATATCCTATTGCTTCATTCCTAGATCCAACATTGTAGGTTACCATAAAGGTTGCTACCGGCGCGCTGTTGTCTTCTTTTAGCAATATCGTTAACTCGTTGTTTGTCATTTTATATTCTTGTATGCCCCCAGACTCTTTGACGTGTTCAAATCCATATGGGGCCTGTGTTGGGTTTTTTTCTTGAGTCATCGCTATTCCTTGTATAAAAATTAAAGTTAGAAAAAATTTTTTCATTTTTTGTCCTTTTGTTTTGCTCTTTTCAGGTTCGCTAAAAATTTCGCGGTTTAGGCCAAGGGATAAACCTTGGAACTTCGTTCATATAATCTAAATATTCTTGTCCAAAAATGCCAATAAGGTATTTCTCTTCTCTCTCGACGAGCTTTCCCCAAAAAATGTGGTGAACAGGGAGAAACAAAAGTATTAAAAAAGAACCCCACGAAAGAGCATACAAAATTGGTATGTGATAAACAATGACGGTGTATATTGGATGGCGAACAAACCCATAAATGCCTTTTTTTGACAGCTTAATTCCTCTATTTTTTGGAGGAAGACTAAACAAAACCCAAAACAATAGGGTGATCGCATCAACAACAACAAGGCCCACTAACACCCAAAAGATTGTTCCTTCAAGAGAAAAGGTTTTGAGCCTAAAAAGCTCTTCTACCCAGTGCAGCCCGTGCACAACAGAAACAGAAAAAAGAAGGCCGGGCGGGCCAACGTTCCAGAGCCTGTTGTAATGTTTTGGATTAAACCACCTTCTAACGTCAAGCATCTGTTTTTCTCCCTCCAAAAATGCTTGTGCCGACACGAACCATTGTTGAACCCTCTTTTATTGCAATTAAAAAATCGTCGCTCATACCCATTGAAAGCTCGGTCATTTGCTTTTCTTTTGGAAGAGCCTTGTTTATGCTTAAAAAAAGAAGTCTTAAAGATCTAAACGCCCCCTCTATCTCTGTTTTATTTTTTGTGTGCGGACCAATCGTCATAAACCCTTCAACCTTCACCCCCTCAAGAGAAAAACACTTTAATATTTCTTTGCTCTCATTTTCTAAAAACCCGTTTTTTGAAGCTTCCTTGCTCGTGTTAACCTGTAACAAAATTCTTTGTTCTTTTTTTAGGGCCTGACAGTGTTTTGAAATTTTTTCTGCTAGGGAATAGGAGTGAACAGAATCTATTGTATCAAAAAGGGCTGTGGCTTTTTTTAGCTTATTAGATTGAAGCTTTCCTATAAGCCTTTTTTCTGTCGGGGTTTTTATTTGTTGAAGCTTTTCTTCCGCTTCCTGAACCCTGTTTTCTCCAATAGAAACAATCCCACAAGAAATTGCTTCGTTTATCTCTTTTGTGGATCGGGTTTTTGTGACAGCAACAATCTTTACTTTATCGTTTGCTGTTTCTTTAAAAATTTTTTTTCTAAGCCTCTTCAGGTTCTCTGCTATCTGACTCACCCTGGTCTTCTTCCTTCTTTTCTTCGTCAGAAATAATTCGAGTAATGGATGCTACGGCCGCCCCCTTGTCTAGGTTTATAAGCTTAACGCCCTGCGTTGCTCTTCCAATTGCTCTAATTTTTGAAACGGCCTGCCTAATCAAAACTCCTTGTGTTGTAATAATCATAAGTTCGTCAGTGTCTAAAACCTCTTTAATGGTGACCATTTTGCCAACCTTGTCTGTGGTTTTCATTGTTAAGACGCCTTTGCCGCCTCTTTTTTGGGCCCTGTACTGAGAAATATCTGTTCTTTTTCCAAAGCCTTTTTCTGTTGCAACAAGAACTGTTGTTCCTTCTCTTTTAATTAACAGCATTCCAACAACCCTGTCGTCTTTTGAGCTAAGGGTTATTCCTTTGACCCCCATTGTTTTTCTTCCGCTTGGTCTTATTTGCTGTTCAGAAAACCTTATAGACTTTCCATCTCTTGTTCCAATTAAAATGTCGTTTTCTCCAGTAGAAACCCTTGCTTCTATTAGCTTGTCGCCCTCTCTAATTTCTACAGCATATATTCCTTTTTTTCGTGGGCGAGAGTATGCTGATAGCTTTGTTTTTTTAACAATTCCCTTTTCTGTTGCCATAACAACATAGTGGTCGTCTGCAAAATCTTTCACGGTAATAAATGCATTTACTTTTTCGTCTGTTTCACATTCAATTAGATTAATAATGGCTCTTCCTTTTGCGGCTCTTCCACCCTCTGGAATATCATAAACCTTTACCCAGTGACACTTTCCTTTGTCTGTAAAAAATAAAATATAGCTGTGGGTTGATGCTGTAAACAGGTGTTCAACAAAGTCTTCTTCTCTGGACCCAGCACCCTGAACGCCTCTTCCGCCGCGCCTTTGGATTCTATATGTATTAATATTTGTTCTTTTAATGTAGCCGTTATGGGTGATAGTTAACACCACGTCTTCGTCTGCAATAAGGTCTTCCATGCTTCTTGCGGTATATTCTGCAATAACCTCAGTTCTTCTTTCTTCTCCAAATCTTTCTTTAATGTCTAAAAGCTCTTCCTTAATAATGTTCATTCTTTTTGATTTGCTTTCTAATATTCCTTTTAGCTCAGCCATAAGCTTTATTATTTCTTTGTACTCGTTAATAACCTTTTCTGTCTCAAGACCTGTGAGTCTTTGGAGCCTCATGTCAAGAATGGCCTGTGCTTGTTTTTCTGACAACTTAAATTTTTTAACAAGCCCTTCTTTTGCCGACGACGGATCAGGGCTTTTTTTAATGGTCTCTATAACCTTATCAATGTCTTTTAAGGCAATTTTTAAACCTTCTAATATGTGTGCTCTTTCTTCAGCTTTTGAAAGGTCAAACTCTGTTCTTTTAATAACAACTTCTTGTCTAAAATCTAAAAACTGATTTAGAAACTCTTTTAGTTGCATAATTTTTGGAGTTCCATCAACAAGGGCCAACAGTATTATTCCAAATGTGTCTTCTAGTTGGGTTTGTTTATAAAGCTGACTAAGAACAACCTCTGGCACTGCATCTTTTTTAACCTCTATAACAATTCTCATTCCGTCTTTGTCTGATTCGTCTCTTATTTCGGCAATTCCCTCAAGTTTTTTGTCTCTTGATAGGTCTGCAATTTTTTCCACAAGGTTTGCTTTATTAACTTGATATGGAATTTCTGTTATAATAAGCTTACTTCTTCCCTTGTCTGGTGTTTCGGTATATGCTGTTCCTTGCATTTTTACCTTACCTCTTCCCGTAGAATATGCATCTTTAATTCCTTGTAAGCCCAGAACCTTTCCTCCTGTAGGGAAGTCTGGTCCCTTTATGTATTTCATAAGATCATCAATTTCTGCGCCCGGATTTTTAATAAGCTCGACGAGAGCATCTACCGTTTCTGACAAGTTGTGTGGAGGAATTTTTGTTGCCATTCCAACAGCAATTCCTTCTGATCCGTTTACCAAAAGGTTTGGATAAACGGCAGGTAAAACCTCTGGTTCCTTTAAGGTTTCATCAAAGTTTGTTGTCCAGTTAACCGTTTCTTTTTCAAGGTCTCTTAAAAGTTCTCCACCAATTTTTGACATTCTTGACTCTGTATATCTCATTGCTGCAGCACTATCGCCATCAACAGAACCAAAATTCCCTTGTCCCTGAACAAGCTCATGTCTCATTGAAAAATCTTGTGCCATTCTAACCATTGCATCATAAATAGAGGAGTCTCCGTGTGGGTGATATTTACCTAAAACATCTCCAACAACTCTTGCAGATTTTTTATATGGTCTATTCCAAAGACATCCAAGTTCATGCATTCCATATAAAATTCTTCTGTGTACAGGTTTTAGTCCGTCTCTTGCATCTGGAAGAGCTCTCGACATAATAACTGACATAGAATAGTTTAAATAGCTTTCTTCTAACTCTTTTAATAACTCTTTGTCTACAATGTTGTCTCTGTTTATATCTACCATTTTATATATCAATGTTGGTTGCAAGCTTTGCTTTTTCGGTTATAAATTTTCTTCTGTGTTCAACTTCGCTTCCCATAAGTTCTCTAAACCTGACGTTGGTTTCTTCTTCCATAATGTGGTCTACCGTTACTTGCATTAAAGTTCTTGTTTCTGTATTCATTGTAGTTTCCCACAGCTGTTCAGCGTTCATTTCTCCTAAACCCTTATATCTTTGAATGTCTATTTTAGTTGTTGAGTTTTCAGACTGCATTCTTTCAATTAAAGAATCTCTTTCTTCGTCTGTGTAGGCATATCTTTCCTTTTTTCCTTGTTTTATTTTATAAAGAGGGGGCATCGCCATATATACATGTCCTTCTTGAACAAGTTTTTTCATTTTTCTCCAAAAAAAGGTAAGAAGAAGGGTTCTAATATGACTACCATCAACATCTGCGTCTGTCATAATTACTATTTTATGATATCTTAGTTTTTCCAAATTAAAACTGTTTGGATCATCTTCTCCTTCTCCAAAACCCGCTCCAATTGCCGTAATAATTGATTGAATTTCGTTGTTTGATAATAATTTATCTTCTCTTGCTTTTTCTGAATTAATTACTTTTCCTCTCAAGGGAAGTATTCTTGCTTTTTTTGCTGCAATTCTTGCTCGAGCAGCTTCCGCCGCTTTTTCAATAATTCTTTTTCCTGTTGAAGGGTTTTGTTCTAAAAATGCTTGTATTCCATCATAAAGGATCCCATCTACAATTCCCTTAACTTCACCATTTCCAAGTTTTGTTTTTGTTTGTCCCTCAAATTGAGGTTCTTGTACTTTAACAGATATTACAGCCGTTAATCCTTCTCTAAAATCATCCCCAGATAAAGAAAATTTTTCATTCTTTTTTGTTTTTATTAATTCATTTTTGTTTGCATAATTATTTAATGCTCGGGTTAGAGCAGATCTAAAGCCAGAAAGATGAGTTCCCCCTTCTATTGTATTAATATTATTAACAAAAGAAAAAATATTATTATTATAACTTGTGCTATATCTAAAAGCAACGTCTACAGGAACCTCTCCCTCTTCTTTGGAGACCGTTATTACTTCATTGTGTATTAAGTCTTCATCTCCATCTAGATATTTTACAAAATCTGAAAGACCTCCTGAAAAATGGAATGTAATATCTTCTTCTTCTGTATTTTCATTAACTAAAATGATAGTGAGATTTTTGTTTAAATAAGCTAATTCTTTAAGCCTTATTTTAATAATTTCTTCTTCAAAGCCTGAGTGTTTAAAAATTTCTGAATCTGGAGTAAATGTAATAATTGTTCCTCTTTTGTCTGTTTTTCCAATTTTTTCTACTGGACCTTTTGGAACTCCTATTGAATATTCTTGTTTATAACAAAATCCATCTCTGTGTACTTCTGCAATTAAATGTTCTGATAAAGCATTAACTACAGAAACTCCTACTCCATGTAATCCTCCTGAAACTTTATATGTGTCTTTATCAAATTTTCCACCTGCGTGTAAAACTGTCATAACAACTTATGTATATCTACAGGTATTCCTCTTCCATCATCTTCAATAGAAATAGATCCATCTTTTTTAATTGTTACAATTATTTTTGTACAAAAACCAGCTAAAGCTTCATCAATACTATTATCTACTACTTCATTAACAAGATGATGAAAACCTCTTTTTCCAACATCTCCAATATACATTGCTGGTCTTTTTCTAACAGCTTCTAAACCTTTTAGAACTGAAATTTTTTCTGCACCATAATTGTTTTTCTTACTCATTTATCCTCACAGGCATTAATAAAATGATAATATTTCTCTCATTTATTTCCGGTAAAAGAAGGGTGGCTGACAGATTATCTTTAAATGTAAAATTAACTTCATTAGATGGATAATTTGAGATGGCTTCTTTTAAATAAATTGAATTAAATCCAATAGAAATGTCTTCTCCATTGTATTCTGCACTTTTTAAAGGAGCATATACTGTTTTACTTTCAGGTTGATTAATACTTTTTAGAGAAACCTCTCCTTTAGAAAGATTTAATGAAACTTGATTAGTATTTTTATTTGTTGCAATTGATGTTGCTTTAATACTATTTAATAAATCTTCTTTTTGAACTTTCAAATTTTGATTATTGTCTTCAGGAATAACAGCATTATAATTTGGATATTTTTCATCAATTAGACGAGAATATAAAACATCACTATCATTATTAATAAAAATATGTCCATTACTAAATGTTAGAGAAGATTCTTTTTGTCCCTGAATAAAGGTCCCTAACATATTTAAATATTTTTTTGGGACAATAAAATCTTCAGATAAATTAGAATCATTAACCATTTTTATGACAACAAGCCTATGTCCATCAGTAGAAACAAAACTAACTGATTCCTCAGAAAAAGATAATAACGCACCACTTAAAGCTGGTTTTAATTGATCTTTATTTATTGCATAAATAATAGTATCTAATACCATTTTTAGATCTTGAGTTTTTATATTATATATATCTTCATGTCTATTTTCTGGGATTGAAGGATATTCTTGAAACGGAAGAGTAGGAATATCAAAAGAAGTTCCTTTTTCTGACTTAATATTAATATGAGGTCCAGCAACCTCTATATCAACTCTACCTTCATCTATAACAGAAATAATATCACTGACTTCTGAAGTTGGAAATAATCCTTCACCTTCAGCATTAACAGATGCAGTTATTGTTGTTTTTATTCCAACCTCCATATCTGTTGAATGTAAAATTACTCCATGAGCTCCTGCAGATATATAAGTATAATTTATTAATGGAGTTTGCGTTTTTGTTTGAGATGTCTTTATTAATTTAGAAAAAGCCTTCTGAAGTTCTGTTTTTGTAGTTGAAATATTCATAAATAACCCTAAAGTATAAAAATATACTTAGGCTTTAACAAGATTTAATTATGGTATATACCATTACCTGAATGAAAGAAAGTCCTTTTTAGAGGTATTTTAAAGCTTTTTATTTTTTTAGTTCTCTGTTTATTTATTATTATAATATATATATAATAT
>LUML01000068.1_pt1 | contig 12715 bp, 27 predicted proteins | sample 729661 | NCBI WGS metagenome assembly LUML01 (sample SAMN03860264, study PRJNA289734) | marine metagenome | biome: seawater column; feature: ocean; material: water; isolation source: Red Sea water column Station 22 - depth 10m | place: Saudi Arabia: Red Sea | collected 2011-10-15 | depth 100 m | reverse complement strand
GTATAAGAGACAGGGAAAGCAGAGGAAATACCTCTAAAACAATCAGAAAGAGTTCCTACTGAAATACAACAAAAAGCGTTGTCTATTATTAATCTGTCTCTTCTGAAATTCTGGTTGACCTTCTATACCACCAGGCCAATACTTTGCTTCTGATAATTCAAAGTCAGCATCCAAATCAGGATCACCAAAGAACTTACTAGGTTCTACTAGCATCTCTATAGGATTATAGGTCTTTACAAAATCATCAATAGCAGTACCTTCTATCCTTTGATTATGCCACTGACTATTATGTCCATGCTTATAGGGTTTTGTTTGCAAGTCATCGTCAAACCATAGGTGTGCAAAAACATCTATGTCATAATCTTGCATAACATTTGATTTAATGAGAGGTGAACACTCATTAACAAACCTTGGTTGACCAGAAAAACACAATGCTATCTTCATTATTTCCAATTAAAATTAATTACTATTTTTCTTTTCTCATCAGTGCAAGTAAATCCTGCATGTTCTATATCAGAATCAAAAATTACTATTCTATTCTCTCTACAATCAACTCTACCACAACCTTTAACTTTTGTATATCCATTACAAGTATTGATGTATAAGATAGAAGTTGTTATATGAGGATACCCATCAGTATGATAACCACCGTTTCTATGAAAAACAGTTCGAGGATTTAAATTACCTTTAAGTCTGAATAGTTTATTAACACCCAAAAGAGAAAGACAAGGTTGTATAAGAGGGAAATCAAAATTAAATCCACAACAAAATTGATAAAAACCATCTCCTGGTTCACATATTTCATCCTTATAAAACCAAGGAATCTCATCTCCCATCAGATGCGATTGAAGTTGTTTAAATTGATAAGAGGGTAAAAAGTTATCAATTACTTTCATAATTAAGATTTATAAGAACTCTTATATTCTCATCAGTACAAGTATATCCAGTATGATATAAATTGGAATCAAATGTCACTAGTCTATTAGCAACACTCTTTACTTTACCATGTCCTTTAATGTGTGTCCATCCATTATTAGTGTTGATATAAAAAATAGATGTCTTACATCTCTCAACAAAAGTATCAGAGGTATCTATATGATAACCTCCCTTTCTATGAAAAACCGTTCGAGGAAGTAGATTAGCTTTGATTCTATACAGGTCTGTAATTCCTAGTATACTGCAAAAAATATCTACAATAAATCTATTACCCTCAGTAGAGGGCTTTCGATAAGGTTCTTGAATAACATTATAAAAAGTATGAGTAAATTGAAATTTATGACGCTTCTTTGGTCCCGCTATAATACTATCATTATAATACCAAGGAATATTATCACCCATCAATAATCCTTCAACTTGTTTCCATTGATAAGAAGGTAAAAAATTATCGATTACCCTCATACTATCTTTGCCTTATACTTATCAGAAGGAATAGATGGCCATCTCACTACAATCAATTCATTATCAGTAAGGTTCTCTACATTAGAAACTTCATTGGGTTCATAGATCCACATATCACCTTCCTTAAGATGCTTACCATTAACCATTAACTCACCCTTCACAATATAATTCAATTCATGTGTGACTTTGTGATAATGAGGAAAGGTTTGTTGACCCTTCTCATGCTTATGGTGCGCTACCTCAAAGAAAGGATTCTTAAAAAGAGATGGATTAAAATCACCAACAAACCAACCACCTTTAAAATTTTCTATATTGTCTTGAATCATTTTTCTTTACTCCGATTTATAAGTGAGATGAATTTATCAGCAGCAAATGTACCACCAATACAAACATCTATTTCATCACCATCTTTCCAATTCTCTGTACCATCTTTCTTCTTATGTGCTAGTGCCTCCGTGAGGTCATCAATAATCTTTTGAGTTATTTTCACTTTTCTAACTCCTGTATTCTAATCTGATGTCTTCCACCATCAAAACTATTAGTAGAAGCAATATCAAGATACTTCTCTAATTTCTCTGGTGTCATCTTCTTCGACGGAATAGCAAAGAAGTTAGCACAGTTGTGTCTGATAGACATTTCCATAGCATACTCATTATAAATCAATGCTGATCTAATTTTATCATACTTATTAGCACACATATTAACACCCTGTCCAGACCTGCAGAATCCAAATGCAAAGTGACAATCCTTCTCTTGTATTGCTTTAGCTGCCTGAGCAATATAATCCCTATAATCACAATCCTTATTCAGGATAGTACCAAAATCAATATACTCTAGCTTACGCTCATCTAGGATTGCTTTAAACTGTTCCTTTGCTTCAAACCCAGAATGGTCTGCACATAAAGCAATTGGTTTATCCCCTATCCTTTGAATAACATTCTCCTTATAGAAATGATACTCGTCTGGTGTACCAAAGATGTGCATCTTATCTACACCTTCAGTTACAATCTTCTTACCGTGCTCAATGAAAACATTATATAGAGGTGAAATATAGAACTCATTATTAGTTCTTAAATCCCTCTGAACCATCTCTCTTGCATACTTACAGAATTCATCACCCCTCTTAAACCCATAGATTCCTACACAGGCATGAGGACTAATTGCTTTCTTCTCTGCTGTCTTAGTTACATACCCATCCTTTCCAATCTCAGCATAACTGTAATTAGTTGAATTAGATTTGAATGTAAGAATCAAACCATCCTCATTCAAATCATTTAACACATGAGGATCAAAAACGGGACGGAACTCAATATCTAAAGTATGAATTACCAAAGGTGCTTCATTATCAATATAATCTTCTGCATATAAGCAACTACATACCGAACCATCTGTCAATTTATCAAGAACTACTATACCAATATCATTACCAAACTTCTTCTTAAGAAGTTCATCCATATGAAAATTATAAACATGCTCATCCCGTACCACAAAGATTAAATTACAATCTTTATAGTCAATACAATCTAATGATATATCAATAAGATGCTTATCCTTTATATTGATTATCTGTTTGGGAACTTTAAATCCTTCTTTAATAAAGCGACTTCCCAACCCCGCCATGGGGACAAGAACATTTGGTTTCATGCTGAGTAATGCCTAAGAATTTCAGTGGTCTTTCGATGCGCGAATTCAATCCAATTGTGGATATCATTATCCTCCTCTAGTAATTTATATAAGCAGCAGGCAGCAAATATATCACCAGCACCAAGAACATTTACATCCTTAAGTATATCATCTTCATGCAATTTCCAAAAGAACTCATCGTCACCATTGGAACAAATACTACCAGTAGCACTATGAAGTATAACCCATCCCTTTGTCGCATCAACTAACTCAGCAAAGTCATCACAATCTTCATCTGATATAAAAAGATAATCTACATGTTGAAGAAGTTCTTTTCTTACAGGTTTACCAGGACATATATCTGCAGTAATTATACCATCAAGTGCAGGTATAAAAGCAGTATCAGACATTTCATTTAGGTATATTAAATGAGATACATGTGAAGGAATGTCCTGTGCACTAAACTTCTTAAGATTTAAACTTGCTTTACCTACCCTAGTTGCTGCTTGCTTATCAATATAGATAAGTGCTTGTCCCACATCAATAGGAGACAGTCCAATCTTAAGGCTACAATCTAATTCTACTAATGCTTTCCATACATTTGCCATTGACCCTAAGGTCTTCTTCTCCTTCTCTCCTTCAGTTAGAAGAGTATCAATAGTCAAATGCCCATATAACGAAATATCTTTCATAATCCATCTCCAGGCAATCCCGTTGCATTTGGATCATTTTTTTCACACTCTATCAAATAATTTAATGCCCTTCTCACACCTTCAATATCATCTCCAAATTTTCCCAAACCAACATTACAATCAGGACACAACCATCCCCGATAAACCATCTTTTTATTATCATGATCCCACACTAATCTCTTATCAGTACATTTACAAATACCACAAGGAGTTCCTAAAGGGGGTGCATAATTTCCTACCAACTTTCTTCTTAACTTCTTACCTTCTGAATGTCTAGCATGATAACAAGACTTACAACGATAATCTCTCCCATCTTTATGCTTAGTTCTATCCCTATTAAACTCACTTAAAGGTTTCTCTATACCACATATTCTACATATTTTTGTTCTCCCTATGAAATGTTTTGAAAGGACAGAATCCTCTATCCCCATAACACTTAGAATATTAATAGTAGGATCTTGCTGATCGAATGGCATTAAAATTTCTCCTGTATATCCAATTCATAAATCTTATCCATTACATCTTGAGCACTCTTAATAGGAATCAAAGCACGTTCTTCCAATACCTCAAAGAAATGCATAATAGCATTCTCACCACCCTTACAAGGAAGGACTGAGCATATGTCCTGCAGTGCTCTGGGAGAATCTGCTACACAAAACTTATACCTTACTCCTTTAGTAATCATATAATCAAATAAATCATCTCCCAAGTAAGCTGCTTCCTTATATGAACAGTTATATTTCTCCAATACTTCAGGAAGAAAATTAATCTTATCCCTATGAAATCCTTCTCCACGATTAACCACAGTAGGAAGATTCCTATTCTTTAAAATCATCTCATTATAAGGATCCCCTGTAATAAAGACTACATCAATACCAATAGCACGCAATCTTTTAATTGCTGTCCAATCTTTATCGCAAAAAGTCTTAAGAACTACCTTACCATCTCTGTCATAATACTTGATGCCATCAGTCATGACACCATCCACATCTAAAATTACAAGCTTAATCATATCTGGTAAGCAGAATTGTCCTTTGCTAAGTGTACTATCTTTGGCTCAAAATTGCAATAGTCTTTAAACACTTCTGGATATGCATACTCAGGACCAAGGAGATGAACATCATCTTTTACTTCTGAATAGAACTTGTTTAGTTGACTTTCATCGTGCCACACAGCAATAACATCATTAGATAAATCTTCTTCCACTCTACTGTCTAATTCATCAATCATATCCAATACCTCAGGTACTCTTCCACCCCATAAACATCCTTGATAGTACATAGACGTATCATCTTCTTCTGTTACACCTGCTCTGGAATTAGTATTTGTTTCGAATGCACCAGGATATTCTGTATGGGGTTGCATCTTCAATGCATGACAAGGATGATGCACACCAAAGTAAGGTTTATCTGAGAAGAATTCTTCTTCTGTTATCTTATCAACAACACGAGTATCAGCATCAAGAAAAACAAGACAATCACAATCCTCAATCTCTTGTCTTGCCTTCTTAATAATCTCAAATCTTTTAAGCGTAATATAAGGCCATTCCAAATGCTCTTGCTTAAAGACTTTAACATCATCAGGGAAATCCCCTTCACCATCCGTAAATACCAGAAAAACTTTTTCACTATTTGGAAGAAAATTTTCTTTAACACCCTCATAATACTTAGGAAGGAAGTCCAAGTATTTATTAGTACCTATAAAAATAATTGCTACTTTCATATTACACTCCAATCCTCTGGTAGCAAATCCCTAGTGTCATGAGATTCAAGATTAGATCCTGCAAACCATCCAGAAGGTGCTACAACTTTCTCACTATTTGCCAACCATGCACCCCACCAACTGAAAGAACTATTAGCAATAATATGACCCTTACACATAGACATAAGACACATATCAACCCAACCACTATTTCCTTCAGCAATCATAAACCTATCATCCTCAAATAACTCTTGATACTTACACCATTCAGGATCATCAGAAAATACAAGAACAGTTTCTTTCCCATCAAATTCCTTTAATGCTCTTTCATAATAATTTAAATCAAGAGCAGTATGATTTGGATTAGTTGTATAATCAGTCCTACGAACATGAATTGAAATAGGAACCTCATCTAAACTACCCATCATCTCCCTACAAGGATCCTGAACAAAATCCTTAAACTCAAAGTCCTCTCTTATCTCCTCTTTAATATGATCAAAATACTTCCAGGATTGAAAAAATCCTTGAATGTTTATCCAATCAGGAACTCTATTAAATAGATTCTCATCAAAAGCAAATCCTGCTTCTCCAGCTGTAGGACGATCTCTATCAAGGTATTGACAATTTAAATCATTAGTATTAGTTAATTTAAATGGTAAAAACAATTGATGTTGTGCCCTACCTGCTGCTACCTCAGCATCATACTGTGTTACATTAGTATGTTCAGTGAAAAGATCTGATGGAGGAAGACAATATTCAAATCCTCTATTCCTTGCAATACCTTTAAGTGCAGCAAACTGAAACATCTGATTGCCCAGTCTACCCAAATATCCTAATGCATTAAACCCTATCATAATTCTCCAAATACCATTTGTAAGTTGATTCAATACCTTCACGAAGACTAATCTTATGTTTCCAACCAAGTTTATGAATCTTATCAACATCTAATAATTTACGTGGAGGACCATTTGGTTTATCAGTATCCCACAAAATCTCTCCAGTAAACCCAACTACACCAGCAATAGTATGAGCAAGTTCTTTAATGGTTACCTCTTCACCTGTTCCTACATTAATATGATAATCTTCATCATATTCTTGCATACAAACATAACATGCTTCTGCTAAATCATCTACATGTAAGAACTCTCTTTTAGCAGTTCCATCACCCCATAAAGTTACCGGAAGAGTATAAGGACCTCCTATATCAACACTCTGATTCCATTTATTTTCATGAAACTTCCGTATCAAAGCAGGAAGAACATGACTATTCTCTGGGTGGAAATTATCTCCGGGACCGTAAAGATTAGTAGGCATTAATGATATAGCATTAAACCCATGCTGTTGACGATATGCTCTTGCCATTCTCAATCCAGCAATCTTTGCAATAGCATATGCATCATTCGTAGGTTCCAATTCACTAGTGAGTAACTGATCCTCTGCCATAGGTTGCTTGGCAAACTTAGGATAAATGCAGGATGATCCTAAAACCATCAACTTCTTAACACCATGCTTATAAGCAGCATCTATAACATTACATTGAATCATCAAGTTATCATAGATGAAATCCGCAGGGTAAGTTGCATTAGCATGGATACCACCTACCTTAGCTGCAGCAATAATAACGTATTCAGGTTTAGACTGTTCAAAATATTGCTCCACCTGAACCCTATTCCTTAAATCACAATTACTTTTTCTAACCCAATAGATCTGATTATAATTCTTTGCTTCTAAATTTCTAACGATAGCAGATCCCACAAGACCTTGAGAACCTGCAACAAATACTTTACTATCAGGATTCATTTTCACACATCTCCTTTACTAATTGATCAAAGGATGTTTTAGGTTCCCATCCCAATACCTTCTTTGCTTTAGTAGCATCTCCCAACAGCCTTTCCACCTCTGCTGGTCTAAAATATTTCTCATTAACAGTAATTATATTCCGTGCAAGACGACGAGAATATCCTACTTCATCCATACCTGACTTATGCCATTCTATACCAAACTTAAAATACTCATCACAAGCTTCAACAAACTCTTTAACAGAATACTCTACACCAGTAGCAATAACATAATCATCAGGTTCATCCTGCTGCATCATTAACCACATTGCCTCAGCATAATCTCTTGCATGTCCCCAATCTCTTTTAGCACTAAGATTACCTAGTTCTAAAACCTTCTGTCTACCTTCATCAATTGCTTTCAGTCCTCTTGTAATCTTTCGAGTTACAAAAGTCTCACCTCTTCGAGGAGACTCATGGTTAAAAAGGATTCCAGAACTTGCATGAAGTCCATAGGACTCTCTGTAATTTTTAATAATCCAAAAACCATACAGTTTAGCAACCCCATAAGGAGAACGGGGATAAAAAGGTGTGGTTTCTGTCTGAGGAACCTCCTGAATGAGTCCATACAGTTCACTAGTAGATGCTTGATAGATACGAACTTTATCTTCCATACCCAAAAGGCGGACTGCCTCAAGAACCCTAAGAGTTCCTAGACCATCCACCTGTCCTGTGAATTCTGGCATCTCAAATGACACTTTAACGTGACTTTGAGCACCTAGATTGTATATCTCATCCGGTTGTACTTGCTGGATGACTCTAACAATATTAGTACTGTCTGCTAAATCTCCATAATGAAGATGCAATTCCTCATAGATATGATCTATTCTATGCGTATTAATAAGAGAGCATCTCCTAACAATACCATGAACTTCATATCCCTTCTCCAACAGCAACTCAGCAAGATAAGAACCATCTTGCCCAGTGATGCCTGTTATTAAAGCAACTTTCATATAAGGGTTTCAATCCAAACTATTATACAAAGAAAAGACTATAGAGTCAACCTCAGATTGCTCCGTGATCTTTTAAATACTGCTCTACTTTAGCACAAGTTGCATCATCTACTTCTCCACCACCACCTTGTTGTGCTTGCGAAGCTTGAAGTTGTGATACCTGTCCTTGAAGTTCTGATACCTGTGATACAAGAGAATTGATCATTCCTTCTATGTTAGGAATAGAACCTGCCTGTGCTTCTAATGCTTTCAATCTCCCTTCTACCTCAACATCATACTTAGACATTGATGCTCCGCTTGCAGATTTTCCTGCTGTTCCTGTACTCTTGTATGCCATTATTTTAAAATTAACTTCTGGACTATTTATGCCATCTATTGGACTTGAACCAACGACCTGAGCGTTACTAATGCCCTGCTCTACCAACTGAGCTAAGATGGCGATAACATGGTACACCCTCTGGGTCTAACCATTTAGTGTACTCAAAGTCTTCAATAGCAGTGGTCATCTGCATACCATTATCGCAGAGGTACATATCCCTGTACCTCTTGGTATACTCATCCTGCTTTTGAATACGATAGTCTGGTTTCCCATTCTCTAGGGTTCCACACTCCACATAACGGTAAGGATACCGTTCCATAATTACATTCATTTTACTTCAACCTCCACAAGGTCTTGTCTAACACATTCCATTATGAGAGCATAGTCTCTTTCTGGGTCTTCTCCTGTTAGATCTACATCATTTTGATAATAACGTTTAACCTTCTTATAAAGTTTTGGATTTTTAACATCTAGATAAATTTCTTTGTTTGCTGCTGCACGTAAGGTGCTTAAATCTTTACTAAACTTTGAAGTAAGAGTCATTGCTCTGGTTAGTGGACGTTAGAAGTATAGGAAAAAATTGAAAATAAGTCAAGGACCTTCATCATTATTCATACTATAAATGTATTGGTCAGAAGGAACGAGAACTGCACTGACATGTCCATCAGTTACAGCAATTTTCTCACCCTTCTCTACTCGTTTCAGGATCTCTGCTTGATCCTCAACGAATTCCTTGATTGTTAAAGTCTTCATTCTTTAATACTAGCTTCGTAGTCTTTATCAAACAGATCAAGTCCTTTGTCTGTAAGAATATGCTTATACATACCCTCAAAAACTCCTGGTGGCATTGTTACTATATCTGCACCATACTCAAATGCTCTACCCACATCCCTTATACCTCTAAGAGAAGCAGCAAGAACTTGAGTCTCTACTCCATGTACCTTATAAACCTTAGCAATATCTTTAACAAGACATAATCCACCAAATGAGTTATCATCCACTCTTCCTACGAATGGAGAAACATAAGTGGCACCTGCTTTAGCAGCAAGAATGGCTTGTGATTGAGAAAATATCAAAGTGACATTTACATTGATACCAGCATCAGAAAGTTCTTTACAAGCAAGAAGACCATTGGGTGTACAAGGAACTTTAATCGTAGCAACCTTACCATACTTCTTATACAATCTCTTACCCTCCGAGATCATATTAACCGTATCACCAATAACTTCCATACTAATATCAGTCAATCCAATATCCTTAAACTCCTGATATACTTCCTCATGGTTACGACCACTTTTTCTAATCAAAGTTGGATTGGTAGTCAGACCGTCAATTAATCCAGTCTTAAAGTGCTTACGAACGACATCTGTTTCTGCAGTGTCAAGAAAAATTTTCATAGTTTATTCTATTGTCAGTGTTATATATGCAAGTTATTGTACTTGTTCTGTATTATTAGAATTTACCCCTAAGTAAACTCCAACTACAGGTATAGCGAAAATGGCAACTCGCGCAAATCCAGTAACTGCCAAAAAGATCAACAATGTTTTACCTTTTAACATCATGAGCGCATCCATCCCCATCATAGCTATCTGTATTATAATACCCTCCTTTGGTTCCAAAGTAAAGAGTAGTTAATACAAAAGGTATGCAAACCCAAATAAGAACATTAGACAATATCATACTCTTGCTATTACTCCTGCTCCTCCATCATCACCATTATCTTCATTATCATCTTCCATCTCCTCTTTCAACTTATCAATACGATCTTTCAAAGATTTTGCTATTGGATCTGATAGTTTTCCATAATTAAAGCAAGTAAATTCTTCATTAGGTTGAATATCTTGCATCTCAGGATGAGTAGAATTATTAATCATCTCATCAAATCTACCATCAGTAATTTCCTCATACTTATATTCATCTCCAGAAGGATTATTGTCTTTAGTGTCACTCATACCCTTACCACCACATCTCCATCATCATCCTCCTCTTCATCATCACCTTCTAACTCTGCTTTCAATGCATCTATTCTTGCTTGAAGATCCTTATACTCTTCTATATCACACTCTGTCTTCTGCTGAAAATTAACACCCATTAATTGAGTGCCAGGTTCTACATCTCTCATCTCCGGATGTACTGGTTTCTTTACTTCAGTAGTCCAAGTACCAGTTAACCGACCAGCATTATAATCTCTCACCGGTCTAGAGTTAGCAGCACTAGCCATTAAATAAAAAGCACCCACAAGGGTGGAGATGCCTGCAATGGCAAATAAAAAAATGGAAAGATTGTCCATTAGATCCAACGAGTTACAGTCAATTCAATACTATTATCTTCCATTTCCCATTCTTCTGCAACCTCAAACCCTTCTTCTTTAATAGTATTATGAAGAGTAGTTCTTGCATACTGTTGAGTTACCTTTTCAATAAACCTACTTACAGGAACATCAAGATCCCAGTTATCAAGTTCAGCAACTAACTCATAATTCCCCGTATTCTTATTCAAACGAAATCCAATATCATCTCTAATAGCAACCTCTGCAACAAATGCTGGATGCTCTTCAGCATGAGATGGATTTGTAATCACCAATTCTTTATTCTCCTGAACATCATGTCCCATGAGTTCCAATGCCTCAACCAAATATGGACGTTCTTTAATTTTCGTTTTGATGCATGTGAAGTGAGACATTTTCTTCAGTTGTTTGTTCTTGTTTGTAATACTCAGATTTATGTTCTACTCTTTCTACTACCCCTAATCTCTCCTCAATTCTTTTGGTGAGATTTTCACAATCAGTTCCCACAACACCCATAACTTCCTCAGTTACAGTACCATCCTGTCTAATATTAAATTTGATAGTCTGTTGTGCCATTTGTTACATTATGTTTACATTTATTTATCATCTTCATCACCACTTCTGATCTCAACATTAAGAAGATAGAACCACACCACCGCCATAACCATCACGAGAGCAATTCTTATTGAACTCCATGATGTATCAATCATATTCCCGGAACAGGTACATACTTCTGTATGTATGGTAAAAGATCTTTCTCCACTCTCTCTACAATCTCATCTATAATACCCACATCCAAATCCATGAAAGGTGGAATAATACCAAGGATTCTCAGCAATCCATCAAGAAACAATGCAAGAGCAATTAGTCCCAGAATCATGCTGATGATCGTAGCAGTCCAATTATGCTTCCGCATGGATGCTTCATCAATTTTCCGTGCTTCCTCAATTGCCTCATACTTTGCTTCTGCAATAAGGCGGTCTACTTCAGTCTTGGTATAGACCACTTCTTTATCCATTTCAATACTCATAGTAAAGGATATTTATATTACATCATTTCACCATGGACATGTCTAGAAGGACGATGAGCCATTTTTTGCTCATGTTGACGATCCAAGTCCTGTATTTTCTGAAGCATCTCCTGCTTTTTCTCTATATCCTCCAATTTCTTTTGGATCTCTTTAACTTCTGATTGGATTTTATCTTCCATAGTTGAATCTGAATTCTACTAGTGGATAGAGATTTAGTTATCGAACTTCAAAGTCAAGTTTACGGACTCTTCTTTTGCGTCTTTCTTCTTGAAAATTTAAATCTTGGGGTGAAAGAACGTTAGTTTGTTTAGATTTCTTGTTTTGTGATGATTGTATCATAATAACTCTAGATAAGTCAACTGCTGTTACTGAATCTCCTTTAACAGTCATCATATTAGGGCAGCCACAGCTTTTTGCTTGGGTCTCGTGGCTGGTTATTTCGGTTCTACAATCTTTGCACTGTACGACTAACATTTCTTTTCATTCCAAATTAATCTCTACTCACCACTAATATTTAGGTTTCTTAACACTTTTGGAAGTATTCTATGTTCCGCTTTATGAACTGCCTTGGTTACAGATTCAATAGTGTCATGAGGAAATATACCAACCTCCTCTTGCATTAAAATTTTACCAGAATCTAACTCTTCTGTCACCATATGAACTGTACATCCCGTAACCTCATCTCCATTATCCAATGCCCGTTGAATTGAATCTAGTCCCTTATACTTTGGTAGCAATGATGGGTGAATATTTATAATCTTATCTGGAAATGCTTGAATAAACTTAGAAGATAATATTCTCATCCACCCTGCAAGAACAATATAATCTACTTCCAATGCTTTAAAGTATTTAATAATAAAATCTTCATCCTTAC
>LUML01000303.1_pt1 | contig 12947 bp, 11 predicted proteins | sample 729661 | NCBI WGS metagenome assembly LUML01 (sample SAMN03860264, study PRJNA289734) | marine metagenome | biome: seawater column; feature: ocean; material: water; isolation source: Red Sea water column Station 22 - depth 10m | place: Saudi Arabia: Red Sea | collected 2011-10-15 | depth 100 m | reverse complement strand
ACCATCTTGTCTGGCTTGCCATAGAGATTCAAAAGCCAAGTAAGGGTTAATGGCATCAGCTCCATACCCTATTAATAAGCAATGATGATGAACTTCTCGTGCTTCTCCTGTTTCGATAACAATGCCTATTCGAGTTCTCATCTCTTTTTTAATTAAGTGATGGTGAACGGTAGAACAGGCCAACAATGAACTTAAGGCAATATTTTCGGGTCCTAAATTTTTATCCGATAGGATAATAAAAGAAAAACCTTGTTCAATAGCCTCTTCAGACTCTTTACAAATTCTATCGAGAGCAGAAAGCATGTCTTTTTTATCTGTATTTCCTTTTGGATAAGTGATATCTATAGTCCTAGTTTGCCAACCATGTGAGTTCAAGTTTTGGATACTTCGTAACTCAGTGTCAGAAATAATTGGATTTTTTACTCTTAATCTATGTGCGTTTTCAGGCAGACGAGATAAAAGGTTCCCCTCAGGACCAATTAGACATTCCAACGACATGATTACCTCTTCTCGAATGGAATCTATAGCCGGATTAGTCACTTGAGCAAATAGTTGTTTGAAATAATCAAAAATTAATCTCGGCTTGTCTGAAAGGCATGCTAATGCTGCATCATTCCCCATTGACCCTAGTGGATCTCTTAATTCACGTACTATAGGTAAGAGCATAAATTGCATTGTCTCCACGGTATAACCAAAAGCTTGCATTCGGGAAATTAGGTCACCGGTTAACCTTGGCTTAGAGACTTTTTTGTCAGTAATTTCTTCAAGTGCCACTATCTGTTCTTTCGTCCATTTTTTATAAGGGTTGGCCTTATAGATTTTTTCTTTTATTTCTTCATCGGGAACCATCCTTCCTTCTTCAAAATCTATAAGAAACATTTTTCCTGGTTGTAACCTTCCTTTCATGAGCACATTACTTGGATCTACAGGCAGAACTCCCACTTCAGAAGCCATGATTACTTTGTCATCTTTAGTAACATAATATCTACTGGGTCTTAGTCCATTTCTATCCAGCACAGCTCCTATGTAATTACCGTCGGTAAAGACAATAGAAGCCGGACCATCCCAAGGCTCCATTAACGAAGAAGAGTATTCATAAAAAGCTCTTTTGTCCTGATTCATAAGTTCATTGGATTGCCAAGCTTCAGGAATCATCATCATTATTGATTCTTGGAGGGTTCTTCCTGTTAACATCAGAAATTCTAGGATGTTGTCAAAATTACCTGAATCAGAACTATCCGGTTCAGCGATAGGGAATAAGTCTTTAAGTTTTTCTTGAAACAGATCACTTTGAGCCACGCCTTGTCTGGCACTTATCAAATTAACATTACCTTTTAGGGTGTTGATCTCCCCGTTGTGACACATATATCTATTTGGTTGAGCTCTGTCCCAAGAAGGAAAGGTGTTGGTACTGAATCTGGAGTGAACCATAGCCAAATGAGTCTCAAAACTTTTTTGTTCTAGATCAGGAAAGAAAGGAAAAAGCTGTGATGGGGTTAGCATCCCTTTATAGACAATAATTTTTGATGAGAGACTACAAGCAAACAATAAATTAGCTTGAGTAAGCTTTTTATTAGTTCTTAGTTGGTGACTGAATTGCTTACGAATTAGATAGAGTTTCCTTTCAAACTCATCTTGATCAATTCCATTAGAAGATTCCACAAACAACTGCTCTATGACTGGCTGTGAGAGTTTTGCAGCCGGCCCCACATTAGCTTTTTCAGAATCAACAGGGACCTGCCTCCAACCCAAGAACTTCTGGTTTTCTGAACCAACTACTTTTTCAATTTCTCTTTTACAAATTTCTCTTTCTTTTTCATCTTGAGGTAGAAAAATATTACCAACGGAATAGGATCCTGTTTTAGGAAGTTTAATTCCTATTTCTTTTGATATTGTTTTGAAGAAATTATGTGGAAGGGCGACCAGAATTCCAGCACCATCTCCTGTGTTTTCTTCAAATCCACAACCGCCCCTATGGTCCATTCTAGAATTAACCAAATAAGCATCCTCCATAATCTGTCTAGAAGGGATTCCCTTAATATTTGCAACCATTCCCACGCCACAAGAATCTTTCTCATAAGAAGGGTCATAAAGCCCAGTCTTTTGAGGGAATTTTAGTAATTTCTCGTATTCCATCTTCGAAGCAATTTTTTTAAAAGGGCGATAGATTCTACAGCAAAAAAATGCCTAAAATTTATCAATTTGGGTTAAAGAGCGAGGTAGTGCGTTTATTCTACCTTGTTGCAAGTTTTTAAGGAAATTAAGCGCTAAAAAGGCTTGTTCTTATAGCTTTTAAGACTTTATCTTTGCTCAAGTCATTGATCTTTTTAGCTTTTCCTATTTTTTCTAAAACTATGAAATTAAGGTCTTTTCCTTGTTTTTTCTTATCAGATTGCATAGCCAAATAGAGATCTTCAGCATTTATTTCGGTTAATGTAGTGGTTCTTATTCCGGCTTTACTGAAAACGGAATAAATCCTTTCTACACATTCTGATGAAAGGCCCTCAGTCATTTGCGAGAGATTTAAAGCTGAAAGTATACCCAAAGCAACAGCTTCTCCATGATTGTATTCTTTATAATTGCCAATCAGCTCAATTCCATGACCAAAAGTATGTCCAAAATTCAATATGGCCCTGATTCCTGATTCCTTTTCATCTTGAGAAACTATATTAGATTTTATTTCTACTGATCTTTTTATAGCTTCACACATTATAGGTTCTTCAAGTTTACTGATTTGATCTAAATTCTCTTCAAGCCAATTGAAATAATCTTCATCCTCGATAATTCCATGTTTTATCATTTCTACCATTCCTGATTTTATTTCTCTTTCTGAGACTGTAGAAAGAAAGCTTGAGTCTATGAATACTTTAATTGGTTGATGAAATGATCCAATCATGTTCTTTCCTTTAGGATGATTTATAGCTGTTTTGCCACCGACTGAAGCATCAACTTGCGCCAACAAGGTAGTGGGTATCAGTACGAAATCAACTCCTCTTTGATAAGTAGCTGCAGCAAAACCGCAAAGATCACAAATGATTCCTCCTCCTAGACCAACTAAAACACATTGTCTACTAAATCCTTTGTCTAGTAACAGATTGTGGATAGTCTCAATAGAAGCTTGTGATTTATTTTCTTCAGAAGCCTCCAATTCAACTTTAAGAAACTCGCTTGATGAAGAATTTAAAAAAGACTCAATTTTGCTAAGTGTTGAACTGGGTATATTTTTATCATAAACAAGAAGAACTTCTTTTTTCTTTACCAGACCAGAAAGTATTTCTTCAGATAAAAAATTATTTCCTATTTCGATATGATAAGAATTCTCATTTATTGAAATTTCTACAGTTTCTAATTTCATTGTATTAACTTACAGCCTATCTATTATTTCATTGATTATAGTTGTTCTATTCTTTTGTCCGTCCTGATCAATGGTTATATCAGCTATTTCTTCATATTTGGGATCTCTTTCTTTTTTTAAAGTCTCTAGAATTTGTTTTTTACTGCCCTTAGCTAGTAAAGGTCTTTTTTTATCTTTTTCAGTCCTTTTTAGCTGTATTTCTAATGGTGTTTTAAGGTAAACCACCTTACCTTTAGCTGTCATTAAAGCTCTGTTTTCTTTTACAGTGACTATTCCTCCGCCTGTTGAAATAACAACATCATCTTTATTAATAGATTTTTTAAGAATTTTTCTTTCTCTTTCTCTAAAACCCTCTTCTCCTTCAACTTCAAATATCCAGGATATTTCTGCTCCTGCTTTCTTTTCAATCTCCCTATCAGTATCTACAAAGTCTATACTCAAAGTTTGCGCAAGTTTTTTCCCTAAAGTTGACTTGCCTGATGCCATAGGACCCACTATAAATATACGCATGGGCTTATTATATCTTTACCGATAGATTGTCGAATACAATTGGTCATGACAAATGATTAGGTTTATAAATAATTTTTATTTTAAGACTCTTCTATTTTTATTAGCTGGAGTATTGGCTTTCATAAGTAGCTTAAACATATATATATCTGAAAAACTACCTCAAGCTCAAGAAATAAGAGAAATAGAATTACAGGTTCCGCTAAAAGTATTCACTTCAGATGGGAAGTTGATAGGTGAGTTTGGAGAAAAAAGAAGATCAGCTCTTAAATTTGAAGACATTCCTCCTTATTTTGTAAAAGCTGTTCTTGCTGCTGAAGATGATGATTTTTTTAATCATTCAGGAGTTAGTTATTCGGGCTTAATAAGATCAGTCTTTAGGATATTGGTTTCAGGTGAAGTTCGAGGTGGAGGCAGCACTATCACAATGCAAGTAGCTGGAAATTACCTAACAGGCAGAGACATTAATTTGTTTAGAAAGATAAAAGATATTTTTCTAGCTTATAGGTTAGAAAGAATTTATAGCAAGGAAGAAATATTTGAGTTTTATGTAAATAGAATATTTTTAGGGAACAGAGCGTATGGTATAGCTTCAGCTAGTGAAGTGTATTACGGCACATCAATTGAAAATTTAAACTTAGCTCAATGGGCCATGATTGCAGGTTTACCGGTGGCACCTTCATATAGGAACCCTTTAAAAAATCCAAGAAGAGCTCTGATTAGAAGGAATTGGATACTAACAAGGATGCTTGATCTAGGTTTTATCTACAAGGAACAATATGATTTAGCCATCAAGGCACCAATTTCTGCGACCTATCATGGGCTGGTATCTGAGGTTGAGGCACCTCACTTTTCAGAAACCATAAGACGATACATGATCAATGAATACGGTTTAGACGCATACAGAGATGGTTTAGAGGTTCATACCACTTTAGATTCTAGACTTCAGAATCTAGCTGTTACTGCTCTAAAGAAAGGTTTAGAGGAATATGACAAAAGACATGGGTTTAGGGCCCCAGAAAACTATAAGGATCAGTTCCCAAAAGACTTTTTTATTCAGGATATTCCTTATCGTCTAGGATTGATAGAGGATAGTAAGTCTTTACCTGTGGGTATATCTGAAGTTCCTGAGGATGAGCCTTTAGATAGAATCTACGGTTTATTGAACAATCTAACTACCACAGATAATAAATTCCCTGTCCTTGTATTATCTGTTGAAGAGGATCTGTTGGTTATATCTGGAGACAGGAAGGTTATTCGATTAGATTGGACATCTAATTTAGGTTGGGCTAGGCCTTACATAACTGAAGATCAGAGAGGTCCGAGACCAAAATCTTATTCTGAATTTTTACAAGAGGGAGATTTGGTTTGGTTGGAACAGGATATGGTTAAGTCCAGTCTTTCTTTAACCCAGATTCCAGAAGTACAAGGCTCTATTGTCGCGATGGACCCCAACAGTGGAGCAGTTAAAGCTTTAGTAGGTGGCTATGATTTTTTTCTTAGTAAATATAATAGGGCTACTCAATCTTCACCCTTATTGGGCTCAAATTACAAACCATTTCTTTATGCTTCTGCTCTAGATGCCGGTCTTACAGCATCTACCTTAATAAATGATGCACCTATAGTTTTTGAGGATGAGGCTTTAGAGGATAAATGGCGTCCTCGTAATGCAAGTGGCAGATTTTATGGACCAACTAGACTTAGAGAAGCCTTACTGCAAAGTGTTAATCTAGTTTCTATTAGACTTTTAAGAGAGATAGGAATTGAGAGAGTACGTAATTATTCTCGGAACTTTGGATTTAAATTAGAAGAGTTGAATTCGGACCTTTCACTCGCATTAGGTACAGCTTCTTTAAGTCCGATTGAGAATGTTGCTGCTTACAGCGTTTTTGCTAATGGGGGTAAATCTGTAGAGCCCTATTTTATTTCAAAGATAACAGACAGAACTGGTAACACAATCTTTCAGAGAGAAACCGTTGAAATAAAACAGGCAATTGATCCCAGAATAGCCTTTATTATTAAAGACATTCTTCAAGAGGCTGCCAGAAGAGGAACGGCTAAGAAAGTTAAAGAATTAGGAAGAGGTGATCTGGCTGGAAAAACCGGCACTACCAATGAAGCAGAAAGTACTTGGTTTACGGGTTTTAATGAGTCACTTGTAACTACTGTTTGGGTAGGTTTCGATCAACCCGATTCTAGAAACTCTATTTTTGAGTATTATCTAGAAGAATACTTACCCAAATAACTATTTCAATAAAGACCCTGTTAAGAAAGTAGCCTGATCTGAGATTCGTTGTGTAGGTTTCTCTGTAAATCCAGAACGTACAAATTGTTGAATTACCCCTTCAACGAAAGCTAATAAAAGGTTTGCGCTTGAAGCAGATGGTAACGATAGTTTCTTCTTTGTTTCCTGTTCGTATTTTTGAAGGTTTTGTTTTATTTGCAACTCAATTTTAGAAAACATCTGCTTAATCCTGTCATCAAGCGAGGCTTCATCAATTGAAAAAGCTTCTCGTGTTAGAAGTCTAGCCAAACCGGGATTTTTTTCACTAAATGAGACTAATAGGATCATAATCTTTGAGACCTTTTTAAGATGGTCATCCTTAGAAGAGTTGATATCACCAATTAAATCGAAAAGACTTTGTTCACAAAAGTCTACCAAACCTTCATAAATCTTTCTTTTGCTTGGGAAGTGCCTATAAATAGCAGCTTCAGTTATTCCACATTCATTAGCAAGAGAGGCAGTAGTAACTTTAACAGGGCCTTTTACTTGCAACATTTTTGCAAGGCTTTGCATTATATCGAGTTGTCTAGGTTTCAATTTTTCCATAGCCCTAACTTGATGTGATCATAGTTCCTATTCCTTCATCAGTTAACACTTCTAATAATACAGCATGTGGCAGTCTTCCATCGATTATATGACAGGATTTTACGCCTGTAGATATTGCCTCCATACAAGACTCTAATTTTGGTTTCATTCCGCCTTCAACTACAGTTTTAGTTAAGAGTTTTTTTGCTTCTTTCTTGTTTAGTTTTGATATCAGCTTGCCTTTCTTTTCCTGAATTCCTTCAACATCAGTAAGCAGTATTAATTTTTCTGATTTTAATGAAGAGGAAATTTTTCCCGCAACCAGATCTGCATTGATATTAAGACATTCACCTTTTCGATTGAAACCAAGTGGTGAAATGACAGGAATAATTCCCTTCTCAATCTTTTTCTTAATTTCTTTATTTTGTATGGATTCAACCTTACCCACTAAACCTAGGTCTTTGCCTTCTTTAAGCCTTAATTTTGATGACCGTATGATGCCTTTGTTGTATCTGGTCATGGCGAAAGCTTCTGCACCAAATCCTTTAATCAAGCCTACTATTTCTTTATTAATTTCTTGTCCTAGTACTCTCTTTACAATTTTCATCGTTTTACGATCTGTAACTCGAAAACCTGTACTATTACTGGGTTCATTCCCACTAATTTCATAAGAGCTATGTCTCTAGCAAAGCCTTCCTTTAAAGATGTCTTGGACATGGCTGCTCCACCATATTTAATAACTATTGTTTTTCCATAAAACCTTTGGATATAAGGAAGACCCTCACTGAGTACTGAAGCAATGTTTTGAGCTTGTTTTCTATCAATAGACAAAGCTAAAAATCTCCTAAACTAGGGTTGATCTCTGAAAGGGTTTTCTTAAAGTTATTTTTCATTAATTCTAAGTTTTCGTTTGTATCAGCTTCAAATCTTAAAACCAAATTAGGACTAGTGTTAGATGCCCTTAATAGACCCCAACCAGTATCAGATTCTATCCTTACTCCATCGATCAAAATTGAAGTGCAATTTGCATAATTTGCTTTAGCAATAAATTCTTCGACAATTTTAAATTTTTTTTCATCAGTAGTTGCTAAATTAATTTCAGGTGTTGAGACCAGTTCGGGTATGCCTTTAAAGGCGTCTTCTATCTCACTTAGATTTGAAATAATTTCTAACATCCTGGCTCCTGCGTATACCCCGTCATCAAAACCTGGCCATCTGTCATTGAAAAAAATATGACCACTCATTTCTCCTCCTAATAAAGCATTTTCTTGCTGCATGCACTCTTTAATATAGGAGTGACCGGTTTTGGACATAATAGGAGTGCCTTCTTCTTCTTCAATGGTTCTCGGAAGGATCTTCGAGCATTTGACATCAAACACTATCTTTGCATTTTTGTTTCTTTTTAAAATAGAAGTAGAAAATAGAACCATCTGCATATCAGGGAATATTATTTTGCCTTCCTTGGAAACAACTCCCAGCCTATCCGCATCTCCGTCAAAAGCTAGGCCTACCTCTAATTCTTTTTCCTTAACCAGGTTAATTAAATCAGTTAGGTTCTCAGGTTTGGATGGATCAGGGTGATGATTAGGAAAGTTACCATCTATTTCTGTATAAAGGCTGTGAACTTCACATCCTAGTCCTTTGTAAACTTGTTCTGCAATTACGCCGGCTGCTCCGTTCCCACAATCTATCGCCAATCTAATTGGTCTCTTCAGCTTAATGTTATCGAGCACTGATCCAAGGTATTTATCTTTTAAGTCCAAACTATTTTCTGAGCCGTTACCTTCTAAGAATTCCTTCTTAAAGATTCTTTCTTTTATCTTCTGAATAGAGTTCCCAGAAATAGTTTGTTTATTTTCAACTATCTTAAAACCGTTGTAGTTAGCAGGGTTATGACTACCTGTAATCATTACTCCATTTGGAGAAGAAAGGGTGTGGGTAGCAAAATAAAGTATTGGTGTTGATACCACGCCTATATCAATAACATTACAACCTGTGGATTTAATTCCATCAGTGATCCATTCAAGCATGTCCGGGCTTGAGTTTCGTCCGTCTCTTCCTAAAACTATGGTACTGAGTCCAGATTCTAAAGATTTAGATCCCAAGCTTTTTCCTATAAGAGTAACTACCTCGGTTGATAGGTCTTCATAGGCAATACCTCTAATATCATAAGCTCTAAAAATATTTTCATTCAAGTTCATTTGATAAGTGAATCCTTAAGAAGCAGTTATTATATAATTTTGCTGGCTTTTAACATGAGATAATAAAATTTTAAGAGAGAAAAAGAGAAACGAATGAATTTATCTGAATTAGATGGGTATATCTGGTATGACGGTAATATAGTCGACTGGAAGGAAGCCCAAACCCATGTATTAACTTACACGTTGCATTATGGTTTAGGTGTTTTTGAAGGAGTAAGAGCCTACTCAACTCCCAAAGGCACTTGTATTTTTCGTCTACATGATCACACAGAAAGACTTTTTAAATCTGCGAACACTATAGGTATGAAGATACCTTTTTCTTCGGAAGAGCTTATTAAAGCTCAAGCAGAGGTTGTAAGTTTAAATAATTTAGAGGAATCCTATATAAGACCAATGTGTTTCTATGGATCTGAAGGTCTGGGCATTAGATTTGATAATCTAAGTATTCATACGATTATTGCTGCCTGGGAATGGCCTTCTTACATGGATCCAGAAGCTCAGGAAAAGGGTATTAGTGTGAAGGTTTCTTCTTTTAAACGACAGGCTGGAAATGAGGTGGCTAATGCAAAAATAAACGGCAATTATGTCCAATCAACAGTTGCACTTAATGAAGCCTTGGAACAAGGATTTGAAGAAACTGAAGAAAGAAAAATCAAACTTGAGGAAGTGTTTGAAAGTGATGAAGCATTTTTTACTGGTACAGCTGCAGAAGTAGTACCGATAAATTCCTTAGATAATAAAAGTATTGCGGATGGTTTAAGGGGTCCTATTACAGAAAAACTTCAGAAAGCTTATTTAGATCAAGTAAGGGGTAAGCGGACAGAGAATCAAGATTGGCATACACCCGTAAACACTTAAAGTTCCGGAAAATATGAAGATATTGATTGTTGGACCTTCTTGGGTAGGTGATTCAGTTATATCTCAAAGTCTTTTTAAGATAATTTTTCGAAAACATAAAGAAATTTGCATTGATGTCCTTTCTCCTGAATGGACTATTGATATTTATCAAAGAATGAATGAGGTCAATCATGCCTATAAAAACCCCTTCAATCATGGCGAGATAAAAATAGGGGACAGAATGGCTTTTGGTAATTCGATTAGAGTAGAAAAATATGATCAAGCCATAGTTTTACCCAATTCTCTAAAATCATCATTAATTCCTTTCTTTGCCAAGATTCCTGTAAGAACTGGTTGGAGAGGAGAAATGAGATATGCCTTGATAAACGATATGAGGACACTGAATAAAAGTTCGTATCCTAGGATGGTAGATAGATTCGTAGCATTGGCATTAGAAGAGGGTACGGAACTTCCATCAGATATACCTTTTCCAAGTCTTAGGGTAAATAAAGAAAATTTAGACTCTTTAATAGAAAATTTTAAGATAGATCCAAACTTACCTCTAATTTGTCTTTGTCCTGGAGCTGAATTTGGTCCGGCAAAAAGATGGCCTACTAATTATTATGCAGTAGTAGCTAAAGAATACCTTAAAAAAAATTGGCAGGTTATTCTTCTGGGCTCTCCAAACGATCTGTCAATAGGGGTTGAAATAACTTCGCAAGCTAAAGAACAATCAGGTTTTTTCAATTTAATCGGAGAAACAAAGCTAAGGGATGCGGTTGATATACTTTCAAGTTCAAACTTGGTATTAACTAATGATTCAGGGTTAATGCATATTGCCGCTTCTGTAGATGTACCTGTTGTTGCTTTGTATGGACCCACCTCGCCTGAATTCACTCCCCCTTTAAGTAACAAAGTTAAAGTAATTAAAAAGAATGAAGGTTTTACAAAATTGAGAACTGGCGACCTAGAAGATGGTTATTATCAAGGCTTAAAAGATATTAAGCCGAAAGAGGTTCTAGAAGCCTTATTAGAATTAGAGTCTTAATTTATAAACTCTTTTGTTTAAAAGAGAACTCGTAAGTCCTTTGACTTATATTAAAAAGCTCAAACCCTAGTTCTTTTAACGTGTTAATGGCTTCAACGGTTTGATTAATAGAGATGCCTTTATACATGTGATGGAATTCAATCAAAATTTGATTAATGTTAATTTCACTATTGGGTAGGCCTTTTATCACTTCGTATTCAGCGCCTTCAATATCTATTTTTAACAGATCAATTTTTTTATGATTTAGCTCGGATGCAATGGTATCTATGTCTTTAACAGGAGCTTTTATTTCGTTTTCTGTATTTCCATATCTATCTACTGGTGAAAAATGAGTGGAGGTGGATTTAGCAGGGGGGTAGAAACTCATAAAACCGTTCTCTGCTGCTAGGCCGACAGGGTGAAAGATAAACTCCTGGGGCAGTTCTTGTTCTTTTACCCACTCTACGCTTCGAGGTGTTGGATCAAATGCATGTACTGTTACTCCAAGAGAATCGATTAACTCAAGATCAAAATCTACATTAGATCCGACTCCTACAGAATAAATTACACTTTCACTGTCAATCATGGATTTGTCTACCACCCAGCCATGATCTCCACCATATAAAGTTGCTGAATTAGAAGGTACGGGTTCAATTCCCAATTGCCTTAATTTGCGTTTACGTAATCTTTGTTTAGTTTTGGTAAATATTGACATTTAGATGTCATATTAGCTTAACCTTTAAAACAGATGAATATCTGTAATAAAGGATAAAATAAACTCTCTAGAGGTAATAGCTTGAAAGAAACTATTTTTCTAAATAATGAATTAAAGAATTTGTTCTCATCAGGAGACTTTTTTTCTATTGCTGAGAATATTGAAGGGGAGGTATTTAGAAAGACTGCCAATCGAATAACAAAAGAATTCACTTTTGAAGGAAATAGATACTTTATAAAACTGCACTATGGAGTGGGTTGGAAAGAGATATTTAAAAATATTTTTAAATTTAGAGCACCAACAATTGGAGCTTCTCCTGAATGGAAGGCACTAAAAAAACTAAAGTCCCTTGGAATAGAATGTCCAGAACCTGTAGGTTTTTACAGCTCAGGCATTAATCCTGCAAATTTAAAATCTTTTCTGATTACTCGGTCATTAATTAATACTATCTCTCTTGAAGAGGCTCTTAAGAAGAGAAAGTTTCAAAAATTAAGTTTTTCTAAGAAAAGAAAATTTATAGAAAAAATAGCTTTAATTTCACGAAACTTACATAACAGCGGTATAAATCATCGTGATTATTACCTTTGTCATTTTCATGTAGATAAGGACATGGATGTTAACAAGAGTATTTACTTGATTGACCTCCATAGAGCCCAATTAAGATCTTTTGTACCGACAAGATGGGCCTCTAAAGATATAGGCGGTTTAATTCATTCTGCAATGGGGTTTGATCTTAGTGAAAAAGATTTTTATAGATTTATGAGAACTTACCTAGAGTGTTCAATAAAAGAATCCTTTCAAGCTCATTCTACATTTATAGAGCATTTAGAATGTTTATGAACCCCCTACTTAAAGAAATAAATATCAAGGACGAGGAAAGAGAAAGCTCAAACTCAGACTATATAACGGGGAAGGGAGAAGGAAGGCGCTGGATCGCTAAGAAACAATTCTTCAATGAAGGCTTATCAGAAGTTATATCTAATCCTGATGAATTTATGTCAAAAGGGGAAGAGGTAAAATTTGAGGCTGGAAATCATGTTGTTGGTCTAGATTTACCTACTCATTCTATTTTTATAAAGAAATTCCAAATAAAAGGAGTATTTCACTACTTAAGAAAGTTTTTTAGTCCAACTCGAGCTATAACATCCTGGAAAGCATCCCATTGGTTAGATGCAGCAGGGATAAAGACAATAAACACACTAGCAGTTATCGAAACATATGATTCTTTTACAACAAGGGAGTCATACTTGATTACTCTGAAGCAATCCGGTGAAAGATTGGATCAAATGAAAATAACTGAGAGTTTAGAGAGCTTAATTCCAAACAAGATGGGTGCTTTAATCAAACGATTAAGCTGGATAGACTTTAATCATGGAGATGCAAAGCGATCTAACTTCTTCTTTGATAAGAACAGTCTGATTGTTTCAGATTTAGATGCCTGTAAAAGAAGGTACTTTCAGGTCATTTTGGCTAACAAATTAGCCAAGGATAAGGAA
>LUML01000376.1_pt1 | contig 13032 bp, 13 predicted proteins | sample 729661 | NCBI WGS metagenome assembly LUML01 (sample SAMN03860264, study PRJNA289734) | marine metagenome | biome: seawater column; feature: ocean; material: water; isolation source: Red Sea water column Station 22 - depth 10m | place: Saudi Arabia: Red Sea | collected 2011-10-15 | depth 100 m | reverse complement strand
ACCTAAAAGTAGAGAATCTTTAAGAGAAGATATTAAAACTAGGTTCTTATTAATGTTAGAAAGAGGACTAGTGAAAGAAGTTGAAAAATTGCTGGACTTAAAACAAATGGATTTAACGAAAAGTTCTATGAAAAGTGTAGGATACAGGCAAATATGTGATTATTTAGAGGGCAAGTCTACTTACGAAGAAATGACAGCAAAAGCAGTGAACGCCACAAGACAATTAGCTAAGCGTCAAATGACTTGGTTGAGAAAATGGAAAAATTTACATTGGGTAAATCAGGATACCGATGTTTCAATAAACATGATTAAACGTAAATTAAAGCCTGCCAATTAATATAATTAATGTTTGAATCCATATACCAGAAAGCCGTAATAGTTCAGGTTGAGTTTTCTAAAGGGAAAGAGAGCTTTTCTCCTTTGAATGCTTTTGATGAGTTTAGAGAACTGGTTTTGTCTTCAGGCGCAGAGATTTCCTATGAAGACTTCTCTAAACAGGCTAAACCTTCGGCTGGTTTGTTCATAACCAAAGGTAAGGCAGAGAGAATAAAGGATTTTGTAAATGAATCTGAATCGGATCTGGTTATTTTTAATCATGAGCTAACGCCTTCACAAGAGAGAAATCTTGAAAATATTTTCAAAGCACGAGTTTTGGATAGAACGGGTCTGATTTTAGATATATTTGCTGAAAGGGCTTCCAGTCATATAGGTAAGCTTCAGGTGGAGCTTGCTCAGTTAACGCATCTTTCTACTCGATTAGTGAGGGGTTGGAGTCATTTAGAGAGACAAAAAGGAGGAATAGGTTTAAGAGGTCCGGGAGAGACCCAGTTAGAAACGGACAGAAGATTAATCAATCAAAGAATAAAAAGTATTAAAAATAGGCTAGATAAATCTCATAAACAAAGAGAAGTAAATCGTTACTCAAGGAACAAAAGCAATCAAACTTTGGTTGCTTTAGTCGGCTATACCAATGCCGGTAAGACGACCTTATTTAACTTACTAACAGAAAGTCAGCTTTACGCTGCAGATAAACTGTTTGCCACGCTTGATTCTGTAACCAGAAAGAATTCTGTGTCAGGTTTAGAGGATATCCTTTTTTCAGACACGGTTGGATTTATTTCGGATTTGCCAACTGAATTAGTGGAGTCCTTTAAAGCCACTTTAGATGAATTAAAGTCCGCTGACCTTTTGCTCCACGTCGTTGATATTTCTGATCCAGATTTTATTTATAAAACTGAACAGGTTTCATTGATTCTGAAAGATCTGGGAATATCGGATATTCCTTGTATTCGAGTCAATAATAAATCTGACAAAGTGGACATGGAGATCAATAGTGAAAGTGTTTCAAGTAAAGAAAACGAGGTTTGGTTTTCTGCATTAAAGAATCAAGGCATGGGTGATTTAGTGAATTCTATTCAACTTAACAGAAAAAAATTCATGGTAAAGGAGTGGGTTGAATTACAGCCGAGCCAAGGAAAAATTAGGGCCAAACTTTATTCTTTAGGTAAGGTCTTAGAAGAGACAACAAGTGATACAGGTCTGATACAATTGCAACTTGAAATAGATGAAACGGAACTAAGCAATCTAGTTTCTAACAAAGGTGTAGACTTAAAGACTAATAAAACAAAGGAAGCAATCTAATGTCTTGGAATGGTAACGATAATAATAAAGACCCCTGGGGAAGAAATGACGGCCCACCTGATATAGATGAGGCCATAAATAAGTTTAAGGAAAGGTTAAATAAAATTCTGGGAGGGTCTTCAGGCGGATCTGGCCCTGGATTTTCTAAAAGGAATATATTTTCCGGCTTCATACTGGTTGTTCTAATCTGGGTAGGCTTGGGTATTTATCAGGTAGAGCAGGCAGAGAGGTCTGTTGTATTGCGACTGGGTGAATACTTAGACACAAAAGGTCCGGGCTTGCGTTGGAACCCTCCAATCATAGACAGTTGGACCGTGGTCGATGTCATTAGAGTTAGACCGCACAGACACGATGCATTAATGCTTACAAAAGATGAAAATATTGTAGACGTCACCATTTCAGTACAGTACCAGATTAATAATCCCGAAAAATATGTTTTAGACATAAGGAACCCTGACAACAGCTTAGCTCAAGCCACTGAGAGTGCTCTGAGGCATGTTATAGGTAGTTCAATTATGGATGATGCCTTAACTACCGGAAGGGAACAAATAGCGCAATTAACCAAAGCCCGACTGCAAACGTATCTTGATAGATACGAAACTGGACTACAGGTAGTTATTGTAAACATTGAAGACTCAGCTCCACCGGACCAGGTACAAGAAGCTTTTGATGATGTAATTAAAGCCAGAGAAGATGAGGTTAGGGTTAGAAATGAAGCCGAGACTTATGCTAATGGATTAGTTCCTGAAGCCAGAGGTCAAGCTCAACGGATGATCCAAGATGCCGAAGCCTACAGAGCTCAAGTCGTTGCTGAAGCTCAGGGTGAAGCTACCCGTTTTGATTTATTACTGGCTGAGTACCAGAAAGCTCCAGACGTAACGAGAAATAGACTTTATTTGGACGCATTGCAAAGGGTAATGTCTAACAGCACAAAAGTTATGGTAGATGTCGAGGGTGGTAACAATATTCTTTATTTGCCCCTGGATAAGATAGCTAGACAAAGCGAAGAAGGCATTTCAGTGCCATCAACAGGTCCTAGCTCGAGTAACACTACATCCATAAGAGACTTAACTGATCGAGTGATTGAAGAGATCAGAAAAAGAAATAGGCAATAAGAGGAGGTTATAAATGAAAAAATCTAACATTTTTATTTCGGCTTTTAGCCTTATTGCAGTCATATTTATTTCGCAATCTTTATTTGTAGTAAGTGAAGTTGAAAGGGCAGTAAAACTGAGATTTGGAGAGATTGTACAGTTTGATGTTCAACCCGGACTCCACTTTAAGTGGCCGATCATTAATTCAGTACGTTATTTTGATTCAAGAATATTAACTTTAGACGCTCAACCACAAAGATATCTTACTTCAGAAAAGAAAGCGCTGATGGTTGATTCTTTCATTAAATGGAGAGTAAAAGACGTAGCTAGATATTTCACTACAACCGGAGGAGATGAAGAAAGGGCCAAACGTCTTTTGAGTCAAAGGGTGGATACTGGTTTGAGAAATGAATTTGGTACTAGAACTGTAAAAGAAGTTGTTTCAGGAGAAAGAGATCAGCTTATGAATTCTTTAACCTCTATGCTCGATGCTATAGCACAGGAAGAACTTGGTGTTGAAGTAATAGATTTAAGAGTTAAAAGAATCGATTTACCCCTTGAAGTAAGTGAATCTGTTTACAACAGGATGCGTACCGAAAGAGAAAGGCTAGCCAGGGAACTAAGAGCTCAAGGAAATGAGGTAGCTGAGAAGATAAGAGCTACTGCCGATAAAGATAAAACGGTCATTTTGGCAGATGCTTATAGGATGGCAGAAGAAATTAAAGGAGATGGAGATGCCGAGGCTACTGCCACTTATGCTTCAGCCTATACTAAAGATCCAGAATTTTATGATTTCACCAGGAGCTTAAAAGCTTATCAATCTACTTTTGAAACAAAAGGGGATATTTTGCTAATTGATCCTGACAGTGACTTCTTTAAATATCTAGATAATTCTAAGGTAGAGTAAATTTCTGCCGATTGATGATCTGGACTTGTTAGTGGCTTCAGAGACTTTTTAGTGAGAACTGATAATGAGTAATTCTATCTCTCTCTTAGGTTTGCAATGGGGAGATGAAGGGAAAGGGAAAGTAGTTGATGTTCTTTCTAAAGACATTGAAGCTGCCGTTAGATACCAAGGCGGTCATAATGCCGGCCATACTTTAATCGTTGATGGGAAACAGATAGTTTTTCATCTATTACCCTCATCCATTTGTCATAAAAACATTAAGTGTTTTTTAGGAAGAGGGGTGGTGATTAGTCTGGACGCACTTTTTTCTGAGATAGATGATGCCTTTGAGTTTATTGGTGATATCAAAGAAAGGTTAGTGGTAAGTAACGCTGCTTGCCTGATACAGCCCTATCACATAAAAATAGATCAACTGAGAGAAAGATCAAGGAGCGGAACAAAAATTGGTACCACCGGAAGGGGTATAGGTCCAGCCTATGAAGACAGGGTTGGGAGAAGGTCCATAAGGGTTGCAGATTTATACAACCCTGAAATACTTAAAATTAAGCTAGAAGAAGCTTTGGAAATCTACAATTTTTTAATAAAAAGACACGATACCTCCCAGCAAGAAAATCTAAATGAACTTTTAGATAACAACCTTAGACAAGCTGAAAGGTTGAAGCCATTTGTAGGCAATGTAATTGCAGAATTAAAGAAATACAAAAACGAAGGCAAGACAGTACTATTTGAAGGAGCTCAAGGTGCTCTTTTGGACTACAGCCTGGGAACCTATCCTTTTGTAACTTCCAGTAACTCTTCATTAGGGGGTATAGCACCCGGTGCTGGGGTTAGCGCAACTGATATTGATTTTTCGCTCGGTATTTCAAAAGCATATACCACCAGGGTTGGGGAGGGTCCTTTCCCAACGGAACTATCCGATAAAACAGGCAGTTACATCGCTGATAAAGGCGGTGAGGTTGGGGCCACGACTGGCAGACCAAGAAGATGCGGTTGGTTGGATGCAGTGCTTTTATCTCACACAGTCTACCTAAATGGTATTGATGGGATCTGTTTAACTAAAATTGATGTTTTAGACGGTTTGGAGAAGATAAAAATATGCGTGGACTATAAGAGCTTGTTATCTAGAGAAGAAGTTCTTGAATCAATGGCCCTAAACGATGTGGAACCTCAGTACATAGAATTGGAGGGTTGGCAGGAGCCCACGGCTGGAATTCAAAATTTTGAAGATTTGAATGACCAAGCCACTCTCTTTGTAAAGAAAGTAGAGGAGCTTTGTGGAGCTAAAGTCGTGATGATTTCTACCGGACCTAGACGGGAAGATGTAATTATCAGAGAATATCCGTTAAGGAAATGAAGTATTTAATATTCTCAGTTTTAGTAACACTGACTTTCTCTTTGTCAGCTAAAGAGAAGATAGTTTATGAAGTAGGTGATGAACTTACACTAAAGAGAGATAACTCGGTGGTTCTGTTTTATTACAAACACGACGCAATAGAACTTAATTTGAATAGGGAGTTTATTGATTCTCCGTACGGCCTTTTTATAGATGCAAGAGACCTTTATAGGATAAAAAAAGGTGAAAAAATAAGATTGGTTGAAAGTTTTAGAGACGGAAAAATTTTTAAGGTAGAACTGTTAAAAGAGAAACCCAGAAGAGACCATTATTTTATCGAAATTGAAAGCTTAAGAAGTTACAACCTAATTAATACTGAAACCACTTCCGGTTAATTAAAAAAATTCTTTTTGGAGATTTGCACGTTCACACAACTTTTTCTTTTGATGCTTTGTTATTAAATCTACCTATTGCAAACGGAGAGGGAACTCATCCAGTTGCAGACGCATGTAATTTTGCTCGCTTTTGTTCCAACTTAGATTTTTTTGCAGCAACTGACCATGCGGAATGGTTAACCAAAAGGGAATGGAAAGACAGTCTGGATTCAATCCAAAATTGTGCCCAAGTTTCTGATGATTTAGATGAACCCTCAATAGTGCCTTTCTTAGGCTGGGAATGGACTCAGGCGAGCGTGAATAGAGATACTCATTTTGGACATAAGAACATAATTATTAAGGGCATAGATAAAGAAGAAGTACCTCCAATGCCTATTTCAACTACTTCAGGAGCTTTTAATAGTTTCGCTTTTGGCAGTACCTCTTTGGTAACTGCCGGTGCAGTGCTTTTAGATTTTCCCAACAGAAAAAATTATCTGGATTGGAGATTTAAATCCCTAGTGGCAAAAGGTTATAAAGATTGCAAACCAGAGGATTCTCTCAACAATACTTCTGATTGTTATGACAAAGCAGAAACCTCTGCCGAACTGTTCAGAAAACTTGAACAGTTAAATCTAGATACTTTAGTTATTCCACATGGAAGTGCATGGGGAAATGTGACTCCGCCTTTAACTTCTTGGGACTTACAGCTTAATCCGGAAGCACACAATGCTTCTTTTAATAGACTTATAGAAGTTTATTCAGGGCACGGGAATTCTGAGGAATATAGACCCTGGGTTCCCATGGAATTACAAAACAATGGAATTATGACGTGCAATCAACCGACTCAAGGTTATACCCCTGATTGTTTCCAAGCTGGAGAAATTATTAGAGAGAGATGCAGAGTCGCAGCAGGATCTGATGAAGAATGTAATAAAAGAGCCGCAGAAGCCAGACAAATTTTTGCAAATTCCAATCCATTCGGATTATTGACAGTTCCAGGATACGATCCTATGGAGTGGAAAGATTCGGGGCAATGCCAAGATTGCTTTTTACCGGCTTTTGATTATCGACCTAAAATGTCGGTTCAATACGCTTTAGCACTTACGGATTTTTCTACAGAAAAACCTTTAAGATTCAGATATGGCTTTATAGGTTCCAGTGATAATCATCAAGCTCGACCAGGCACAGGCTATAAAGAAATTACACGAAAGTTAAATACTGAATCTCGTGTTGATATGGAAAATGAAGTAGGCAGGAATTTTATGAATCCGCGATTATCTGATCCTAAATTGCCTTTGGCTCAAAAATTAGAACTGGGTTCTGATTCCGAATTGGAGTGCTATGGCATCCAGTGTTCCAAGATAAGCTTACCCGTCCAATCAGAAAGAGCTTCATCCTTTTTGTATACCGGTGGCTTAGTGGCAGCTCACGCTGAGTCGAGAAATAGAGAAGAGATTTGGACTGCTTTAAGCAATAGAGAAGTTTACGCCACCAGTGGTGAAAGAATCTTATTGTGGTTCAACCTAGTGAATCACCCCGATGGATCTGTTATTCCGATGGGGGCGGAAACTAAAATGTCTTCATCTCCTAAATTCCAAGTAAGAGCGCTGGGTGCTCAGAAACAATTGCCCGGATGCAGTTCCTTGGATAACGAAAATATCAGTTATGAAGATTTAAACAGGCTTTGTAAAGGGGAGTGTTTTAATCCTTCTGATGAAAGAAAGAATATATCGAGGATTGAAGTAATAAGAATAAGACCGCAAGTTTATGAAGGAGAGCCTATTAATGCATTGATAGAAGATCCTTGGAAAACCTTTACTTGTGAACCTTCCCAAGAGGGATGCGAGGTAGAATTTACCGATGAGCAATTTGAAGGAAGTAATAGAGAAATAGTCTATTACGTCAGGGCCGTGCAAGAACCTACTGATGCCATAAATGGTAGTGGGTTGGATTGCGATTTGGATGAAAATGGTCGATGTCTAAAAGTTAATCTTTGTGGCGACCCCAAAGGAAAAGGAAAGGGGGATTGTTTGTCTTTAACAGAAGAAAGGGCTTGGTCTTCTCCTATATTCGTAGGATTTAAATCTACTGCGCTTTAATTGCCTTATCTAAAACCGCGTTAACTAATTTATAGCCTTCAACCGAACCGTACTTTTTAGACATTCTGATGGCTTCATTAATAACTATTGATGAATCCAGTTCTTTTTTCTTGTGTTCGTATAAAGCAATCCTGAGGATATTTTTTTCAATTACATCAAGTTGTTGAATAGGTCTATCAACATGCTGTTTTATAATCTCGTCAAAAGCTTCAAAGTTTTCAGATACACCCTTGAGTATTTCTTTATAAAACTTATTAGATTTTTCAGACGAATGATTTTTAAGAACCTCTTTTAGTTCTTCACCGCCTAATTCTAATTCATAGAGAGTTTGCAATACCTTGTCTCTTGATCTAGTTGGAGAGGTGGTCTTAGCCGACTTGGTCATAAAGAAGCCAATTGCTCGAGTAGCTCCATAGCGCTTTGAGCTACTTCTGCACCTTTATTCCCGTCTTGAGGATCGGCCCTTTGAATTGCCTGTTCTTCTGTCTCAGTTGTCAGTACTCCAAAGAGAACGGGTTTATTGGCATCCAATGAGACTCTTGTTAATCCATTGGCACAACTACTTGAAACAAAGTCAAAATGAGGTGTTTCTCCCTTAATTACAGCACCCAAAGCAATGACTGCATCGATGTCTGTTTCAAGCATCCTTTTGGCAGCTAAAGGAAGCTCATAAGCTCCAGGCACTTCAATTTTTATGATATTGCTTGAATTAACTCCCTGAGATATCAGTTCCTTTTCAGCGTTTTCGAGCATGACATCCACAACAAATTTATTCCATTGAGTTGACAACAATCCGTATCTCGCATTCACGGAGTTTTTGGATGCTTTAAACGCTTTTTTTCCTTTGGGTGTCATAATCTTATCTAATTTATAAATTCCGTTATTTCTAAATCAAATCCTGCTAGGGGGTATTTTACTTCTGAGCCGAGCAGTTTCATCTTTTTTACACCTAAATCTCTTAGTATTTGCGAACCAATTCCTATGATTCTGTTATCCACGGCTTCGGATCTTGTGTGTTTTCTTTCTCCTTTAATAAACTTTAGGTTATTTAGTATTTCTTCCGGAGACTCTCTGTCTGAAAGTAAGAGAAGTACACCTGTTTCCTCAGATTGTATTTTTTCAAGAGTTTTTTCTGTAATGGATTAGATCGGCTATTGTTCCAATCTTAAGATCGTGTTTTTTAGCAAATTTTTCTAAATCTTTTCTTCTGGCCATGCTTCCGTCTTCATTCATGATTTCCACAATCACTGCTGATTCTTCAAGTCCTGCCAATTTAGCTAAATCGAGACCTGCTTCAGTATGACCTGCACGAGTTAACACTCCTCCATTGGCTGCCATTAAAGGGAAGACATGCCCAGGTTGGACTATATCCTTAGCAGAAGCATTCTTTCTAACTGCAGCTAAAATTGTAGTAGTTCTATCAGCTGCCGATATGCCTGTTGTTACTCCTTTTGCAGCTTCAATGGACGCGGTAAATGCCGTTCCTTGCTGAGCTCCATTATCCTTAACCATGGGTTCCAGATTAAGTTGCTGACATTTTTTTTGATTCAGAGCTAAGCAAATTAACCCCCTTGCATGTGTGGCCATAAAGTTAATAGCTTCTGCCGTTACTTTTTCAGCTGCTAAAATTAAATCACCTTCATTTTCTCTGTCTTCATCATCCATGAGAATAATCATCTTCCCATCTGAGATATCTGAAATTAAATCTTGGATCTTATTAAGTTCCATCTTACGAATACATTGGTTTAGTTATTAATTTTTTGTCAGGTCCTATTTCGCTGATTTCTTTTAATTCAAGATCAATTGTACCTATCTTTGAAAAAGAACTTTCAAATTCTGAAAAATTTATCTTATCTTTACCAAGTTCTATTGGCGCTATATAAAAAATAATTTCGTCCACTAATTTTGAAGCAATGAAACTGGTATTTACTTTTGATCCAGCTTCAATCATTAAGGTATTGCATTCTTCTTTATTTAAATAATCCATTACCTTTCTTAAGGATACTCTTTGCGATTTACCTGCCGCTTCAACTATCTTAATAGGGGGTTTGTCATAGCTAACTTTTTTTAAATCATTACAAAAAATTGTGACTCCTAAGCCATCAGTTAATAGATGTTCATTGCCTTTCATTCTTAATGAACTGTCTAATACATACCTTTTGGGATGAATCTCTCCTTCTAACTTACTTAAAGATTTATCTCTAACAGTCAGCCTGGGATTGTCAGCCAATACGGTTCCTACGCCTGTCAAAATGGCATCAGAATCAGCTCTTAACTTATGCACATCTTCGCGAGATTTTTTTGAGGTTATCCATTTATCTCCACCAGTAGTGAGGCCGATGCCTCCATCTGCTGAGCAAGCTATCTTGCAGGTAACAAATGGGCGTTTACGTTCTATTCTTGAAAAGAAACCCCTGTTAAATTCGGTGCACTTATCTTCGAGTAAACCTGATGTAACTTTTAGTCCTGATTTTTTTAGTTCTTCAATTCCCGTTTGTAAAGGGTCCTTGCTTCCTATATAAATCTCTTGGATGCCTTCCTCTATTATTGCTTGAGTGCAAGCAGGGGTGCGTCCTTGTTTACTACAGGGTTCTAAAGTGACATAAATTGAACTGTTTTTAAGTTTTTGCCTAGCTTGATTTTTATATTTTTTATGAACATCTTTAATAGCGTCTATTTCAGCATGGTCACAACCTGGTTTGTGTGTAAATCCGGAACCAATTATTTTGTTATCTTTCACAATCACAGCTCCTACCATTGGGTTAGGGGATGCTATGTATCTAGCTTTTTCAGCAACTGATAGAGCACTTAGCATATGCTCTTGATGAAGATTGCCCACTAATCTTTGGTTAGTTTTTCAACTTCTTCGCTGAATTCAGTTATGTCTTCAAATCTTCTGTATACGGAAGCAAATCGAATAAAAGCAACCTCATCTAAGCGCCTTAAACGTTTCATAATCACTTCACCGATCAGTCTCGATCTAACTTCTCTTTCTCCATAAGACCTAATATCTTTTTTAATGTCTTCGATTAAGGTTTCAACCTCTTCTTCTCCGACCGGTCTTTTTTCTAATGCCCTATAAAGGCCCTCTCTCAACTTCTGTTCATTGAAGGGTTCGCGCATATCGTCTCTGGATTTGATTATTTTCGGCATCAATAATTCCGCTGACTCAAACGTAGTGAATCGTTCACCACAATCTGGGCATTCCCTTCTTCTACGGGTTTGCGAGCCTTCAGCAATCAATCTGGAGTCAATGACTTTGGTATCAGTGTGGCTACAAAAGGGGCAGTGCATAATTAGTTTTTCAACGCATAAACGGGGAATTCTTTACAGAGTTCCATCACCTCAGATTTTACTCGTTTAATTTCATCTTCACTATTTAAATCTTTAAGTACGTCACAAATCCATGTTGCTACTTTAGAAGCTTCTTTTTCTTTGAATCCTCTCGTAGTTATTGCTGGTGTGCCAATCCTTAATCCGCTTGTCACAAATCTGGATTGCGGGTCATTAGGCACAGCATTTTTATTCAAAGTAATATTAGCCCTACCCAAACTTTCCTCAACGTCCTTTCCTGTAAGGTCTTTACTTATAAGGTCAACTAAAAACATGTGATTTTTGGTACCTTTAGAAACAATCTCAACTCCTCTGTCTTGAAAAACCTCGCACATAGTATTTGCATTTTTTAATACTTGAGCTTGGTATGAGGCAAATTCTGGTTCTAATGCTTCCTTAAAACAAACCGCTTTTGCAGCTATAACATGCATTAAGGGCCCACCTTGAGATCCTGGAATTATTGAAGAATTTATTTTGTTCTCTATTTCTTCGTTTTGTTTCGCAAGAATGAGGCCTCCTCTAGGTCCTCTTAAAGTTTTATGTGTCGTGGTTGTAATCACATCAGCAAACGGAACTGGTGAAGGATATAACTTTGTAGCTACTAACCCAGCGACATGAGCCATATCTACCAGTAAATAGGCACCAACCTCATCCGCAATGTTTCTAAATTTTTCCCAATCTACTATCCCTGAAAAAGCAGAAAAGCCAGCAATAATCATTTTTGGTTTATGTTTTTTAGCTAACGATTCAACTTGTTCATAATCAATATCACCGGTTTTTTCATCCAGTCCATATTGAAAACTTTGATAAGTTTTACCTGAATAGTTCACACTAGTTCCATGGCTAAGATGGCCTCCATGATCAAGACTCATTCCTAGGATCACATCTCCAGGCTCGCACAAAGCTAAATAAACAGCTAAATTGGCGCTTGAACCTGAATGAGGTTGAACGTTTGCGAAATCTGCTCCAAAAAGCTCCTTAGCTCTTTCAATAGCAAGGGTTTCTGCTTCATCAACAAATTCACATCCACCGTAATATCTTTTACCCGGATATCCTTCTGCATATTTATTGGTTAAAACCGAACCTTGGGCTTCTAAAACTCTCAACGAAGTATAGTTTTCAGAAGCTATGAGCTCTATGTGATCTTCTTGTCTTTCTAGCTCACCTTTAAGAGCTTTCCAAAGATCTGGATCATAATCCTTTATTGACTGTTTGTTTGAGATCATAATTTTTTAGAGAAGTGCAATTATACCCAACGGCTCGTAACATCTCAGTCGTTTATTTATGGTTTCTTTGTTTTTATTGGACGTTTTCTATTGGCATTAATCTTCGAACAAATATCGCATGTAATTCCATCACATCCTCTTGCTGTACAGAATTCTCTGCCGTACATAATTATTTGTATATGCAGTTTGTTCCATTGTTCTTCTGGAAACAGTCTTTTTAAATCTTTTTCAGTTTGCTTAACATTTTTGCCGTTTGTTAAGCCCCATCTTTGTGCCAGTCTATGAATATGCGTATCCACAGGAAAAGCGTAGTGGCCGAAGCCCTGACTCATAACAACCGAAGCAGTTTTGTGGCCCACACCCGGTAATGTCTCCAATGCGTCAAAAGAATCGGGTACTTGCCCTTTAAAATCCTTGATAAGAATTTTTGAGAGTTCAAATAGAGCTTTAGACTTTTGTGGTGATAATCCGCAGGGTTTGATGATCCTTCGTATTTCCTTTCTACCAAGTTTTACCATTCTTTTAGGGTTATTAGCTTTTTTAAATAACTCAGGGGTAACTGAATTTACTCTTATGTCGGTACACTGGGCCGAAAGGATTACCGCTATTAATAGGGTAAAAACTGAATCATGATTTAAAGGAATAGGAGGGTTTGGGTAGAGTTTATTTAATGACTCGGATATGAATTCAACTTTTTCAGATTTATTCATGTATAGAACTGTTAGTGATAATTAGTTATTCTACAAGATAGGGACATAAATTAATGAGTCACCGTTATTAATAAAATTCAGTGATAAAAACAGCTAAACCTCAATATCTTCTACAAAGATCAATTATCTTACTTACCGTAATATTTTTTGCTTTTTATGTGCTTTATGATCTCAATCTTTTAAACCTAATATTTGAGTCAGACAGAAGCAAAATCTCCATTCTCATTTTAGGAATTTATGCAGCTGCTACTTTTCATTGGATTTACATTGCCAAAAATTTAGATTTAGAAATAAAAGGAGAGGGTAAGGTTT
>LUML01000719.1_pt1 | contig 13042 bp, 15 predicted proteins | sample 729661 | NCBI WGS metagenome assembly LUML01 (sample SAMN03860264, study PRJNA289734) | marine metagenome | biome: seawater column; feature: ocean; material: water; isolation source: Red Sea water column Station 22 - depth 10m | place: Saudi Arabia: Red Sea | collected 2011-10-15 | depth 100 m | reverse complement strand
GTATGAGGCAGAATCAAATGTATCACATCCTAGTGCAACTGCTAATGGAATTGTAAGTGGATGACCAGCACCAAATAGATGTAATGGTATTGAACTAGGCATTTCTTTTTTTGCAGTAATAATCATCTGCGCAAGTAATTTGTATTCATATGCCTCCATAAATTCAACTGGACTACCAAGTGCAAGCATTGGAAATTTCATATCAACAAGTGATCTGGTTGATTTTTTTACCAAATCAAAATGTTCTCCGCCTTGAATTGGCCCAAGCCAAATCTGACCATTCTTCTTTCTTTGTTTTAGTGTCTTTTTACAAACAGCCAATGTATGATCAACATATTCTGCAGCATTTTTTTTTGTTAATCCAAAACCTGTTGGTTTATCTAAAGGAATAGCAAAATCAGTCATTATATCAATCTCAAAATTTGCCATATCACGTGGTTTAACATCAACCTGACCATATTCTAGTACTTGGTAACCACCAGAATCAGTCATTACAGAACCGCCATAGTTAATTATTTTATGAATTCCTTTCTTCCTTGCAACATCGCCATGATTTTTCATTGTAATGTATGCATTAGTAATTACAAGATCAAATCCCATATCATGAATTTTTTTTGCAGGAATTGATTGTCTTACAGGATGAATCACAGGAACAAATGCAGGAGTTTCTATCTTTCCATGGTTTGAGTGAATAACTCCTATCCTCCCTCCTAAATCACTGTATTTTACTTCAAACAATTGCTAGTATACTTTTTGAGTATTATATTAAATTAGTAATCGAAAAACTTCTGTAAATCATCTCTTTCATTGACTTCTGAGAGCCAATCTACGTCATCATCTTCATCTTTATGGTGTATTGTTTTTTGAATTTTTTCTACAATTTGGTGAGGTGTTTTTGTTGTTGTATCAATCTGGAACGTATTATCACTTCCAAATTCTGATATTGCATCATGTGCTATTATACCTAGAATTTCACTACCAAGATTTTCCTTGATCTTCTCTTTAGAATATTCTCTTTCCTGATAGACTTTTTCAAGTTCGTAAGGATTCTTTCTTAGAATTATCACTGAGCCAACATTTGATTTTTCCACAACATAAGGTGCCAAATGCCCAACAATTAGAGATTTTTTTGAGATCATCTTGTTTAGATCATTCTTAAGGCTTTGAACATCCACTTCAATTCCCATATCATCTTTTTTGATATAGTTGGATTCAATTGCAATCTTATTGATATCTATAAGATCATAATCTTCATTCTTTATGATTTCAGTGGCAATCGTATGCTTCCCAACACCAGGATTTCCAGTAATTATCAAATTCATAAACAACATCATTCTTTACATGATTAAATTATTTCTGTAATACTAATATGATCAAATCGTAGTTAACACATTATGCAGATTGGTCTTCTAGGAAAGGCAAATGTTGGAAAATCCACTTTCTTCTCAGCAGCGACTGAAACAATTGTCCCAAGTGGAAATTTCCCTTTCACAACAATTCAGCCTAATGTTGGTGTAACACATGTAAAAGTTGATTGTGCATGTAAAAATCTTGATAATAGATGTGGAAATAATTTATGTGTAAATGGAACACGTTTCATCGCTGTGAAATTAATTGACGTTGCTGGATTAGTTCCAGGTGCAAATGAGGGTAAAGGTCTTGGTAACCAATTTTTAACTGATGCAATGCAAGCAGATGCATTAATTCATGTTGTAGACATTTCTGGCTCTACTGATATTCAAGGTCAACCAGTAAACGTTGGAACACATGATCCACTTGAAGATATAAAATTTGTTGAAGAAGAATTTGATCTTTGGTTCAAGCAATTATTTGATAGGGAATGGTCTAAACTTACTAAAGAAATTGAGCAAAAACGTGCAAAGATTTCTGATGGACTAGCACGGAGATTCACTGGTTTAGGAATAAAAGAATCTGATATAGATCGCGTACTAAACTCAATGTCACTAAAATCAAAAAAACCTACAGAATGGTCAGATGATGAAATTATAAAATTTTTACAATCTTTACGAAAAGTCGCAAAGCCTATGATTATTGCAGCTAACAAAGCAGATCTATGTGAGGATTTAGATATAGTAGAAAAAATTTCTAATAATTATACAACTATTCCTTGCAGTGCAGAAACCGAGCTTATGTTGAGGAAGGCTGCTAAATCAGGACTAATTCAGTATGTATCTGGCAGTAATAATTTTCAGGGAGAAGATGGCAAACAACTTTCTGAAGAGCAGAACAACGCATTAGATCTTGCAAAAAATGTTTTAACGAAAATTGGAGTAACAGGAATTCAAAAAATTCTTAATTCCATCATTTTTGATATAATGAAGTTGATAGTTGTTTATCCTGTTGAAGATGAATCAAAACTTTCCAATAAAGATGGTCAGGTGTTACCTGATGCACGACTATTAGATTCTTCTGCAACTGCAAAAGAACTTGCATTCACAATTCATCAGGATATTGGAAATGGGTTTTTACATGCTATTGATGCAAAAACAAAACAAAGAATAGGCGCAGATCATCAACTAAAAAATGGCGACGTGATAAAAATAGTGTCTACATTAAGTAGGGGATAAAATGATTGGATTAGGAATTGAAAGCACAGCACATACGTTTTCTTGTGCTGTAGTTGAAAGGAAAGGGAAACGTGGTGAAATTCTATCGGATGTTCGTAAAATCTATGCTCCACCAGATGGTGAGGGTATCCATCCAAGAGAAGCTTCTAGACATCATGTAGAAAACAGTAGCATTACGTTAGCTGAAGCATTAAATGAAGCAAATGTATCTGTGACTGATCTAGACATGATCTCATACGCTGGTGGTCCTGGACTTGGACCATGTTTACGTGTTGGCGCAGTTGTATCACGAGCACTTGCATCTTATTATGATATACCCATTTTTCCTGTAAATCATGCACTTGGCCATATCGAATTAGGAAAAATGTTGACCGGAGCAAAAAATCCTTTGGTATTGCTAGTATCTGGTGGACATACCATGTTACTAGCATTTCTGAATAAAAAATGGAGGGTTTTTGGTGAGACATTAGATATTACATTAGGTCAACTACTTGACCAGTTTGGAAGGTCAATAGGATTTGCATCTCCATGCGGAAGAAAAATTGAGGAGCTTGCAGAAAAAAAATCTAACTACATATCACTTCCTTACTCAGTAAAAGGAAATGATGTTTCATTTTCAGGGCTTCTTTCAGCTACAAAAGGTATTGTTAATGAAGGTGTGGAAGAAGCATGCTATTCACTTCAAGAAACTGCCTTTGCAATGATTGGTGAAGCTACAGAACGTGCTTTGGCTTTTACCAAAAAAAAGGAGTTAATGATAGTAGGTGGAGTTGCAGCGAATAAAAGATTGTCAAATATGTTACAAAGTATTTGCAAAAGGCAAAAATGTAAGTTTTTTGGATATAAACTTGCAAAAGTCACGAAAATCTTCTTTGTTAATTACTTTTGTGACTCCATCAGCAATAAATTCAATTCCAACAACCTCACCATCATACCATGATTCAAAATCTTCTGATTCAGCTAGAGTGTTATCGTCATCGCTCATGTTCTCACTTATCTAATATTTCATTGTTGATTATCTAAAAAGTTTTCCAAAGTATTCTCAAATGTTTTTCTCCAACTTCCATTACTAAATACACCAAACTTGTAGGTCTTTTCACCATCGTTAGTTTTTGCAGTAAAACACACTTTTTTCATCAATAAACCTTCTTTCCAAACTTTTGTAATATTTTCTAGCGGTACATCTAATATTGTATCACCTATTGTGCCTGAAAAGTCCATTACCCTAGCGTGTTTTTTATCAAACGCAGCACGCTTGTTTGTAAGAGTTAAAATTCCAACTCCTAAGGTATCCTCATTACAATCCTCTTGCCTAATTCTCTTTTCGTCTGGATCCATGATAGATTTTAATCTGTTAATCATTGAATATAATATTAATGAAATTAATTAGAAAAGGAGCTGAAGGAGACCTTTTTTTTACTACTTGGAATGGTAAAGAAGCCATTTTAAAATCAAGAAAGAAGAAAGATTATCGTAATTCATCTCTTGACTATCGACTTAGAAAACAGAGAACCATTAGGGAATCTCAGATTATGTCAGAGGTAAAAGAATTTGGAATTCGTACACCATTAATTCATTTCATTGATATAAAAAACTGTGATATTATAATGCAAAAAATTGATGGTGTTTTAGTTGGTGATTTATCAAATGCTAAATTGGTAAATGCTTGTAAAAAAATTGGTAAGTTGGTTGGCATAATGCATAAAAACGGAATTGTACATGGTGACTTGACCACATCGAATTTTATCAATTCCAGTAATAGCATTTTCATAATTGATTTTGGCCTTGCAAATAGAACCAGCAAATCTGATGATCATGCAGTTGATCTAAGATTATTCAAAGAGATTCTAAACAGCGCACATGCAGATGTTTTTGAAAAAGCATGGTCTAATTTTCTATCCGGTTACAAGTCATCAGTTGGGAAAGAGCGTTTTGCAAAGATTACAAACAAGGTTATGATAATTGAAAGTCGTGGGAGATATGCCAAAGTCGTATGATGTGCTTTTCGCTTCATCGAACACTCACAAATACGAAGAGGCGGAAAAAATTCTTGCAGAATTTGATATAGAATTGGGTTTTTAAACAGAATTAATAGAAATTCAAGATGATTCACTGTCGAAAATAGCATCACAGAAGGCATTGAACGCGTATGAAAAATGTAAAAAACCAGTTATAATTGAGGATGATGGTCTTTTCATTGAGTCATTGTCTGGTTTTCCAGGTCCATATTCATCTTATATTTTCGACACAATTGGAAATAATGGAATTCTAAAGCTGCTAGGAGATAATAGAGATGCACAATTTGTAGCAATAATTGCTTTCTGTGATTCTAGTAATGAACCTACTTTGTTTGAATCTAGTGTGGCAGGAACAATTTCAAAAAATATTCAAGATGGTGGTTGGGGTTATGATCCAATCTTTATTCCAGGAAAACAAAACAAGACTTATGCGGAACTAGACAACAAAAACAAGCTTTCTCATAGATACGAATCCTTGAAAAAATTTGCTATCTGGTTTAACAATAAGCGGGGATGAAACGATCCATAAATCGTTTCTTGTTTTGTAATATCACTATTCTTGATATTTCACTTTCATCCATAACTGTAAAGGCGCTATTTTCCTGAGCTAATTTATTTGCAAATGATCTAACTTCATCCATTTCTAGCATATCTGAATATTCTAGTCGGTTGGTTGACCTTCCTATATGCATGTATGATTTTATTTCAACAAAATGCACATTTGATTTTTGTAAGAGTGATGCAAAAGCTGGAATCATTTCTTCATTATCGTTATATCCTCTGATCAAAGTGAGTCTAAGAACAGTTCTTGTATCAAGAGTTGCTAGCATACCAAGAGTTCTATTCCATCTTTCCCAAGAGTCATCATATCTAGGTCTGTTGATTTTTAAAAACGATTCATAGTCTGCTGCGTTGGTTGAAAGGTAAAGCTGGGTTGGGAGTGCATCTTTATCTGCAAGTTTCTGTATCATATCTGGCTCCTGACCATTCGTTACCAAAAAAATTGATTTTGTCGCTTCAAGGGATTTCAAATATTTGATAAGTTCTGGTAATTTTGGGTACATGGTTGGTTCTCCAGATAATGAAATAGCATAATGGTTTGGAAGAAGTGATTCATCTAGTTTCTTTTTGTCCTGACTTGGATCACCATAATGTCCCATGATCAATTTTCTTCTCTCACCCATCAAGTTAGCCATAATCTCTTCCGGTTCAGCAACACTGTCTCTAAATGATTTTTTCGTCCAATGGCATAATTCAACAGTAGAATGATCAGATACACCATATTTTGCCTTCTTTAGTTGTTTTACGATGGAAGGTCTGATTTGAATCAATTCTGGTTCTTTTTCTACAACTTCTCCGGAACAGCTCATATTCAAATTCTTGTGCAGACTTACTTAAATTTGCATATACTATCAAATGATGGAAACATTCTATTACAAAATAAACAAAAATGAGTAATGGATATTTTGAAACTAGTACCAGTGTTTGTTTTGATTCTATCTAGTTTTGGTATTCCTATGCCCGTGGTCAATGCCGAAGATGTGACAGAAACATTTGAAGGTGGTATGGATTTGCAAATTACTTATCCTGAATCAGTAATGATTGGTAGAACATTTTCAGTTGCTATACATTTAGAGAACAATGGTTGGGAAAATAAACAGAATATCTCATTTGCAATATCAAATCCAGATTTTGCTTTTAAATCACTAGGTAATGAAATGATCACAATAGAAGAACTAACAACTTCAAGCTCATTTGGAACTACGCTTGATTATGAAGTTTCCCAAAATACAAACGAAGGAACACACTTTCTTAACATTTCGTACTCTCAAGTTTTAGTTAGTAATAATGTTGATCCTATGCCAGCAACAAAGACTGCTATTGCTTTACCTATTATGGTTGTAAAAGAACCGGTTGTAACAGTTCAAACAACTACACCTGAATCAATATTTTCAAATACTGAATTTTCGTTTGAGGTAAGTGTAATTTCCCAGGACATAGACATCAATGATCTAACTGTACAAATTATTGTACCAGATGATATCGAGTTTAGGGGAGACACATCATATAATATGTCACTGTTGGAAAAAGGAACACCGTTTAACGTAAAGGCGGAAATGATTACTCCCGCTAATATTTCCACAGAACATACAATACCTATCAAAGTCATAGTAAGTTATACTGATGACCTTGGTGATGAGAAATCAGATTCCTCATCAGTATCATTGTTACTTAGACCAAAAACTTTCTTGGAGATTACTAACGATGGCGGTCTCTGGATAGGAGATTTTTTCATAGCACCATATGTTAGCATAGGTACAATAGTTGGCATACCTGCAGGAACTATTTTTTCATTATTACTCAAAAGGGCTATAGAAAAAAGGAAGAAAAAAGCTTAAACCAACAAACTATTTTCCTAAGCTGAAAGGTGTATATTGGATATTTCAGTTACCTACTCATGCTCAAGGCAGTCAGTATTGCAGGCATTGCGGAACAAGGAGTTCCATTTAAGAAAGAAAGTATTGCGCTTGATGAGGCTGCGCAAACACTTTCTATTGGAAACCTCACCTGGATTGAATGCGTTGTAGATGATATTGTTAGCGAGGCACCAAAAATTCTTGAAAAGCTTGATATCAAAATGGATCCTAAAGTTCTACTATCAGGATATGTTTCAGCATACGAAGATATTGGTGATACTCTAGGTATAATGTTACCATTTATTGTTACAGGAGATAGTAGAACACAAACATCACCAGTTTTGATTTTTATGAAAAGAGATCTAATAGTAACTATCCATGACGACTATGGAGGAAAGATTACAAAACTTTACAATTATTCTAATTCATTGATGAGAAAACTTCCACAGGAACCGGAACAGTGGGCAGATAGACAAACCATTTTGTTATTCAGATTGATAGATGAAGTCAGTGAGAGAGCAAGCAGAACAGATAGAAATAGACCTTACTGGTCCAAGACAAATTGAACGTGATGTTGGTTTTGAAATATCTAATATGAAAAGATCATTACTAACATTTCTCAACGCTGTATGGGCTACTCATGATACAGTTAGTAGTATCAAATACGGTGATCCTGATATGGTAACTGATGATGATGATGTTCTTGAAAAGTTTGAGGTGATTTTGGGTAGACTTGACAGACAGATTCAGATGGCTGAAAACGTCATGGAAGTAATTTCTACAGGGGTGACTATCATACAAGCTGAAACTTCTAACAAACTAACAAAATTAATTGTCTGGCTAACTGTTGCGGCTACTGCTGTTTTGGTGCCTAATACAATAGCTACTATTTTTGGAATACCAGATCTACAACTTTCATGGAGTTGGGTTATCCCAATATTGCTCGTTTCAACTTTGATTTCAGCAGTTGTTACATATCGTTGGACAAAACAATTTAGAGTAAATCCATTCAGATCAGGAAGACTGCAACGTATTGGAGATAAGTTTAGAAGAAAATAGAGCTAGTACTACGTGATTAGAACCACCAGTTTCCATCGTGCCATGGAATTAAGGTGATAAATCCAGTATAAACTAATGTTACAGTTATTGCCATAGCAATGAACCAACCTTTACCATTTTTCATAATACGATTTTTTTATTAGGTAATAATAAATCTAAAGGTTATTTTTGGTTTGAGTAACTAGTCGGAGTAAGTTAAGATTATTAGAAGAAAGAGAGGCATATTTTTTGTGGCCTTCGTAGTACAGTGGTTAGTATAGGGGATTGTGGATCCCCGGACAGGAGTTCGATTCCCCTCGAGGGCCCTCGTTTTATGTTAAAAAATTCCGTATTTGCTAGATTCCATTTCTTCCTTGATTGCCAATTTTGCCTTTAGGTTTTTTTCTTGTATCTGTTGCGTAAACCAAGTTAGAAACTTCTTTTCTAAACCCTTTCCCTTCAATTTTTGAAACCTCTCACCAATCTGGTCAGCTAATTTATCGACTAGTACCTTATTCACCGAAACAATATAGAAATGCCAGCCAAATGCAAATTCTGAATCTGTAATTACAAAACAATCTTCTTCATGAACCATTTCTTCAAGCTTTGTGAGTATAGATCTTATACCGTTACTTGATTTTTCATAATCAGTCGCAGATACGTTAATGTTAATACGTTCTTCCATAGTCAGATAAAACTTGCTTAAAATTTAAGGTTGGTGTCATCTAGCAAATGTTCAACTTCAATGCCAAAAAATTTTTTTAAAATCCCCATGTAGTTTTTAATTGGAACTGGAATATCTTCACTACATGCAATACCAAGATTCTTTGCATTAATCCATATTACTAATGACTGCAAAATAGTTAAGAATCTATCATTTTCTGTATTGTGTGGTGCAATTGCATTTGTGTATCTTTCTGCATATTCCCAAGCACTGACAAAATCAATGCATTTTATTCCAAAAATTGCTAGAAGTTGTTCTTTCAAGTCAGCATGTTTGAAAGGAACTTGGTTTATTATGTATTCAACTGATTTTTTTCTGCTAGTTGTTTTGCTCGTTGAATTTTTTCTTTGTCGTTATCAATACCTATTGCATTTTTTACGTGAAATTCTTGTAAGGCTATTTTAATTCCTTCACCGTCACCGCAACCTAAATGATAAAAAATATCATTTTCATCAAGATTCAAAAATTCAAATATTTTTCTAAGTGAATCAGCTGGCAACTGAACTTCATTGCCAGAGATTATATCGCTCGGCAGGGATTTGATATATTCTTCAATCTTCACAGACAATTGTAAACATTTTAGGGATTTATTCTCTTATACTTTCTAATGTTGATACAGCCTGCCACAATGAAGTTCTAACATATGATGGCATGTTAGGATCCTGTGTAACATCGTCAAGTGAGCTAATTGTATTTGCAGCACGTACAGATATTGAATATTCATCGGATTTCAATGCTTCAACTATGTCAGAAATGTTTTTTCGAATGTTTTTAGGAGTTGAGGGATTAGTGGCTATTTGATTTAATGTGTTTATAGCATTATTAAGAAATTCTAAATTCTCTTCTTTGGTTGTCATTTTTCTTATTTAGTACAATTTTTTCGTAATTTTAAGTCTACGTCTATCTAAATAATTGTCTAGGCAATAAATTTGACAGTATTTTGAATTTTTCCAAGTTTTTCTATTTCCATATCAATTTCATCCCCATCATTAAGAAACGGTGTGTCTGGATTATTCAATGCGACACCTTCTGGAGTTCCTGTTGCAATTACATCCCCTTTTTCAAGAGTCATAACATTACTTAGTCTAGATAGAATAGATGATATGTTTATGAACATATTATTTGTAGATGAATTTTGCCTAATCTGCCCATTTATCTTAGTTGTCATCTGTAAATTCTGTACATCTGTTATTTCATCTGCAGTTGTTATCCATGGACCACATGGAGCAAAAGTGTCAAACGATTTACCCCGTGTAAATTGTTTATCCTGCATTTGTATGTCTCGAGCTGATACATCATTGAAAACCATATAACCAAAAACATGGTCTTTTGCTGAAACTTCATCTATGTTTTTACAAGTCTTACCAATTATAACAGCAAGTTCCACTTCGTAATCTAATTCTTTGACAAAATTAGGACACATAATCGCCGATCCAGTTCCACATAATGTTGTTCGTGGTTTGATAAAGATTACAGGATCTTTTGTTGATTCATAATTCTGTTCTTTCGCGTGTTTAGGATAGTTAAATGCAAGACAAATTATTTTTGATGGGTTTGGAAGTGGAGCAAGTAAACTAAATGTTTCAAGTTTATCCTGAAACATAGAAGTAGATACCTTAGTCTTAATTTCATCATACCATCCCTCAAATAGAAAATCCATAATACTAAATGGAAGAGGAACGCCAGTTTGGTTTACGATACTATCTTTTGTTGCGACATTACCATCTCTTATCAAACCATATGTTTCATTACCATCTCGCATTAATCTTGCAATTTTCATGTTAATCACTTATGAGTAAAAATAGCCTGTTTGGATGAATCCTTTCTACAATATCCAAACCTAACAAACTGTATCTCTTCATCATTATTTAATTCCAAATAATGTGGTTCTGTGTATACATGTATTTCTTCTAAACTTTCCTCATTGAACTTGTCATTAACAAACAACTGTTGTGGTATGAGAATTTTTAGTTCATGTGCATTTTTTTTGGAGACCCACTGCAATTTCATGAAATTCACATCATGGTCATCGCCAGTAAATTCTGCATCTATCTCTGAATTTATGGACGTGATTTTTACATTACCTAGTCCCATTAAGCGTAATTGATCTCCAACCTTAAGATCCTTAACATCTTCAGACGACAAAAATACACTATCTTCTATTGTAACTTTTCTCGTTCCCATTTTATTTGATGGATGGTTAGGAAGTTCTACAGTAGAATTAGGTAGATTACTAATTTTCAATGTTTTAGGATCTTTTACCATAAATAATCTGATACTATTTTCGTCCACAATTTTTCTATTGAATGCCTCAAGCGAATCAAATGGCGCTAATGTATCAGCTTTTGTAAGGCTCAAAGACAGTGTAAATTTTCTAATTGCTTCTGGAGTAATTCCGCGTCGCTTCAGAGCTTCCAATGTTGGTAATCTTGGGTCATCATACGAAGAAACTTTTCCTTGATCTATCAAGGGTCTTAAGACTCTTTTTGCAACTGGCATACCTTTGAACTCCAGTCTTGAAAATTCTAACATCTTAGGATGCTGCATTTCAAGTGCATCAAGTATTGCATGATACAATTCGTTTCTTAACTCATATTCTTTACTTCTTAATGCATGAGTTATGTTGTCAGTATAATCTTCAACAGCAACAGCAAAATCATAGCTTGGCCACACTCTGTATTTTTCTTCCAAACGTGGATGTCTTGCATCGTTGATTCTAAAAAGTACAGGATCTCGCATCACAGTATTCTTGGATTCCATGTCGCCACGGAACCTGACAATTGCTTCTCCAGGTTTGTATTTATCAAACATTTTTTCCCATCTATCTTCATTTTGTTTAAGATCACCCGCACTACATTCGCAAGACACCATCTCTTTCCTGTTTTTGCTTATGGTATCACGTTTACACGTACATACGTATGCATGATTTTTTTTTATCATCTCCATGCATTTATCATAAAGCAATTCAATGTCATCAGATGTATTTTTTTCCTGATCAAATTTTATTCCAAGCCAGTCTAACCCCACTTTTATGGCAGCCCAATATTCTAACCGTGTATCCTCCGGGTTAGTATCATCAAATCTTAAAACGAGCTTTCCTCCATACATTTTCGTATATTCCTCACTGATTATAGCTGCTTTTGCGTGACCAATGTGAGGATATCCATTAGGTGCAGGTGTAAATCTAGTTACAACCTTACCATGTTCAGCACCATCCAACGGTGGTAAACCCACGCGTTCCTCTTTCACAGTTTCTTTCACGTTAAGAATTTCAGGGAAATTATTCTGAATCTCAGTTTTTTGTTCTTCAATCGACATTCCATTAACCTGAGAAACAATTGATGCAATTTCAGGGATCGCTTCCTTGACATTGTTTTTGAGTTCAGGTATTGTTCCTAAAGATTTTGACAGGACAGCCTTGTCCTTTGTCTTACCGTCATGCTCAAATGCATTCTGTAAAGCTATTTTTCTAATCTCTTTCTTTAAATTATCATCCAAGCTACAAACGCCTTTTGATAACAAAATCCAATAATGAAATTATTTCATTTTTTGCAGGACCAGTATATGCTTTGAGTGACTTTTCAGCTTGTTGTGCATATTTCAATGTCATGCTTCTCACTTCGTCTTCTACTCCCAATGAACGAATTACATTGACTGCTAACTTGATCTGTTGCTTTGAAGCTTTAGAGTTTCCAAAAACGCGCATTATTGTTTTCTTGTCCTTGCCTTTTGCTTTCTTTATTGCAAGAATAATTGGAAGTGACTTTTTGCCTTCGCGTATATCGTTTCCTACAGGTTTTTTCGTAATCTTGCTGTCACCAATAATTCCAATAAGATCATCCGTAATTTGGAATACTATTCCCAAATTCCTTCCAAACGATGAGAGGTTTTTTACATCCTTTTCCTTTCTTTTTGCGCAAATTGCACCCATAGCACATGAAACCTCAAAGAGTACTGCTGTTTTCTTTTCAATCATTTTGATGTACTCTTTCCCAGTTGGAATCCTCTTGTTTTCAGCAAATTTAATGTCATCAACTTGTCCCTCACAAATCTCAATGCATGTCTTGGATAATTTTGATATTAGTTGTGTTGTATAATTGGTAGATAGTTTTGATTTGGATGAAATCGTATGATATGCCTTTGAATACAAAACATCGCCTGCCAGAATTGCTAGTGGTATATCGAATTTTTTATGTGTAGTTGGAACCCCATGCCTCATCTCATCATTGTCCATAATGTCATCGTGTACCAGAGTGA
>LUML01000286.1_pt1 | contig 13166 bp, 20 predicted proteins | sample 729661 | NCBI WGS metagenome assembly LUML01 (sample SAMN03860264, study PRJNA289734) | marine metagenome | biome: seawater column; feature: ocean; material: water; isolation source: Red Sea water column Station 22 - depth 10m | place: Saudi Arabia: Red Sea | collected 2011-10-15 | depth 100 m | reverse complement strand
TGATGATTTTACAATTCTTGCAGGAATTGTTGTTGGAATTCTTTCCTCTTTAGTTCTATTTATCACATCAATTCCTGATCATGATGCAGATAAAGAGAAAGGAAGAAGAACTCTGGTTATAATTTTTGGTAAATCCAACACTGTGAAAACATTTCTTATTTTCCCTATACTTGCATATGGTGTCATAATATATGGTGTGATTAGCGGAACCTTTCCTGTATACAGCCTTATTGTTTTACTTGCCAAACCGTTTCTAATTTTATCATTATTACACCTAAAAGATTTAGAAAAATCAGAACATACAATGCTTAGATCAATGACAAACACTCTGTACTTTAGTAGGATTGCAGGCGCATTATTTGTAATCTCGTTTTTGATAGAATTTTAAGTAATGATGTTTGACTTGTCTTAGAATGATTCCCGGATTTGCAACTCCAGAAGGAACAAAAACCTTTTCTGAGAAATTTCTCTCTAAAAATTATAATAAATTCCAAAGTTTGTCTTTGTCCAATGTTGGAATAGGAACGTATCTTGGTGAACCTGACTCTCAAACTGATTTAATGGTTAAAGATGCTGTAAAAAAATCAATTATGTCTGGAATTAATGTTATTGATACTGCAATTAACTATAGGGCTCAAAAATCTGAAAGAAGTATTGGACAAGCATTGTCTGAATTAATATCTGATAACTCTGTCACTAGAGATGAATTATTCATTTGTACCAAAAATGGCTATGTCACAAACGATGGTGACATTAAAGAAGATTTCATGCAATATATCATGCGCGAGTTAGGAAAACCAGGAATTGTTAAAGAAGGTGATATTTCGTCAGGCTATCATTGTATGACGATTCCATATCTTGAAGATCAACTAGAAAGAAGTCTTAAAAATCTAAATCTTGAATGTATTGATTTGATGTATCTTCATAATGCTGTTGAAGGTCATCCTGAAATGTCAAAATCCCAATTCTTAGAAAATTTGAAAAAAGTTTTTGAATTCTATGAATTAAAACGTAAAGAAGGTAAAATTAGATTCTATGGTTTGGCTACTTGGGAATGTTTTAGAGCAAATCCTGACAATCCAATGTTTCTATCGTTAGAAGATGTGGTAAAACTTGCACAAGAGGTAGGTGGTCCTGAACATGGATTTAGATTCATACAACTTCCATTCAATTTACATTTTGATCAAGCATTATTATTAAAAAATCAAACAGTTAATGGTTCTCAGAATTCTATCTTAGAATCTGCAATTGAATTAGGAATTGGCGTTTTCACAAGCGTTCCATTAATGCAAGGCAGATTATTAGAATGGGCCAAATCAAAACCCGTTTTCTCAACTTCTAGTCCTTCTGTGGGTCTATTACAATTCATACGTTCAACTCCTGGTGTGCTTGCACCTCTTATTGGACAAAAATCAAGTACTCATGTAGATGAAAATCTTGAAGTAATGAAAATTAGTGCAATGGAAAAATCTGAATTTGATGAATTTGTTACGAAACTAGTTTCTTAATCACACACAGCATAACATATTTTTTAATTTTTCAATCTGAATTGCATAATCACAATTTTTACACACAATCCAATTTTTAGCATTCATCAAAACCTTGAGACAATTATATTCTGTCATGAATAGCCCCTGCTCTCTACAATTAGGGCATTCTGCAAAAAGTTTTTTCATGTACTCGATTATTTTTTTTCCATATAAGACAGTCTTATGATTTATCAGTCCTATCTGTTTAGTTAGATAGAAATACTCCGCTCAATGGTGAAGAGCATGAAGGTAACAGATCCTGTCTGTGGTCTAGAATTTGACGAGGATCTATCTGTAACTCATGAATACAAATCTAAAGAGTATCATTTTTGTTGTGATGGATGCAAAAAAATCTTCATTAAAAAACCAAAAAAATGGTCAAAAAAATCTAAACAATAGGAAATTTCCCACACATTCTACAAAACCTTGAATTTTGACCAAGTTCATAATTACAATCAGGGCATTTATTGTCTGAACTTGAATTTTTGATTGAGTTTATTTTTCTAAAACACTCGTAATAGTGCAACGACTCTTTGGTTCTGATATAAACTCCATCTCCATCTAGTATATCATTTTTTTTCTGAATGAAAATCTCATCTGTAATAATTGAATTGAATAGATTTGTGAGATTTGCTGTACCGGAGCCATCTTGCATGGGGGATTTCTCTCTCCATACGATACTTTCTGGAATGTCTTTTTCAAATGATTCTCTAAGAATCCATTTACCAAAACGTTTCCCATTTTTCATGTTAATTTTTTCTGATATTGGAATACTTTCTGAAAATTCCAAGACCTTTTCATTCAAAAATGGCATTTCGACTTTAATGTTTAATGAATCCCCAATTTCTTTTGATGGAAAATGCATAATTTTCTTAATTCTGTCTAATTCATGGTTGAGCTCTTGTTCATTTTTCTTCAAAAGAAAATTATATCCTGCAAAAACTTCATCTGCACCATCTCCTGTTAGCACTGATTTTATTCCCTTCTCTTTGAGTCTTTTAAGATAAATGTATGGAACTACAGAATTACGGATTTCTATATCGTTAAAATTTCCTAATATTTTCACTGTTTCGTTAATTGATTCTAAAACTTCTTCCAACTCTATATGCATTAATGATAAAGGAATCTCTGCATGTTTTGCCATTATCTGTGCGTAAGTAAGATCTGTTCCAACAAAATCTTTAGTAATTATTGTTATGGCATTTGCTTTTTCCTTTCTCATCAAATTTGCAACAATGCTGCTGTCTAACCCTCCTGATAATGCAATCCAATTGGATTCGCATTCTTCACATGCATCTTGTAAAATCATTTTACATTGATCTGCATTCATAACTTATTGATAACCGGATTTCAAATAAGATTTGTTAATGGATCAAGGAGATAGTTTCAGCTAATTTCAGCGAAAGTTATAAACCAATAATGCTAATTTTCAATATGTTACTTCCCGCAGAAATTGAATCAAAAACATTAATCCCTGCACTTCGTGCTATTCTTGCAAAAAATCTAGCAGAAAATCATAATGTTCGTGAAGATGAAATTTCAAAAATGTTGGGAGTGACACAAGCTGCAATCAGTAATTACATCCGTGGAACTCGAGGTGATCCTGAATTGATTAAAAAACTAACTGCTGAAAAACAAGTCTCTGAAATGATTAACGAAATATCATCAGATCTTGCATCAGACATGGCTTATTCTCCATCAAGTTTGTCCAAATTTATTGGTCTTTGTAACTATATCAAAACAAGTCTGCTTATTTGTGACATTCATCATAATTTAGAGACTGATATCGATGAAGCAATTTGCAAAGAATGTGAAAACATGCTTCTAAAAGGTCCTGGAAGCGTTTACTAATTTTTTATCAGTGTGATTTCTATATTAGAAGTCATTTGACCATCTTCTTCAGAAATAATACTATCTAATTTGATATCGTTTATTGATGAATTTCCCTTCAACATATTTTCCGTAACGATGTTTGCTACTGCAACTGCATTTGGAATCAAGTCGCCTTTTGCTAATAATACTATTCGCTTATTAGACGATAATTGTGTTAAAACTTCTAATGCACTTGCCATAACTGATTCATCTTTTATGAAATAATTATTTTCATTTTCTGATCGTTTAACTTCTTGTAATTCCATCTTTAATTATAATCGTAATTGATCTTCTTTTAAATTTTATAGACGAATGGTCTATTCTTTAAAATCGAATAAAGGTATATTTTGATAATCCCCATTACTTTCATAGATATGTCTAATGAAGTTGCAGCACTTACAGGTATGTCTATGAATGGTGGTGCTCCTAATGATAATTGTAATGCACGTGCTCCCATAATTCTTGCTTTTTCAAATCTTGTTAGTGTTGGAGGACCCATCAACACTTTTCCGTCTGCGCTTAATTCAGTTGCTTCATGTTGCACATCTACATCAATAATCTCTCTTTGTCTAATTGCTTCACATTGTTTTTCTAATTCATCTTGTTCTTTTTCAGTTAATTCTCCTTTGGCTTCTTTTATTTTCTTATAATTTTCAATTGCCTTTTCCATTGTGGCATGAACGCTAACTTCTTCGTCTGGATCAATTTCTTGGGTCTCAGGCTTGATAATCTCATCAACTGTAGCCTCTTCAATTAATGGTGCTGGTTCTTCTTCTTTCTCTTCAGTTGTAATTGGTGTTTCTTCAGGTTCAGACAAGTAAACTAATTGAAAAATGCCAATATATAATCCAAACATTCTTGTTTCTTATGGATGATGGTGGATCTGTCTCAAAATCTGTTGTAACTCTAGAAATACCTGGTAAATTCAAAATCAAATGTGAATTAAAGCGTCATCTATCTCCTTCTCTGGTTGGTACAATTAATCGCTCATTACCCGTCTCTGGCACAATTCACATGCTTGGAACTAGTGGTGTTTATGTTGAATCAAATATAGAATCGGGTGGAGAACGAACTAGAAAGGAATTCAAAAAAGGGGATATTGCATTTTTATCTGTAGGTCATGCATTTTGTTTTTTTCACAAAGATACCAAAGTAGGAAAGGATCTAACACCTATTGGTAAAATTTTAGATGACTCACAAGAATTACTAAAAGCAGAATCTGGTGATGAAGTGTCTATTTATTGTGATGCTGATTGATAGATGTAGTGACCACTAAATCCACCAACTTTTTTTACAGTTCCTTCTGAAACTGCTTTTTTAAGAAATGCATTTGCTGTGGAAATTTTTACATTTGTTTGTCTTGCTAAATCTTGAATTGTAATTACTTTTGATGATTTGACAATTTTGTTTGCCTCATCTTCATTAATGAATACGGCAACTTCTTTCTTTTCTGAAGTATCTTTCTTTTCTTTTTTTGCCTTGTCCTTTCCTCCTTGTGATTTTTCACTTGAAGATACAGATTTGTTCTTGGCTCCCATGCATCTCCAACTTTAATTCCTATTTATAAACGAACAAAAATTATTTTTTCAACTTTATTAACGGTTTAATTGTAAATCATACATGGGAATTGTCTCAAAGGGTTCTACCTGTGATGTAGAAGGTTGCGAAGAAGTTGCAGTTCGCTCCCTAAACACCAAAAAAGTTGAGGATGCCGGATTACGAGTTAATTCTTCTGGAAAAAAAACTGCGCTTTGTAAAAAATGTTACAAAGAATGGAAAAAAGCAACAAAAGAAGACCGTTCTTTAGAGCGTGCTAGATATGACCGTGGCTAATTAAGGCATGAATCCTTGATTATTTGGCTTACAATCTGTTAAATTATGTAATCTCTCTCTAATTTCTTCTAACTCATTTTCTGTTTCGGCTTCACTTGCTGCTTCTTTTAATGTCAATAACATGTTTGTATTAAAGGAATTAAGTGAAATAGAACCTCCAGCTAAATTCTCTTCAATACATGCTTCTATCTCATCCATGACTGAATTGTTACTCTGTGTTTCTATTGTAATTGGACTTTCTATGGAAATTTCCGACTCACTAAAAAAATACGCTGATGTTGAAAATCCAATAATTGCTACTGCAACAACTATGATTGGAAATATTTTTCCCATACCTGCATCCTATGAATGTTCTATTAATTTCTTCTAACACCGAATCATTTACATTGAAAAAGATCTTCGAAATCATAATGGGTAAAAGTTCTTGTAGTGTTTCATAAAATTTTCCTAAATCTTTGTAAATTCTTTTGGGCTCTCTAGGTTCTTCATTTGCAAGTGCGTATAATGCTAGAACTGGAAATGCAATTGTTGAATCAGTATATACTGTGATCAAGTCTTCATGTGAGTCTTGTACCTTTCCCCAGCTTTTCCCTTCTTGTAATGTTGCACCTGATAATCCTCCTGTGTCTGGTCTTGCATCTGTAATCTGAATTATGTAATCTTGTCCGCCGTGATCTTTTCTTAAAATTTGATCTAATAATGGTCCTGTTTGTTGTGCAGTATTTTTTGGAACTCCGCCCCCTAATTCTAAGATGCCGGATTTTTTTGCATTGTAAACAATTGCTGCCTGTTCAATAATCTCTCTCACAAAATCCAAATTAAATGGCTGATTCTTTAGTCTGTGAACTGCAAGATTTAGTGCAAGAGATGAATCTTTTAGCGTTGAAACATAAACTGGAACATCCAAATCATATGCTGTTGTAAGAAAACTTTTCTCTGGAAATTTTGATTTTTCTTTACTAATCTTGCCCAAAACATTACAAAATTCTGCTGTAGTGAATGGCTCTTGCGATAATTTATCTTTGAAAATATTCTGAATTATGTTATCTTGTAATTCCAGAGTCTCATAAAATTTGACATATACATCACGAATTCTTACAATTTCTTTTTCATACAATATGTTGTCATCCACCTCAAAATGTCCTTGTTTTACGGGTAATCCCCATGCAAAATGATCTTCATGATATACATTGGCACCTGTCGTAACAATCCAATCGACAAAACCTTTTTCCAATAATGTCTTAATTATTCCTCCAAATCCAACTGGCGTCATTGCTCCTGCAACTGTTAAACAAATTGTTGCATTATCATGTATCATTTTTTGATATAATTTTGCTGCCTCTCCTAATTGTCTTGCATTAAACCCTGAATTTGCATAAATCTCTACTAATTCCTTTACCGTTGTTTTAGAATCAAGTTTGATGTGTGGAATATCTTTTCCTTCAAAATGATGATGATTCACATCAAAATTTGTTTTGTAAGTAAAATAAGCTTTTATGTTCTGATATTTCGTGAACCATCATTATCTTCTGATTCATTTTCGTGTCGTTTTACCATCTTTAATGCATCGTCAATTATGTCACACAAATGAACATCTACTTCTGTACTGAACATTAACAATCCATCTTTTCCACAGGCCATTGTAATTCTGTTAACTTTTTCATACCGTGTCAAAGTTTACTGTAATCCATAACAAAAGAATTTCATAACTAAATGTGTTATAAGGTTATTCATTTCTTTTAATATGATAATTCATAAATATCAATATGAAATTCGTTGATATTCCTGATTCATCAAGAATAACTGGTGACCCTGACAATCGTACTACAATTATTTCTGATGGAAAAATCCTACAAGATGGCGTAGAAATTAATAAAATTGAATTATTGGAATACAAAATAAAATTTGAAGAAGAGTTGGGAAATTATTCTATTATCACTGCTTTAATCCAAACCGATCTTGGAGAAATTGAAATATTGTATGACGAAGGTTATAGAGGCACAAATGCACTGCAAGACTCTGCAAATATGTTAACACAAAATCTTGGTCTTTCTGGTTTAATCCTTCGTAGCTTAATTTCATTAAAGAATCACATAGGGAAAAATTGAGAAGTCAAAATTATCATTATAAATTAAGTAGTGACGATCATAAACCAAAATGTGCCTTATGTGATGATGATTCTGCTTACTATTGTAACATGAATGATCTTTATTATTGTGAAAAACATGTAGTAGGACACGATGAAAATGAACCCTGATTGTTTAATACGCAGTTAATTTACCGAATTCTATTGGACGACAGCACTCGTAACGAGTTAGTGGAAAAAATTGCGCAAAAAATATCTGAAGAAAAAATTCCATATGCAAATCCTTCTTCTGAAGTAATTGAATATCTACAAAAATTTGCAATTAGCCTTGGTGTTGATATCTCAAATACCGAAGATTTGGTTGCAGAAGCGTTTCTATATCTATCGATGAAAAACGCAGGAGATGTTGACCCGCTAACAAAAGGTGATCAGTTTGGTGCAGGATTCAGCTAATTATTCATTGATTTGAATTTCTTTATTGCTTCTTTTGCAAGATCTTTTGTTTTCTCTTGTTCAAATTCTGTAGGATCGTCATTTGCAAAATGCTCATGATCTTTGTCTTTTTTTTCTTTCATACCTTGGTTTGTTACTAAGAAAATTATAAGTTGTGGCAAATACTCCAGTCAATATGCGAATCTTACAACTTCATTGCGATAATATCTCGTATGAAGCTACAAAAAAAGAGATAAAATCCGCCGAGGATATAGAACCTAAACCTATTTCCATTGACGAGGTTGTAGTTTGCTTTGTAGCTATTGAAAATGGTGATGATGATAATGTCGCATTGGATGCAATTTCTCAAATACAAGAATCAATGCAAAAAATTGGTTGCAAAAAATTATTGTTATATCCTTATGCTCATCTGAGTTCTGATTTGGCTGCTCCTTCTACTGCATTGTCACTATTGAAATTAATGGAATCTGAATCTAAAGAATTGGAAGTAAGCCGTGCACCATTTGGCTGGACTAAATCATACAATGTTAAAGTAAAAGGTCATCCATTAGCTGAAAGTTCTAAAGTAATCACAGCTGGTGACAAAAAAGAACAAACATCCGCCGCTTTGGAATCTGAATCAAAAATCAAATCATACTGGTTTATTCTATCTCCTGATGGCTCTCTAACTGAATTTGATAAATTTAATTTCTCAAAACATAAAAAATTAGAAAAACTTGCAAAGTACGAATCTGCTAAAAATAGAAATGTTGACGAACCGCCTCCTCATGTAGCATTAATGAAAAAACTTGCAATTGCTGATTATGAGCCTGCATCTGATCATGGAAATATGAGGTTTTTTCCAAATGGACGTCTGATAAAATCACTCTTAGAACAATATGTAACAAATAGAGTAAAAGATTATGGTGGATATGAAGTAGAAACTCCCATCATGTATGATTCACATCATCCTAGTATGGAGAGCTACTTCAATCGATTCCCTGCACGTCAATACAATATTGATGCAGATGGAAAACAATTATTCTTACGATTTGCAGCTTGCTTTGGACAGTTCCTGATAGCACATGACATGCAAATATCTTACAAAAATTTACCATACCGTTTGTATGAGTTAACTCGTTACAGCTTTAGACGTGAACAATCTGGAGAATTAGTAGGTCTTAGACGATTAAGAGCATTCACAATGCCTGATTGTCATGCATTTTGTAAAGATATGCCTCAAGCCATTGATGAATTCCGAAAACGTTTTGATTTGTCTAGAGATGTTTTGAAAAATGTAGGCATTGAAAATGATGATTATGAAATGGCTATACGATTTACAGAAGACTTCTACAATGAAAATAGAGAATTAATTGTCGAAATGGTAAAAAAATTGGATAAACCTGTTTTGGTTGAGATGTGGAAAGAACGATTTTTTTATTTTGTTTTAAAATGGGAATTCAACTATATTGATAATTTAGGAAAGGCTTCTGCATTATCCACTGATCAAATTGATGTCGAAAACGGCCATAGATATAATATTGAATTTGTGGATGAAAGTAATTCTACATTAAACCCAATTATACTACATAACTCTCCTAGCGGTGCAATTGAACGTGTAATCTATGCATTACTTGAAAAATATGCAAAAGATGCTAAAGAAGGCAGAAAACCAATGTTTCCATTATGGCTTGCACCTACCCAAGTTCGTATTATCCCATTAAAAGATGAGTTTATGGAATTTTCTCAGAGTCTATTTGATAAATTAACTGAACAAAATATCCGTGTTGACATTGATGATAGAAATGAATCAATTGGAAAGAGAATCCGTGAATCTGAAAAGGAATGGATTCGTTATGTGCTTGTAATTGGAGAAAAAGAGGTTAATTCTAAAAATCTCAGTGTTCGTGACAGAACTCAAAGTGATGTTCGTGATATCCCATTTGATGATTTTATTAATGAAATACAAACCCAAAATCAAGGAAAACCAAATTCTAGTCTAAATTTCCCTCCGTTGTTATCTAAAAGACCTGTAATCCAGGTCTAATGAACAACTTATCATTTCTTCTTGATGGTTAAATAGAAATTTTGCAATAATATTTCATGCATGGAAAACTTCTGATATGCACTGATTGTGGTGAATCACATAATGTATGTCTGTGTGATGACTCTTCTTCTCAGCCTAATTAGTGGGCATGAGTTTATTTTAAAGTGAATTAACTTCTGTATAATGAGCTTCAGTGATTTGTACCTGACAAATTCTCCAAAACTTATTTCTCCTTCAGATGATACTGAACCTGCAGCAAAACTGTTTGGAATTCCTTTTGACTCTACTCATTCATACAAACCCGGATGCAGATTTGGTCCTGATGTGATTCGTGATGCATTTAACAATATTGAAATTTTTATGCCAGAATTTGGTGTTGATCTTGAACAAGTAAATATACAAGATTTAGGAAATTTGGAACACACTGTTGTTGCTCAAAATATGATTGACATGGTTAGAAAAACTACCAGTGAATTGAAAGATTCTTCAAATCAATTAATCATATTGGGTGGTGAACATTCTCTCACATACGGTTCTTACATGAGTTATCCAAAAGATACTGGTTATGTTGTTTTTGATGCACATTATGATTTGAGAGATGAATATGCAGGAACAAAATTAAGTCATGCTGCATATTTACGACGAATTATTGAAGAGCGCGGCTCTGAGAATATTATTCATGTTGGTGCTCGCGCATATGTTAAAGAAGAATTAGAATTTCTTACTGAGCATAATGTGAAGACCATATCTGATTCTGACATTAGAATGGGCAATGGTCCAAAATTATTACAAAATATGACTGAAAAATTTGAAAATCTCTATGTCAGTATTGATCTGGATGTATTAGATCCTGCTTTTGCTCCTGGAGTTGGAAATCCTGAAGCCATTGGAATAACCTCTCGTGAACTATATGACATGATTGTTTCTCTTCAAGATAAGAAAATCAAGGCTGCAGATATTGTTGAATTAAATCCTACATTTGATAATGGTTCGACTGCATCTTTAGCTGCACGTTTAATGTCAATAATCATATCTATGAATCTAAAGTGAGGAAAATTATTGTTAAACAATCTACGTGACTCATTAAAACCTGCATTACAAAAAATTGGTAAATCTTTTGCAGCAACTGGTCTTTCTCCAAATGTATTTACTGGAATTGGACTTGCACTTGCTTTTGTTGCGTCAATAATTTATGGCATTGGAACAGAATATTCATTAATTCTTGGAGGTCTTGCATTATTAGCTTCTGGTTTTTTTGATATAGTTGATGGGCAAGTTGCCCGTTATGCAAATAAAATGTCAAAATCTGGAGGATTTCTTGATTCTGTTTTTGATAAAATTGCTGAAGTAGCAATCTTCTTTGGAATTTTAATTGGTAACTATACTGAGCCATATTTGGTTTTCATTGCAATCACTCTATCTCTATTAGTCAGCTATGCTCGTGCTAAGGCAGATGCTGCAGGAATAACTATGCAAGGTATTGGAATTGGTGAGAGAGCAGAAAGATTATTGGTAATTGCAATTATTGGAATGATTGGTTTTATGGAAATTGCAGTAATTATTGTAATAATAATTGCTGGTATTACATTGGCACAACGCATTGCCGTATTGGCAAAAAAACACTAATTTATCCACGAAGTTTTGTATGTCTTCGTCTTTGATCAGCTGAACGAATTTTCAAAACCTTAAAGTGAATTGCACATGATATACAATACCATTTTGTAACTTTTGGTGCTGCAATATATGCTCCTTGTGCACGTAATTCTTTTGCAAGTTGATGCTCAACTAAACTAAGCCTTGATGTGACTTTTTTTGCCTTATCTTTTGGAACAGTTCCGGCACAGTTTACACATTGGATAGTTCCTGATGAGCCTTTACCGCCTTTTCGTCTACCTCTACTTGCACGTTTTGATGGCATGTAATGAATTCAAATCTTGGATATATAAATGCGTTATAGATATTTCAAAAAACAATTTAAAGATCAAACGTCTTTACCGAACAATGAAAGGACTATGTGATAATTGTCTGACCTCAAATGTGGATGTTATTCCCATTAAAGGAAAATCACTTTGCTCTGACTGTGCAAATAAGGATTCAAATAACTAGTTAAAAATACAATTTTTGCTCATAATGAAAGTTGGAATTTTTTCACATTGTACAATTGATACGATTATCTATGAAAATGAACAATATGAGGCACCTGGTGGTCCTGCAAGTTATTGTTCTTTAACTGCAAGAAAACAAAAACAAGATGTAAATCTGTATACAAAATTCAATTCAAGTTATCCTTTAGAAGAATATTTCAAACAAAATAAAATTTCATTTCCTAATGCAATTTCTGAAAATAATACTACCAAATTTCGTCTTGAGTTAGATGGAACAGATAGAAAATTGTTTGTTGAACATATGTGTGATAATATTGATTTTATAGAAAATGATGATGATGGTACATTAATCAGTCCTGTATTTGATGAAATATCTTTAGATACATACTCTCAAATTAAAAATTCAGGAAATTTTGTATTTTTAGACCCTCAAGGATTTTTACGAGAAAAAAACTCAAAAAATGAAATTACACTCAAAAAAACTACTCTTGATCTAACAAATGTCAATGCAATCAAAATGAACCCTGATGAATTATTTGCATTAACTGGTTTGACCAGGAATGATGGTATTAAACAACTACAAAAACTTGGAATTGAATATGTCATCTATACAAACAAACAAGAAATTTCTCTTCTTGTAAAAGATAAACTGTATAGCATAAAATTACCAAAAATGACTCTAACTGATACTACTGGAATTGGAGATATTTTCTGCGCTACATTTTTGTGTACAATGTTAAAAGAAAAAGACTTTTTGTGGGCATTGTCTTTTGCAGGTGGTGCAGCACAGGCTGCTTTAGAGTCAAAGGCATTTGGTCTTGAAAAAATACCCGAGAAAAATGCATTAGAAACAAATGGTTCTTATTTTTATAATATAGTAGAATTTGAACAGATCTAACATATATTGTCCATGATGAAATAATCTATCTATGCATGTTGGAATATTTGGAACTGGATTAACTGAATCCTCCGAGAAATTTCTCAAAAAAATCCTTGATGAAAAAACTATCAATGTTTCTAATTATATAGATTTTAAATCTGAACTGGAAAAAGGAAGATTGATCCATGCACCGATATGTACAAATCAACAATGTGAAGAAAAAATAAAAGAAGAAACCGGTGCTGATATTAGAGTTGTTCCAGAAAACTCTCATGATAAAACATCAAAATGTATCTACTGCCAAAAACAAAGTGAATCAATTCCACTTTTTGCACGTGGATATTAGTGGATCCGAAGGGAATTGAACCCTTGACCTCCGCAG
>LUML01000282.1_pt1 | contig 13249 bp, 16 predicted proteins | sample 729661 | NCBI WGS metagenome assembly LUML01 (sample SAMN03860264, study PRJNA289734) | marine metagenome | biome: seawater column; feature: ocean; material: water; isolation source: Red Sea water column Station 22 - depth 10m | place: Saudi Arabia: Red Sea | collected 2011-10-15 | depth 100 m | reverse complement strand
TATCAACATACTATGTCAGTGCATCATTGATACGATAAAGGAACTCACCTCACTTGCGAAACAACACACAGATACAATTATGCCACTGTATACACATCTTCAACAAGCACAGGTTGGTGTGTTTTCTCACTATTTGATTTCTTATGCAGATTCACTGTTCCGCGACTTGGATAGATTTCTTGAGATTTATCAAAGAATAAATCAGAATCCACTTGGTGCAGGACCAGTTGGTGGAACAAGCCTTCCAATAGATAGGAATAGTACTGCAAAAATGCTCGGATTTACTGGTATTATTGAGAATTCTATTGATGCAACAAGCTCACGAGACTTTGTTGCCGAATATGTTGCATCTGTTGCAATTCTTATGACAAATCTTAGCCGTATATCTGAGGATTTTATAATTTGGTCCTCATCTGAATTTTCCTTCTTACAGCTTTCTGATGACTTTGCGTCACCATCAAGTGTGATGCCACAGAAAAAAAATCCAGATATATTAGAACTAACACGTGGGAAGACTTCACAGATAATTGGTTATGTCACATCTGTTCTATCTACAACCAAGGGTCTGTCTTCAGGTTACAGCAGAGATTTACAACAAATTAAATCTTCTATCTGGTCATCATCAAAAATTTCTATCACCGCACTAATTGTTATCAAATCAATGCTTTCAACTATCATAATAAATAAAGATAATATGAGAAAAGCAACAGAGGATGGATATCTAGTAGCATTAGATCTTGCTGAGAGTCTAGTAAAATTAGGTATTCCTTTCAGGACTTCCCATATGATAGTAGGTAAACTTGTACAAATTGCTTCAATGGATAGGAGGAATTTGAATGAATTAACACTTGATGAATTAAATTCTATTAACATGAAGGAAATAAAACCAGGTAAATTGATGGATTTGATTCAAAACACATCAGTTACTTTATCATTAAAAGAAAGGAAATCCAAAGGTTCATCTGGATTGGGAGAACAAAAGCGAATGCTTACCCAAAGAACCAAGAAAATTACATCTTATAGTGTTAAAGTAAAAAAACAAAGGGCATTTATCAAAAAATCTTTTGTTGACCGCTCAAAGAAGGTTCAGAGAATAATAAAATAATTTCAATCTATTAATTTTATTTCAGAATTTTGATGATTGAGTTAAAATCATTGAAATTCTCAATAATTTCAGCATCAAATTTAACTTTAGGTGAATCTTGGAATGCTTGCCCTCCAACGTAAATTGGGATATTCTTTTCTTCTTGCTTCAACCTTGAGACTAGTCGTTGCCCAGATCTTAGATTTTCTGTTAAAGTTATTGAAACTACTATAGCATCTGGCTTGGTTGATTTCAAAAAATCTAATACGTATCTAGTAGGGGTTGCTGGTGCTAGATTATACACAGTAAATCCTTTATTTTGTAAATATGATTCTAAAACACTGCAACCAATACTATGGTTTTCTCCTGTCGGTGTAGTTAACAAGACATTACCATTATTTCCAGTTTTTTTATTTTTTTCTGATATATTTTTAATCAAGTTTTGTGCTACATTACTTGCAATATGTTCCTCTGCAACACCAAGTTTCTTTCTCTCCCATAAATCACCAATCTTAGTCATAGTTGGAATGAAAATTTTTCTATAAAATTGCCCTAAATTATTGGATGTGATGAATTGATCATAAATCATTTGAGCAGCATTTTTATTTCCATTTGTCAAGGCATGAAAAAATTTTTCTTGCATCTTATTTTCGATTGCAGTTTTTTGAGTATTATTAGGTAATTTTTTTACAAGATATGAGTTGATTTTGGTATCTTCTCGAAATTGAGCGGGTATGTCATCTTTTGTGACAGTGCTTGCTTCACCCAAATATTTTATTGTTTGTTGTTTAGATGTTTTGCGTTTTGGATCCCAGATACTTTTGACCAAATATAAATAATCTATGCCTTTTACAGTCTTACTTCTGATGTATACCAACATGTCATTATACATTCAACACAATATAACCATAGTGCTAATAATAACATCTAATGCCTATTTTTTTTAACCATAACCCACTAGAATCTAATTCAGCGGGTCTAGTGGGATTCGAACCCACGACAACCGGCTTAAAAGGCCGGTGCGCTACCTGGCTGCGCTATAGACCCTCTTCTCCGATTTAATCCATGTGTAATTTAGTCTTTCATTGTTTTTGAAAATTTGTAAACTTTAAAACGGGTACTCGTAACTTGAAGAATTACATGCCCTTGTAGTATAGCCCGGTCTAGAATTCGGCCCTGTCACGGCTGAGACGCGGGTTCAAATCCCGCCGAGGGCGCCATCTTTTTTTCTCAAGCCAATAACGTCTAAATTATTGTATATATCTACAAAAAACCTTGAAAACAAAACTTGGTGTTGAATTTGAGATTGACTTTGCTCATACATTACGTGGTCATCCAAAATGTGGTAAACCACATGGACATACATCTAGAGTAATTATTGAAGTTGAGGGTGATGTGAAAAAGGGTGAGAAATTAGAAGATAATATGATTATAGAGTTTGATGATATGAAAAGAACTTGTTGGGAGACAATACAACAACTTGATCATAGGAATCTAGACGAAATGTTTGATTACCCAACATCCGAAAATATTGCAAGTTGGATTTTTGAAAAACTTCAAGAAAGCATTCCTATATCCTCAGTGAAATTTTTCGAAGGAAATAACAAGTACTGCGAAGTCACCAAATAGATTTTATTCTCGTGTGATCTATTATACAATATGCTACTTTGGATAATTGGCGCAGCAATTGGAATAACTGTTGTGGTAATCCTATTCTATAAATTCTTCAAAACTCCAAAACTTGATGTGGTCGGCTATTCTATGTTCTGTAAGAAATGTGGAGACAGGACAAATGGTTTGAAATGTGCCAGATGTGAGAAGGATAAGTGGAAATAATCTAGTCGTAGTAATCAACTATATCAGAAACATGTTTTGCATCTGAGCTTACAGCCTTAACTTCGCCAGAATCAATGTTTACGTTCCAAACATATTCCATCTTTTCCTTATAGGACTCAAAATTCAAGCTTATCTTGTATATTGGCTGGTTCTTATTAGATACAAATAATTCAATTTGTGTTCCCTCATTTTCATAGATATTTTCGTCTGTGTGTTTGCTTGCTATTTGATCCGACAGTACTTGCAGTACGGTCATTCCTCTTTGGTTTTCACCTTTGTATGATTTTAGAAGATCAACAGCCTGTTGATCCATACCGTCAAAACTTGGAAGGCTATTTTCCAAGTTTTTTTCTGTCAGCGCTGGGACTACAAATATTGCAAAAAGACCAATCAATCCAAGGTAAATGGGTGCACGTTTTTTTAGAAAAGCTGAAAAACTGTTTGAATTGTTTCCTTTTTGGTCTTTTCCCATTTAATTTGGTTATTTGTTTATTTAATCAGTTTTGTGGTATGTCGGTAAAGATCATGTAATCCTTTTCCATCTAATTCATCTTGTATCTTTCTTCCTGTTTCATGTTCGTATCTATGTTCCAGTTCTTTTATTTTATCAGATAGATCATGGTTTTTTGATCGTCTTTTCAGATCGTTATATTCAGCAACAAGCTTTCTTAACTCGGACTTTTTCATAATATTTGTATAAATATGGTATTAGTTTATGGTTTTCCATCTCAAGTATGACTAAAACAAAAACAATTCCAATTTTTCCACTTGATTTAGTTTTATTTCCGCATCAAATGTTACCACTACGAATTTTTGAACCAAGATACAAACAGATGATTGATGATTGTATGATGTCAGACAAAGAATTTGGTGTGTGTCTTAGTCATAAGGACATGACAGTAGCAAACTGGGAGGCACCATATAACATCGGGACAATTGCAAAGATTTCTGAATGCAAGGATGTTGATTCAACCAGTGGTCATCTGATCATCAACAGTTCTGGAAGGAGTAAATTTCGAATATTGCGAATGATTCCACCTGTTTTAGAACAGCCCTATGATTATGATCCAATATCCACTGAAGGAAAAGAGAAAATTGCAAGCCTTCATGAAAAATCAGGGTTTGATAAGAAAATGTACATTCAGGCTGAAGTTGAGTTAATTAATGAAATTGAAGAACCGATTACTTTGCAAGACTGGGAACATCTAATTGAGATGTGGAAGAAAAAGACAGAATTTCATGCACTGCCAAAGACTATAACATCACATGAATTAGATCACTTGTTAGAACACTATGATCTAAAGACAGAAACGCCAACTGTTGATTACGTATACTCACTTTGCGCACTTGGCGCAACTAGTGCACAAGAACTGCAGCCAATCTTAGAGGCTAATTCATTAGAGCAGTTACTTGAAAGATGTGAAGATTTGTTAAGAACATGAAAACTTGATGAATTATGGGAGATGGAATAGGCGGACCAGTGATAAGATGTATGACAGGAAATGCTTTTGAGCTCAACGTTACACATGTCAGGAAAGATAACAAAGAACAATATGATAAGATTGAAAAAATAATCATGTCAAAAATTGATAATCCGGAAAATCCTACATACGAAGAAAAGACGCAGACCGATCTTGAAAAAGCATTGAAAGGTAAGTTTGTAACATGTAACGTTCAGTATAGAGACTCAAAAACTGACGCACTTGTATGCAATGTATTTGTACAAAATCCACCAGAAGGATTTTAGTTATTTCTTATAGATTTTGCAAAATCTTCCAGCTTGTTTATCTTTTCTTCAACTGATAATGTGAGGAATCCTTCCCACATAGATTTCATCTCAGCACGTTGTGTGGCTTTTTCATCTTCGGACATTCCATCCCATTGTAATTTCATTTGCATGAAATAAGTGATCAATGTAGCTCTATCACCTAGAGAAAGCGACATAAAGGCATCTTTCATTTCACCAAACTGCCTCTTTTTTTCAGCTTTTTCCTCAGGTGACATATTTGCGTAATAGTCCTTCATTTTCTGCTTTGATTTGTCGTTAAATCTTTTCTTATCAGCATGTTTCTTGTAACTATCTTTTGTAATTGCGTCTGAAACATAAAGTGCTTCACCATTTCCAGCGTCAACTATTACTTTGTAAAATTCATCATTTGGACCTAAGACACCAACTTTGTAGACAAGAAAATCTTGAACAACAACAAGTTTTGCATAAATTGCTTTACCATTTGTAACAGAATTCTCACCAACAGCCATTGCTACTCTAAGGTCAATTTTAGACAAATCCTCATAATTTTCTGTTCCCTCTACAGTGATTGTACCAGTGATTTCAGGAATCTGTTTATTATATTGCCAATCTGCATTTGCTTCAGTTGGTGATAATGAGGCAATTGAGGATAATAGAATCCCAATTACTAGAAATCCAGAACCAGCTAGTATGGTTTTTGGTGATAGTCTCATGACTTACCGATTTGGCAAGGATTATTAAAAATGATCTTATGATTTACTCATGGCAAAACACACAGGAAGAGTAAAAAAAAGTGTCCTGATCAACGCAAATGTTGACTCTGTCTGGAACAAACTGAAAAAAATCACAAAACTCGATTGGTTAGAGAATCACAAGTCATCCAAATTTCTATCCAGAAAAAAGTCTGGGATCGGCGCAATTAGGCTTATCAGCTTTGATGATGGTTCTGACGTTGAAGAACATGTTGTAAATTGGATTCCAAAGAAATCTTTCTCTTATATCGCAATTTCCGGATTGCCATTGAAGTCGTATCTTGCGACAATCTCAATAAAGAGAATTTCTAATAAAAAAGTCAGAGTTACCTGGGAATCTTATTTCGTAAGCGAGATTAAGAAAAAAGAATTTTCCGAGTTTTACAACTTTTTATCTCAATTTTACACAAATTCATTGAAGAATCTTAAACTAGATTTAGAATGATATTTGTATATCTTTAGCAGTTTACTCGAAGAACAGTTTTCAAGGAATGAACCTTATCATAATCTGCCTTGATCTCTTTTGCTCTTTTCAATATCTCTGGTTTGGTGTGGGTTTCCATAACGCTTTTGTTACAAAATATAGGGTCATTAGAAAAAACTTGATTTTTTTGATTTTTTACTAAATAATCCACCAATTGATGAGGTTGAAAAGGAAGATGAGTTCATTGAACAAGTCTGGGTTATTGCAGTAGTTATCGTAGGTTCACTAATCGCAGCTAGGATCGCTTTTCAGATAATAGTCAAAAAGCGAAGACAGCAATCTGATGAATATTAGTATCTAGACTCCCACGTGCCTTTTAGATTATCAAAACAGTCTGCACACAAGTCGTCGTGTGTTGTCATTCCCCTTGGCAACTTAAATGCAAATTTTCTCACATCTGAAACTGAAAATTTCTGAGAAAATCGTCCTAATTCACGCTTGCATTTGTAGCAAAGGCGTTTTCCTTCAAGCAGAAATCTAAGATTCAGTCTGCTCAAGGTGTGCAGATCAATGACTTGGTAAAAAAGCATCATGTTGACAAGAAATGTATTCTCCTTTATGATTTCGTCAAGCTTCTCTCTATCACCTTGTACTGCAAGAGCAACAAGTTCCTTCCACTTTTTGTTAAGTTCAGATATGTAATCCTCTACTTGTTGTGTGCCTTTTTCTGTCACAGTCATCAGAGGTTTTGGTTGCCCAAAAAGCCCTTTTGTTTCACCAGTTTGGATTAACTCACTCTTGTCTAAAATTGACAGGATCTGCTCAAGTTGTTCTGTTTTTAGACCGCTTCGCGCTTTGATGCTTCCAAATGTTTTTGCACCACCCTTGATGACTCCCAAAACAGTCATGTCCTTGTGGTCATATTTCATGTGATCCTTGAAAAAGTGGATATTTTAAAACTTGGCTAAACACTAGTGCCTAAATTCTTAAATGATTCTAAAATAATATAACAAGAGGTCCTGATCTTACTAGGAAGACGTTGAAAGTTTATCTGGTTCAGACCAGGACTTTATTATTTTATGACTTTATCAAATATAAGGTATAAGCAGATTTTGTCATGGTGCTAACATAAGATACTAGTGCTAACTATTATTTCACTGGTACATCTATCGAAAATAAAGAATCTAAATTGCTTTATTCAGATCGACAGACACAGGTCCGTTATAGTTTCCATTAGGATCTATGAGAATTTTGACTTCCTGTGGTAGAGAAACGTTGATCCTTTTTTCCCCAAGATATTCCCACGTGTAATACGAGGAAATTCCATCCTCAATTAGCGTTCCCTGCAACTCGAAATCTTCAGAAAATGAAATGCTGAATCCTGACAACATTATGGTTAGTTTTTTTGGGCTGTCACCGTTTGGCACGAATCCAAATTCATAAGTTCCTTCCTCAATGTTGAACAGCTCCTCATAAACCCCATTCTCATATAATGTTGGATCAGCTAGAGTAACATGAAAAGAGGACTCGTAACTCTCAAACTCGCCTACTGGCTCATTCATAATAAAAATACCATAAAATAATCCGATCGCACTGAATAACATGACTACAATACCCATCATCATTTTATTATTTTGCATGAAAGAAGTAGAGATTCTTGCGGCTTATAATTGTCGCAACCTGAAACAAGAAAGCCTTAGTATTTAAGAATTTATAAAAAAACATGTTGTGAGATCCTTTATCTATCAGTCTTTTCTGTAATTTTTGTTGAAAGTTCAATGGTTCGCTTTACTTGCAGTATTTGTTATAGCAACGGGTATGTTTTTCTCGAATCCGGTTGCCCAAGCTGCTGGTGTTATTGAAGGCGAATTTAAGCTTGGAGAGGTATTAGACGAATCTATTGGATGGTTCATCGTAGTTGGTCTAGGAGGTCTTTTTGCCGTTATCATTTCTGCCGAGATTAAGATTGAGGAAAAATATCTAGGTCACGTACAGAACTCAGAATGGTTCAACACGGCTGGTAGGGTAATCAAGACAGGATTAACCGCAGCAGCAATTGTATCTGCTTGGACGTGGGCAGCAACACTTCTTCAATCTTCAACAGTAGCCTATCTGTATGGTATCAGTGGTCCTTTCTGGTATGCTTCAGGTGCAACAATTCAGGTACTTTTGTTCGGAATTTTGGCAATTGAACTAAAACGCAAGGCACCAAACGCTCACACTTTCTTGGAAATCATGAGAGCAAGATACGGTAATGGCACTCACAAAATTTTCTTAGGTTTCGCATTAACATGTAACATGATTGTAACTGGTATGCTTCTCTTAGGAGGCGCAGCAGTAGTAAACGGTCTTACAGGAATGGACATTTCACTTGCAGCATTCATGATTCCAATAGGCGTCATGATCTATACGCTGGTAGGAGGGCTGAAAGCTACGTTCGTGGCGGACTACATGCACACGGTCATTATCTATATTGTAATTCTCACATTTGTCGCAATGGTATTCTTCATCAGCCCGGTGACGGGTGGAATTGAAGGAATGTATCAGAAACTGGCAGAAGCAGCTGATTTGCGGCCTGTATTAGAGCCTACGTTTGTTGAAGGCGAGCCAGGTAACGCAATGGGCGCATATCTAACAATGGCTTCGGCTGGAGGACTGATATTTGGTGTAATCAACATTGTAGGTAATTTCGGTACTGTATTCGTAGATCAGGCATATTGGCAACGTGCAATTGCTGCACAACCAAGCTCAACCGTAAAAGGCTTCTTGCTTGGCGGAATGTGTTGGTTCTCAATTCCATTTACACTTGCAACTACTATGGGACTTACTGCGGTGGCGCTGAACGTGCAGTTAACGCCGGAGCAGGTGCAGCTCGGACTTACGGTTCCTGCCGCAGCATCTGTCATGATGGGAGAGTTAGGTGCGATCATGGTTTTGGTAATGCTATTCATGGCGGTAACATCAGCAGGATCTGCTGAACTAATTGCAGTATCTTCATTGATTACTTACGATATATACAGAACATACAAGAATCCGACTGCTTCAGGAAAGCAACTGCTCAAAGTGAGCCGCGGGGCGATAGTTGGTTTCGGCCTCGGAATGGGAGGCCTTGCAGTGGTCCTACTAGGAATGGGATTAAGCTTGGGCTTCGTATACTTAGCAATGGGAATCTTGATTGGTTCGGCTGTAATTCCGATTGCGCTCTCAATCACCTGGAGTAAAACTACTCGGGCTGGTGCAGTTTCGGGTGCGCTTATTGGAGTTTGTTTGTCGCTAATCACATGGACCGGTGTTGCAGCATCAGAAGCTGACGGAGTGGTCGATATTGCTTCGCTTGGTGGTGCGTTCCCAATGTTATATGGTAACGTTGTTGCAATTTTGTCATCTGGCTTGATTTGTGTAGTAGTTAGTTTAGCTCAGAGAAAGACTTACGATTGGACACTAATGAAGAAAGAAATGAAACTTGTTGATGAGGATATTACTGGAGAAGTTGCAGCACAAATTGCTAAAGCCGAACAAGATGAAGCAACTCTCAAGAAGGCATACAAGTTTAGCCTAAAGGGCGGTGGAATTTTGACTTTGATTTGTGTGGTTGCATGGCCAATGCCATTGTACTTTTCAGGATATGTATTTGACATTGCATTCTATGGATTCTGGGTAGGAATAGCCATAGTTTGGGTATCCGTTGCATCATTCTGCATCATAGGAATTCCAATCATCGAGGCGGCGCAAGGATTCAAGAAAGTGGCTTCTGGTGGAAGAACCAAAGAGCAGAGTGGCAACTAGGTAATTATATTAGAAAGGAGACGACATTTTTCCTATGGCTTCATGTTCTGGCTGTGGCGTCGCACTTGGATTCAAGAAATACAAGTTTAAGAAGATTTGGAGAATTGGAGGGCAATACTGTAGACCATGCATGGTAAAGATTGGTGCAGATTGGGATGAACATGGAAGAGTTACTTTACCAATGTTCCCATGTGATTTGTGCAAGACTGAATTTTATTTCCTAAAGACAGCTTGGCAAGGAAGTAAGGAAAAGCACTTTTGTGACGTTTGTCATAATGTTGCAATCAGTGGTGTACTTCCTGACAAAGAAAAAGAAAAAGGTGGTGCACCTGGAAAGATGCCAATCCCAATGATGATCTTTGCTGGATTGGGTGTGTTAATGATGGTACTTGGAATGATTTTCACCCTTACTGGAACATCAGCAGGAGAAATGAATCTGGTAAATCTTTTGTTTGGTGCAGAACAGACGGTTGCTTGTTGGTCAGTAGATGTTCCTTACACCTAGAGAGATCGATAAGCTAAATATTTTTACAGCAGCTGAACTCGCAAGAAAAAGAAAAACAAGAGGTTTGAAATTAAACCACCCAGAGTCTGTTGCCATAATTGCAGATCACATCTTAGAAGGTGCAAGAGACGGCAAGTCAGTTTCAGACTTGATGAGTTCTGGAAAAAATGTATTAAAAAAGGAAGACGTTCTTCCTGGTGTTTCTGAAATTATTCATACAATTCAAGTGGAGGCAACATTTGAGGATGGAACAAAACTTGTTACCATTCATGATCCAATAGTGTGATGAAAATGATACCAGGAGAATATTTTACAGCAGCGGAAAAGATTCTTGCTAATGAAGGAAAAAAGACAGTATACATCAAAGTTGCAAATACAGGTGACAGACCAATACAAGTTGGTTCACACACTCACTTTTTTGAGGCAAACAAAGCTCTAGAGTTTGACAGAGAGAATGGATACGGTTTTCACCTAAATATTCCAGCTGGAACATCCATTCGATTTGAACCAGGTGAGACAAAGAGCGTTGAACTGGTAGAATACACTGGAAAGAAAATTGTTTATGGTTTTAGCGGTCTGGTTTCAGGCGACTTGGAAAAAAACAAAGAAAAAGCCTTGGAAACTTCAAACGAATTTGGATTCAAAAATGCTGAAGAAGATGTAAAAGAAGAATCAAACCCACTTGAGATTCCACGAAGTCGATATGTTGAATTATTTGGGCCAACTGTAGGCGACAAAGTGAGACTAGCAGATACAGATTTGATCATTGAGGTAGAAAAAGACCTTCTGAAATATGGCGACGAGTTAGTTTTTGGTGGAGGAAAGAGTGCCAGAGATGGGCTTGGTCAGGCTAGCGGAGTAAAGAGAGAAGATTCTGTTGATCTTGTAATTACAAATGCCATAATACTAGATCCAGTTATTGGTATAGTAAAAGCTGACATTGGAATTAAAGATGGTAAAATTGCTGGAATTGGAAATGCTGGTAATCCAAATGTCATGGATGATGTTGATATAGTCGTATCCTCAAACACAGAAGTAATTTCTGGTGAACACACAATTTGTACGCCTGGTACAATTGATAGTCATATTCACTTTATCTCACCACAACAAGCTATTGACGCAATGTGTAACGGAACAACTACTATGATTGGTGGTGGTACTGGTCCTGCTGATGGAACAAATGCTACAACATGTACACCAGGAGAATGGAATATACACAAAATGATCGAAGCCGCGGAAGAATTTCCAATGAACTTTGGATTTTTGTGTAAGGGAAATGATTCTAGGGAAGAAGCATTACTTGAACAGGTTAAAGCTGGAGCTTGCGGATTAAAACTTCATGAAGATTGGGGAACAACACCGGCAACAATTAATTCTGCACTTAATGTAGCAGATAAAACTGACACACAAGTTGCAATTCATACTGACACATTGAATGAATGTGGTTATGTTGATGATACAATTGCAGCAATTGCCGGAAGAACAATTCATACTTATCATACTGAAGGAGCTGGTGGTGGGCATGCACCAGATATCATGAAAGTTGCTGGTGAGTCAAATATTTTGCCATCATCAACAAATCCTACTAGACCATTTACTGTTAACACACTTGAAGAACATCTTGACATGATGATGGTTTGTCATCACTTAAACCCATCAGTGCCAGAAGATATATCATTTGCAGAGTCAAGAATTAGAGCGGAAACAATTGCTGCTGAAGACGTAATGCATGATATTGGTGCAATTAGTATGATGTCATCAGATAGTCAGGCGATGGGAAGAGTTGGTGAAGTTACAACTAGAAACTGGCAGACAGCTGACAAAATGAAAACAATGAAAGGACGATTACCAGAAGAAAAGGGAGACAATGATAACTTGAGAATAATGCGATATCTTGCAAAAATTACCATTAACCCTGCAATTACACATGGAATTTCTGATTATGTAGGCACGCTTGAGACTGGGAAAATTGCAGATATCATTATCTGGACACCACAATTCTTTGGGATTAAGCCAAAATTAGTGATAAAAGGAGGTTTTATTGCATATGCATTGATGGGTGATCCAAATGCATCAATTCCAACAACTGAACCAGTTTATTATAGACCAATGTTTGGCGCACTTGGAAAAGCAAAGCAAACTACTTCTGTCACATTCACTTCGCAGATTGCATTAGATAACAAATTAGAAGAAAAATTAAATGTTAACAAGAAACTTTTACCAGTGAAAAATTGTCGTGACATAGGTAAAAAGAATATGTTGTATAATGATGTTACACCTGAGATTGAGATTGATCCTGAAACATACAAGGTCAAAATTAATGGAGAAATTGCAACTGTAGAGCCAGCATCAAAGTTATCACTTGCTAGACTCTATAGCTTGTATTGATAGGTGAAATGATATGTTAATTGTTAATTCAATTTGTGGTAACGTATACCAAAATAATCGGTTAGCGGAGAAATTAGAGCTAGCAAAATCAAATGGAACACTTAGACGATTACTTTTGTCACGAATTGAGATGGAAAAAGCCAGATTAAGAAAAGAAACTGATGATGGATTTGAAGTTGGGTTAGAGTTTGAGTCTGGAACAAAAATACGTCATGGTGACATTGTTTCTGAAAATCTGGAATTTATTATGGTTGAACAAGCACCTGAGAAGGTGATCACTATAAAATTCAAAGGATATGGGTCATCTGATTTATTCCTCTTCATAGGTCATACAATTGGAAATCGACATAAACCAATCTCTGTACAAGTTGATGGGAGTATTTCATTTCCAATCAATGACGATTCTGAGCTTGAATTGTTTAAGAAATTATTTCATGAGGTAATACATAAGATGGAACTTGTAGTTGAGGAAAAAATTTTCACGCCAAATGAAAATATGAATGCACATGGACACTGATCTCTCTGATTTGAGCTTAATGCAGCTCTCTGATTCTTTCTTTCCAACTGGATTTTATACAATGTCAAATGGCTTGGAGACGCTTTTTGATGAAAAAAGACTAACAGATGCAGATGATATTGAGGCTTTCATTTCATCACTAATTACAAACCAACTTGGACCTGCTGATTGTGTGGCATTATCAAATGCATATGATTTTGCCTCATC
>LUML01000078.1_pt1 | contig 13373 bp, 34 predicted proteins | sample 729661 | NCBI WGS metagenome assembly LUML01 (sample SAMN03860264, study PRJNA289734) | marine metagenome | biome: seawater column; feature: ocean; material: water; isolation source: Red Sea water column Station 22 - depth 10m | place: Saudi Arabia: Red Sea | collected 2011-10-15 | depth 100 m | reverse complement strand
TTTTCTTGCGTCTTTTACTTCTACCTAAGTGATTGTACATAGGGTGCATTAACCCCATTTACGATACCTGTATAGCTATGTAGATACAAAGAAGTATGAGTAACAGTTTTCCATAATCCAAATCGAAATCTGTTCCTTCACCAAATCTTTTCTTTACTTCACTCCACTTCATTACTTTCTCCTTCATTCAATTCATGTATATAAGGATAATCATCATTTTCTAATCCATGTACATCATAAGGACGCTTTGTCGTGTCAAACCAATTTTCTTCTAGGTAATCATAGTCCCAATCATACTCACGATAGACAGGATATAGCATTACACTAACCACGATGGCCAGTATAACAAAAAGAATACACGCAAACCCTATGTTTCTCCATGTGGGATTAGTATCTTTTAATTTTCTCATAATAAAATATTCCTTTGGATACTTATTGCATTTATAGATTACAAAACCTTTTCCAGTTTTATACCCCCATCATACCATTGCTCGAATCGTTTGTCAAGTATAAAAAGAGAGAGAGTTCCAACTTCCACCTCACACTCTGAATACTGAGAACTTTACTGTGAGCCAACCAACCTTAATGGAACTCTCTCTTTATTAATGAAACCAATAGATAGTAACAAAACGAAAGAAAGAAAAAACCTATCTTATGATTTCTTTAATTAATGAGAGAACTAGCAGTAGCTTCGTTGATAGAAACTCTAAGTACCTTCGCACACCAGAAGTTCTCTCGTTACCCTGCCTTAGTGATGAGTGTCCATTTAAATGGGTCATCTGAGCTGCGTCCCTCTCGCAAGTCCTCTGGAAAGGGATTTCTCCCAGAGGAGTTCATGTCACCTGCCGTTCCCATAGATTTCATCTCACACGAACTGAGCTTACTCTCGGTTTATCTGGGAATAACTCTAATCAATCTCGCATTGTTACCTCAATTCTTTAATTATGCTGCTTCAGAAGTGGTACAAGAAGGAGTTATAGTTTTAGCAGCTCTTAAGAGCCTCTCCCTATCTTCCATCTTCCACTTACCTGTATTATACCAATTCCTCATAGCTGAACATTCTAGCGTTTCATTACTCGTTTCACACAGATTGTAACTGGGACAGTTTTCACAGGGCATCTTCATATCAATTGGCATTATATTTACCTCTCAAATTGGTTATCATCTATATTCTCATTGAATACAGTACTATTATACACGATTTGGGATTGTTGTCAAGTCTTTTCTGAGAAATGAGGGACAGCAAGGGGTTCAGAGGGTGGCCGTGTCCTCTGTTATTTACTCTATGTGTGTGGGTGATTCGTTTCGATAGACTGAGGGATTTAAACACAACGACTCTATGTTTATTTACACCTTTTATCTATCTCTCCGCTCATATGGTATACAGTAGATATTCGAGTCTTTCATGTCATAAACTTGCTCTAATTCGTCTATGATTCGCACTCGTTCACTCTCGCATTTCTCATATGTTGGGTGTTTGCGTATCTCTAGATTGGGTTCACCGTTAAAGACTACTAGGATATACAATAGCCATGCTGATTCCATTAATCTTCTTCTTCTCTCGCATACTCTGGGGGTACTTTTCCATACCCCACTACTCTATCCCATTCTCTTTGGGTGTATGTGTTTTCGTGCTTTTTTATTTGTTTCGTGTTCGTCTGTTTAGAAAGATATTCCTCGAACTCTTTACTGTATTGTCTTTCTGTCATTCTTTTGAATCGCCTGGCTTCTCTGAGAAATGATTCTCATATTTGTTTTTTACATCTGCCCATTCCGTAGCGTCACTCGGTGTTTCTCCCTTGCGTGTGATATTGGGCCATGTTTCAGAATATTTCGTATTAATTTCTAGCCAAGGCTCTACATCTTCCATTTCACTGTCTGGATAGATCGCCTCAACTGGACATTCTGGTTCGCATACGCCACAGTCTATACACTCATCTGGGTGAATGACTAGCATATTTTCCCCTTCGTAGAAGCAATCCACAGGGCAGACTTCCACGCAATCCATATGCTTACACTTGATACACGCATCAGTTACAAGATAGGTCATAAAAATCCCAATTCTAATTTACCTGCTTCGGTCATACTGTCCTGATTCCATGCTGGTTCAAAGGTAACTTCCACATCACAGCTCTCTATTCCCTTTACCTTCATTACTGCATTTTTTACCCATACGGGCATCTCCTGTGCAACAGGACACCATGCAGTTGTTAAAGTCATAAGAACTTTACACTGTTTTTCTTGTATGGATATATCGTAGATAAGGCCCAAATCATAGATGTTTAAAGCGATCTCTGGGTCAAAAATTGTTCGCAATTGTTCAACGATCTGTTCTTTCGTAGCAACATATGTCACTTGTTTTTTTCAACTTTCACTAATCGTTTTGTTTCTACAGGTTTCTTTGTTACCTTGTGTGTTTGTGTTGTTTTTACCCATTTAGTTGGGCCTAGCATAATGAGAGGGTTTTTCTTAGTCCTTTTTCTCATGCTCTTCTGGTAGATAGTTATACTGTTTGTTGTATTCTTCTTCTGCTCTTTCTTTAACTTTGCGTTCCCAATTTTCTAGAAACACGCCTGGCCAACCACCAAATGTCCAATGTCTTGGCCCATCGCCATCATTCTTATAGACCAAATATCCATAAAAGAATATAAGTCCTATGATTGTAAGTATCATTAGTATGTCCATTGCACATATACTCCTTTGCGATTGTAGGATAGGAATCGATATGGTATTAAACTCCATAATATATTTAGGGGTTTAAATGGTCGCATATCGTTCCAGCACTCATATACTCTATATCGTATTCTTGCCATACCCACACAAGCAGGATAAGACTCTCGAATCTCTTTCTCTAACCACTCTTTACTGTGGGGTTTCAATTCTTTTCCATTTTTTATTACAGGATCCACAGGACACAACCTCATTTATGTTTAATGTATAATACACCTTTGGGTGACTGTTATCCTCACCTGTGCATATGACCTCATTTGCAGTTATCTCTATTATTTTATCCGTCATGGGCATCTATGCTATCCTCTGGTTGTTTTTCTTCGTATCTTACCTTGTTTTCCAATGCAAATACTCTTTTTTCCAGATAGCTTTGCACAACATTTGCACTTGCCATATATCCACCAAGTGATTGACAATTTTGTAGTTCTTCTTGTAGAACCTCTAATTTTACTCTATTACTATGCATTTTAATTTCCGTTTTCTCTAAGGTCAGATAATTCATGCTCACTCTGCACATGAGAAGTATATTCTCTTACTAGCCATTTGCGAAAACTTCGTATTTCGTAGATGGCATATCCATGTAAGCATAACAATAACCCTATCAGTATTTCATTTAAATAGTCCATAGTATTTCTCCAATTCTGGTGCCACAAGTAGGATTTGAACCCACGACCTACTGATTACAAATCAGTTGCTCTACCAGCTGAGCTATTGTGGCTTTTTATAAAAGTTTGCATCACGCATTACTTCTATGTTCATATCGCAATCCAGTGTAGAGCTTTCTTTCTTTGGTGGATTGAGATAGGTGACTAGTTCATCATAGCCCCCAATATGTTCTTGCTTATCCCATATCTGTGGGACTGTCTTATATCCTTCTCTTTTGAGATAGTCTTTGGCCGCTTCGTGTACTTTCTCTGATATATTAATCTCGGTATAATCTATGTGATGTTTGCGAAGTAACTCTTTCGCTTTACTACAGAAAATACAGTTATTTTGTGTATATAGTATCATGGCGTTCATACCCTTGCGTCCTCTATTTCCCATACTCTATCAAAAATCTTCGTTTCTGTGTTGGTCACTCTACCATAGAATGAGGGTAATTGCGGCCAGAATATCATTCCGATTGATACCCTGTTTCCCTCATACGGCAGGACTTTGTGTGTTAACTCTATAGGAAAGGATACCAGACGATTGACTTTAGGTTCGACTTCTTCGTTTGTTTCCAGCTGTAGATTTCCCCCTTTGTCTGGCGTCTTGACATAATAGAGATAGGTTCTCTTTGGTAATATGTCTGGTATATACTTCTTTCCCTCATAAGTGCAATAGGAGTCAATATCGTTATGGGCGACAGGCATAGGTGGTCGTATATTATACCACGCAGTCGCACCCAAAACCTCTTGCTTTGGTGTGATATTCTTAACTAATCTATGAAGTATGTTCTGTGGTTGTGCGTGTAATCCTACCCAATGCACCTTTGCGTATTCAATATGCAGAGTTGTGAGCTCTTGATACTGCTGTTTGGATAGAAAATCATCTTGTATTTCAAAATCAGACATTATCTACTCTTACCAATAGGAAGTTTTAACCCTGTTTCTACCTCATGGCCCCTCTTAGTTTTGCGTTTTACCCACACATATTTTATCTTGTGTTGTCCTTGAAATTGTTTGACTGCTCTCTTAAAAGACAAGTCTTTAATTGTTTCATTTATGTCTTTTCCATCAGAAAAAATAAATTCTCTTTTCACATCAATTCTCCTATTATGTATGCAATCAATCCTATTATCAATGCACAAGGAAATAACCAATTTGTCCATAGATACTTAGGAGATTCCTGTTTCCGAAACCATCTTCCTGTTACAGCAAGTCTGCGTTCTCTTTCTCTATTCTTACTAATCATATAGTCCTAACACCCAAAATATTCGTGTATGATAGGCCATCAAATACCACAATAATCCGATCCAAAATATCCACCACAAAAAATACTTCATTAATGTATCGTAGTGTTTCCGATATCTTCCGATGGAGCATGATTATCCATTGCAAAATCTACCAACATTTCCAAAGATTCTCTGTCTATGGTCTTTCCATATATCGTCATTGCGTTCTTTAGTAGAACAGCTGCGACACCTAGCGGAGTTAATTTGGTTTCTACACAAAGTTTTTCCAAATCTTCCTCAAAGAGATCCATATATTTGATATCATCTTTAGTGATTTTTTCGTCTTCCATGACATTTGTCCTTTTTACTTTCTATTATATACGAATATTATTTATTTGTCAAGTTTATTTTTTTCTTTTACAACTTAAAGTTCTTGGACAATTAAATCGTGGGCCTGTGGTTATCTGAATATCTGGTTTACCCTGTGGGTGTTCATAGGTACATTTGTAACTTGGGTCATATGCTCTCTTATTCATGTCTTTTTCATACCATTCCGATTTTATTAACCTACAAGTCGTATATTTCTGTTCTCTGGGTAATTTTCCTTCGTATGTTCTTCCAAAATCAGCTGCATAGGTCAAACCAGCGAATAATACTATGACACAAACAAGTATGACACCAGCAACAATAAACATCAGTCGCACATTATCCATCATCTCTCTATGGGCCATAGCCTTTTTTGCTTTCTCTTGTTTTACTCTTTCCTTTTCCTCATCTATGCGTTTCTTTCTCTCTGCAAGAATAAACTGCCATGTGCCATGACCAAAGCGATTGTCAATCAGTTGTGATATCTCATACATTTGCTCTTGAGCGAGCTTTGCGTCAATAACCTCTTGTGCAACATTTTTGACACCGAATCTATCGTCTGAAAATCGTTTTTGATTGATTTCTTTTTCACCTTGAAAAACATTATCAATCGCACCCATAATAGAGCCAATGTCCTTACAGGTGTCTATATTGTCTTTAATAAATGCGACACTACTTCTTACTAGGGCTATCCCAGCAAGAGCAGTAGATATAGGTTCAACCATAAATTCTCCTACAGCCATCATTCACCGTTCAGATAATATATGGTTAGACTGTGTTTTATTTATGGTTATGTATCACTTAATATTACAACCTTGTTTTCGTCTGATTGTGAAATTATGTAGGTTTCAAAGAAATGTAAATCTTCTGGTTCAAAGAAACGAAAAGTAATAGTAGGGTACTCTTTAAACTGTCCATGCGACCACGCACCCTTACAGTTCTTGTTACATTCTTCGATAGCTCTTTTTACTTCTGGTGAGTCTAAATCATTCCAAAATGTGCTGACAATTGTGCCGTGATTCACACCTTTGTGATAACTGTCTGGTAATTCTGTATAATTATGAATTGTTTTAAACATTTATATTCCATATTTACCTAACCAACTATACATACCTTTTTCATCTTCTTCATGTTGTCCACAAAATTTACAATATTCACCCTTATTTATTAACATTCCTTTTTCTTTGGACTCACAAAAATGTTCCCACTTTTCTTCTTCTGATTCTGGTCTGGGGTCATATCCTCTTATATCCATAACTATGTACCCAATTCTTGGCCCATAAATCCTTCCCAAAAATCCACATTAAATTGAGCTCCAACACCTTCATCTAAGATGCACGCCCAATCGGTATCTGGGTGTGCTTCTATGATAACTATACGATTTGCCTTTTTGTTTACATAATCTGGATTCAAAACATATACATATATTTGTGTATTTTTAACAGCCATAAACCTAATTATATTAAGAAAACCTTCTTGGTTTAGTTTACTTAGCATTGTGTTTATAGGTTTACACGCAACAGGTTTTTGAAATACTTCAGAATCTTGGCCCATTACAGGTTTCCATGTACAGCATGCAATCAATATAACTAATGATGCAATTAAAATTCTCATTCTTCTTTCTCCTCTGACAAAAGAAATCCTAAATCAAGATTTACATTTTTTCTGTTTTCCAGATGTTCTGCTTCAACATCTTCTTTTGATTGTCCATGATATTTAACACCGATATGATTCTCAATCATCCATTCATTGAGTATGATATATTCTCCTTTATGCATATCATATACCTTAAACTGTCCTAATATGCGGCCATATTTACCAGATTCATCTTTCTGCGTAACAAGTGTTTGCATAGTTCCCACTGGAAGCCAACACTCAACAACTTGTTTTGCATAGTTTCCATAAATCTTTTCTTCTTTATCAGAAGTTCTACTTTCTGGCGTGTCAATACCATAAAGTCTTATTCTTTCTTTTTTCTTCCATATACCAAAGCCGAGGTCAATATCCACATCTACTGTGTCGCCGTCCACGACTCTTACTATTTTACAATTATATTCATACATTAGTTTGGCTCCCATTTACTATAATATGGATCTACTTGAGAATTAGGATCGTCTACACCTTCTACTGATTCAACTTCTGGAACATAATGTGTTAACATATTCTCTATACCTGCCTTTAAGGTATACATAGAAGATGCACAACCACTACACGCACCACTCATAAACATAGTTACAACACCATCTTTATAAGAATGTAATGACACTACACCACCATGCATAGATACACTTGGTTGTATTTGTTTCTCTATAATATTTTCTATATCTAATATTATTTCTTTTTCTGTTCTCATTTGTTTTTTTTTACAGCCTTTTTCTTTAATACATCTTTTTTAGGTGATGTTATGGGTAATACCATTTTAAATTTTTTTCTTTGATGTTTTAAACCTACTATTTTTCTGTATAAAAAACTTAATTTCCAACCGTCAAACATTATTTTCTCCTATCTTCTCGAATTCTTTCCATAATAATCCCAATAAGGAATACATTCTTTTTTCTTTATAAAATCCATTGGTAATACTTCACATTCTTCCACATATCTTCTCAAATATCTTACACAACCAAATTGTAGACTTTCTACCATCTTACCTTTTGTTACTAGTGAGGGTTTTTTTGATACCATTTCTTCAAAAACAAAACATTGTTCGACTGTTTCAAACTCTGTCTTTTCTATGATTTTTCCGTTTATAATCACAACAAACATAATCAACCATATGTTGATTGCCATTTGTTAGACGCCGAAACTCGAACCACACCCACAACTACTGGCTGCCATTGGATTTGTTATATTGAGAAATGCACCTTCTAATGATATGTTATAATCAATAGTACTTCCAAGTAAATACATTTCACAAACTGGGTCAACAAGCAACATATCCTCTACTTCAATCCAATCAGTACTAATGTCCTCACTAGTCCATTCGTCTGTTGTTCCCCATTTGTAAGTAAACCCAGCACAACCACCACCATTAATAGATAATGTTACATGGCCATCATCTGGTCTTACACTGTTTAGATATTTTTTTGCTCTTTCTGTGAGCGTAACTAAATTCATAGAGGCTCCTCTATTATATATTTAGTGGAGTCTTCTGTTTCTTCTTAACAATTCTGCAATAACTATTGTCCAATAGTTTTTTGCCCACTCATCTTCAGCCCTATCATGGGCAGTATGAGCATTATCTAGAAGTCGTTCCAGTTGGATCTGCGTCATAGTAATCTTCTTCATAATAATATTCCTCATTGGAATTGTATATTTCACTCTCTCTTAATTTTACCACCATATCCATGAACACACTAAACATTTCTTTCATCTCTTGAGATTTTGATTGTTGTGCTGTCATAGGTATGCATATAACTTTTGCTTCCATGTCTTGTTTAAGAATTTCTAACCTTGCGTCTAGACATTCTTCCATACTAGGCATTGTTGTTTCTACAGTTCCCATACCTAACATAGTTACCATCAATAGTGCATTAATCATTTTTTCACCTTTTTATTCATAGTTTTTTCCAGCCTCTCATTAGACACTCATATTTGTCTATTCCAATTAACACTTGGTCGCCAACTGAGGTAGATCTAGTTTTATGTAAAGCATCAACTTCTTTGTTATTCCACCACGCATCATCAATACTATTTGTAAGCATAAATGCTTGTTCTAATTTATCGTCAGTGGATAGGGATTTTTCAACCCAGACTTTAGCAACAACATAAGGTTGTCCTGTGGGTTTTTTATGAATAACAGAAATACTTTCTTTGTTATTCCATTTCTCATAATTTTCTATCAGCTTATTCATAACATATTCACCTCATAGTTAAAGGAATCATCTACTATTATAATACCAAATTATACAGGGTTTGTCAAGTCCTTCTTTTTAATTCTAACTCTCTTGCAATCCATGCTTTAGCTCGTGTATTTTGTACCTTTTTCTTTGCAAGATTTCTTACTCTTTTGAACACATCAATCATGGGATTTTCGTCTGAAGCATTGTTATCCACAATGATGAAATTACCCTTAAAAAAGTTACTAAATTTACCTATATTTTTCTGCACATCTTTCCAAGACTGTGTAACAATTTTTTCTGGAATACTACGAGGTCTCATCTGATTTCGTTCTAATGCAACATCTAATGAAGTGTTCACAAATATCATATGTGTATCATATCCTAAATTCTCTAAATCTCTTGCTTGTTTCGCAATCTTTTCATAGTCGTGTCCTGTTCCATCTATGATAAGTCCAAGACGCCCTTCAACATAGTTTGCTTGTCTTTTCTTTGTCATTTCTTTTGCTTTTGCACGAACAACATCTCTTGGGCCCTTTTCAGTTTCAGGCATCTTTAATGAGAGATTTGCATCTTTGAGAAGTTTCTCAAATGCAGTATCAGAATTTACAATCCTCATACCTAAACCACCAGTAGCTCGTTGCACTACATACGACTTACCACTACCTGGCCCGCCTGCGAGAAAAAATGCTTTAAATATATTGGGGTCGTAAACTCCCTCTTGTAGTTCGTTCCATGTCTTCATTATTATTCCTTCCTAAAAACTCGTCTTTCATATATTTATCCGTTGTTTCTTTTATGGGTTCAATTCTTCTTCTCTGTGTTAAAAAATTCATTCTTCTAATTCTTCTTTTAATTCTAGCCATTTCATATTTCCTTTCGGTTAAATTGTTAACATGATATATGAGTTTATAGGTCTCCTTTCTTATCTTAATGGAAGGGGTTCTGGTAATGAATCCCTAAATGCTTTTATTTGCATTAAATGTGTTTTAGATTCTCCATTTGTAAATTCATGGTTGACTTCTGTCACAAGAAATCTTCCTTTGTGATATTTTGAAATTTTATCATCATTATGGTCTCTGCCCCTATTGGGTAACTGTAATTTAACCATATCACCAGCATTTAATGCTGTATGTCCATATGTTTCAAAATTCACTTGAATACCTCTAATAAGTTCTGAAATTCTTGATTTACGGTCTAATATAACTTGTCTGCGTTGACTTGGTGCATATGATCCATCTAAATGAGATGCATCTTTATCAGAAGCTGTAGATGTTGGAATGAGATGTATATTTGAATTTACAAAAGAGTCTATGACTTTTCCAGAGTATTCATCAGCATTTTTAGAGAATTTTGCATTATCCATTAGGTTTGAATCTCCAATACTAATTCTATCGTGTGTATTAAATTCTTCAAAATATTTAAATTCATCTATTGCATAGTTCTTATTATATATATCGTGTGTGATATTTTTAGAAGCTAATGTTCCACCAATTATACTTGTCATCATATCACTAGCTGTTACTATATCATATTGTAATATTCTTGTCAAATTAAGTATTGTATTTTTCTTTGAACCTTCTTGCAATCTCTGATTAGTTCTAATATTATCACCATAATGGTACGATCCTTTGTCTGGCATTTTATAAAGGCTTTGCAAACTTCTAAAGTGAATACCTTGAGTATTTTCAAAAAATAGATAATGAGGTGATCCTGTTTCTTTAGAAACTGATTGATTTAAAAGATGGTTTACAATTGTATATGGGTGATGATTTGGACAGACATATTTTCTAATTCCTGTTGTTGGCTCTGTTATTATTTTTTTAGTTGTCCCAACATATTTTGTATTTGTCAATAAATCTCCTACAGTGTCAGATATACTTTGTGTATAACTTCTAGATACCCTTGTTTGCAAATTTTTTAATAATTCTGGTGAGCAAAATTTTAATATATGAACATTAGATCCATGTGATGCATCTGTAGATAATCCTACACCAAATACTGCAAATTTATGTTCTGTAAAATTAAAGTGATTTTCATCTTCTTCAAAATTAGGAGTTTTAAATTTAATTGATAATGTTTCTTGGCCTATTATGGGAAAATTTGTTATTAAATTGTCCGTATCAAACATTAATATCTCACCAGAAATTGCATTTGAAAATATACTTTCATGTATATTAATTCGTAATGCATGGGTGTCCATATAAATAAATTTTCCAGTACTGGAAAACAATTTAAATTCTTCAATTTGAAACTCACCAGCATATTGTAAATCTGATTGTGCATATTGCGACATTAGATAATCGATTCTTTCATTAAATTTTTATACTCATTTACAAATTGTCCTATATATGAAGGGTCAAGTAAACGAATCTTTCTCATCTCATCTTGTTGATTTTGTTCATATTCAAAATTAGTTATAACTGTTGCAGAAGCATATGCATCAGAATCTATAGGATTATAAATCTCTATTTTTTTTGTTGTATCACCAGAATCTTGTGTTACTTCATAGTGATGTGTTGCATCTGGATTTGTATATTTTTCTTTTACATATGCTTGAAATTGTGGTGTGGTCATAGGCCATTGATGATATCGGTCTGTGATATCATTAATTAATAATATTACCCAATGCAATTCTGGGTCACCATATAATTTGCTTGCAATGGATTCTGGTGTTTCACCTTCTTTTACATCATAAGTATCATATAACAAAGTATTTGTTTTTACTTTTGTACGAACAGCGACACGCCTTAAAAGATTGGTAACATCTTTAAATTCACCATCACCTACAGAATCATATACGATTATTGGAATGTTTTTAAAATACATTTTTAGTATCCTTATTCTATGCGTTGTCTTCTGATACTCTGCGTCTGGTTAAGAAATCAAATTCTTTAAAGTTTAATGTCAAGGTTGTTTCTAATGGTGGAGCACCTTTACCCAATTCACCCTCAAAAGTTTTATACCTATCTCCACCATAGGTTACATTCATACTTTCTAGCACACATTCTCCTATTGTATGAAGATACTCATTTTCTGAATTTATATACATATATTTAATATCAAATGTATTAGGAACAATCATAGCTCTAGGGCCTCCAGATTCCATAAATTCTGGTTGGGTGAATTAGTTGAAAACCAATTTAGAATTGGTTTAGATCTTTTTGGAACACCTTTAAATGCAAGTTCCATTCTCTCTGCAAATATTCTACCTGCTGTCATTTGTTCAACTTCTCTCATTCCTCTAAGGCCAGGTATCGTACCAATCGTTGCAGCTGCCGTACTTTTTATTGTATCTATTAATTCTTTATCTGCACTTCCAACTATGTTAGCAAATGTGTCCCAACCACCCTTCATAAGTGCATCAAAGGCTTGCATTGCTTGACTTGTAAATACACCTATCTGTGTGTCTGTATAAGTTGCATTATAAGTTGATTGAACCTGTGCTGGCATATACATGGTAATTGCTGTTGTTGCTCTTGTTGTTGCGTGTCTTTTAACGAAAAACTGTTTTCCTTTAAAATAATCTGTTTGTGGTGGGTTAGCTATTGCGTGAAAGGGTTTTGATTTTTCTTCCATTGATTGTTCTTTATTATTGTGGCCTGCTAGTACATGAGTACTTACTGGATTAGTTTTTTCGCCAACCCAATTTAAAGCATCTCCTTCTGCCTTTTCCTGTGCAATTTTTAATTCATTACCAAGATGATAGCCCGTTGCAGCTGCAGATAAATTTTCTTCTCCACTTACACTATCTGTAAATTTTATTTTTGAGTGTGTTTGTTCGTTTACATAAAACATAATATAATGTCCATGATTACCACTACTTTCGTCAGATAAAACATCAAGAGGAAATGCAAGGTGTGAAAAAAGTTCAGACCCCTTAATACCAGTCATGTCGCCTTTTTGTCTATCTATTTTTTCAGTTGGACTTGTAGTTGTCTTTCCAAACAAATTATTTTTAATATTACCAGAAACTTTTTTGAGAACACGATTGGCTTGTCCAGCGATAAATGTCATGTATAAATACTCCTATAGGGTTTTAATTATTTATAAGAGTTATATGATATGTCATACAAAGGTAAATATATTCCTTCTAATCCCAAAAAATATAAGGGAAATTCATCACAGGTAATCTATCGTTCTTTATGGGAGCGTAAGGTTATGGTGTATTGCGATAGGAATGATAAGGTTATAGAATGGGGTAGTGAGGAAGTTATTATTCCTTACAGGTCGCCTTGGGACGGAAAGATACACCGATACTTTCCAGACTTCTATATGAAGGTAGAACAAAAAAGTGGAAATGTCAAGAAGTTTTTAATTGAAGTGAAACCAAAAGCACAATGCAAATCCCCTGTAAAAAATCCAAAAAGAAAAACAAGAAACTGGTATAAACAGGTAAAGGCTTGGGGTATCAATCAGGCCAAATGGAAATCAGCAGAAGAATGGTGTAAGGACAAAGGAATGGAATTTAAGATACTAACTGAAGATCATTTGAATCCTCAGTATAAATAGTATTATGGCAGTACCTAGTAAATACATAAAAAGTGTTCAGAAGGCCGCAAGAG
>LUML01000163.1_pt1 | contig 13383 bp, 10 predicted proteins | sample 729661 | NCBI WGS metagenome assembly LUML01 (sample SAMN03860264, study PRJNA289734) | marine metagenome | biome: seawater column; feature: ocean; material: water; isolation source: Red Sea water column Station 22 - depth 10m | place: Saudi Arabia: Red Sea | collected 2011-10-15 | depth 100 m | reverse complement strand
GGTTTTTGCTGTTTGTGTTGCTTATTCCTATCCCCAATTGATATTATAGTCGGAGGTTTTTCCCATGGCAACTAAGAAGCGTGTAACTTTAGCACCCGATCATGTCTATGTTCCAAAGCATCAGATAATCACGAAAAAGGAGGCTGAAGATGTTTTAGAAAAGTATCACTGTAAGGCTACCGATTTACCATTGATTTTTGTCAACGATCCAGCCATTGTTGGACTTGGTGTAAAACCTGGTGATATGATAAAGATTACCAGGGAAAGTCCAACTGCTGGAGAAAGTTTCTATTACAGGTATGTGGTTGAAGTATGAATGATTCTACAAATCTACGCTGGAGCGTAGTGCAAGATATTCTTTCTAGAGAAGGAATTGCTAAACAACATCTGAACTCATTTGACGAATTTTTAAAAAAAGGATTACAAGAAATAATTAATGAAATTGACCATATTGATATAGAGAATGCAGAGTATCCATACAAAATTCAACTAGGTAAAATTCAATTTCAACATCCTAGAATGATGGAACTTGATGGTTCTGTTACAAAAATTACTCCTGCAGAGGCGCGTCTACGTAATGTTTCATACGTTGCACCGCTGATGATGGAAGCAAATGTCATTGAGGATGGAAAAACACTAGAAAGTAGATTCATTCACATTGGTGATATACCAGTAATGGTAAAGTCAGAGGCTTGTATTTTACGAAATTTTTCTGAACAAAAACTAATTGATCATGCGGAGGATCCATTTGATCCCGGTGGTTACTTCATCATCAATGGTTCAGAACGTGTCATAGTTGGACTGGAAGACTTGTCTTACAATAAAATTATTGTTGACGCTGAGAAAGTTGGTGGTAAAAGGGTATTCAAAGCAAAAGTATACTCATCAATTATTGGTTATCGTGCAAAACTTGAACTGATACTGAAAGATGATGGTCTCATTGTAGCAAGAATACCAGGTTCTCCTGTTGACATTCCAATAATTACTTTAATGCGTGCTCTTGGATTAGAATCAGATAAAGAAATTGCATCAGCAGTATCTTTGAATGATGAAATACAAAATGAACTTGAAGGCTCTTTCGAAAAAACAGAGATTGCTACATCAAAAGATGCAATAGTGTACATTAGTAAAAGAATAGCACCTGGTATGTTAGAAGAATTTCAGATCAAACGTGCAGAAACATTGTTAGATTGGGGTTTACTTCCACATTTGGGTAAGCAACCTGAAAACAGAAAAGAGAAGACACAATTTTTGGGTGAAGCTGCATGTAAATTACTAGAGTTAAAACTTGGATGGATAGAACCAGATGATAAGGATCATTATGGAAACAAAGTTGTCAAGTTTGCGGGGCAGATGTTGGCTGATTTATTCAGAACTGCATTTAGAAATCTTGTTCGAGATACGAAATATCAACTTGAACGTTCTGGCCAAAAACGTGGAATAAATGCCGTTAGTGCAGCTATTCGTCCTGGAATAATATCTGATAAACTCAACAATGCTATAGCTACAGGAAATTGGGGACGTGGAAGAGTTGGAGTTACACAACTACTTGACAGAACAAATTACTTGTCTACCTTGAGTCATTTACGACGTGTGCAGTCACCTTTGAGTAGAACTCAACCTAATTTTGAGGCACGAGACTTACACTCTACCCACTTTGGAAGAATATGCCCAAGTGAAACTCCAGAAGGCTCTAACTGTGGTTTGGTTAAAAATTTGGCATTATCTGCAATAATTTCTGTAAGTATACCATCTGAAGAAATTATTGAAAAACTGTATGAGATTGGAACAACTCATTTCTCAGAAGTTAAGGATTCAGTAAAAAAGGATGGAACTAGGGTCTTTGTGGATGGAAAATTAATTGGATATCATAAGGATGGCGAAAAACTAGCAAGTTCTTTACGTGATCTACGCAGATCATTTAAGATTCATCGACATGTTGGAATATCTATACATATACCAGAGCAGGAAGGTTCTACCAAAAGACTATATGTAAATTGCAATGCTGGACGAGTCTTACGACCTCTTGTTATAATCAAAGACGGAAAACCAGCACTAACACAGGATCTTCTTGAGAAAGTGACAAAGAAACTTGTTTCTTGGGAGGACTTGATTCGTATGGGTGTCATTGAGCTCATTGATGCTAACGAAGAAGAAAATTGCTTTATCGCATTAGATGATAAAAATGTAAAGAAATACACTCACATGGAAATTTTTCCTTCAGCAATTTTGGGCGCTGGCGCATCAATAATACCATACCCAGAACATAATCAATCTCCACGTAATACTTACGAGTCAGCTATGGCTAAACAAAGCCTTGGTTTTTCAACACCAATGATGAATACCAGTACTTATGTTAGACAGCATTCTATGTTGTATCCACAATCTCCTATTGTATCCACAAGGGCTGTGTCGCTTCTAGGACTTGAGAAGAGACCTGCAGGACAAAACTGTGTAGTTGCAGTCTTACCATTTGACGGATATAATATTGAGGACGCTATTGTTCTTAGTAAGCCTGCAGTTGAAAGAGGATTAGGGCGTACGTTCTTTTATAGAATTTATGAATCAGAAGCAAAACAATATCCTGGTGGAATGCGTGACAATTTTGAGATTCCAAATGCTGACGATAATCTTCGTGGATATAAGGGTGAAAAATCATATCGGTTGTTGGAAGACGATGGAATCATCGCAGTAGAATCAAATGTACTTGGTGGTGATATCCTCATAGGAAAAACTAGTCCACCTAGATTTATGGAAGAGTATCGTGATTCTTCGTCTACTGGACCATATAGAAGGGATACATCAATAGGTGTCAGACCATCTGAAGTAGGCACAGTCGATACAATTGTTTTAACTCAATCAAACGAGGGTGGGAAAATGTACAAAGTACGAATTAGAGATATGCGTCTTCCAGAGATTGGAGACAAATTTGCCTCAAGACATGGTCAGAAAGGAGTGGTAGGTTTACTGGCAAAGGCGGAAGATTTGCCTTACACCGCCAGCGGTGTATCACCTGACGTTTTGATAAATCCACATGCATTCCCATCACGAATGACTGTTGGCATGATGATGGAATCAATCACTGGTAAGGCAGCTGCCATACGAGGCAAGAAGGCTGATGCATCTGCCTTTGTAGGCGAGAAGATGGACGATGTAAAGGATGTCATGGAAGCATCTGGTTTCAAGTATTCTGGCAAGGAAATAATGTATGATGGTAGAACAGGTAAGCAATTCCCAGTCGAAGTTTTCATTGGTGTTGTTTATTATCAAAAATTACATCATATGGTTGCAGATAAGATACATGCACGTGCACGTGGACAAGTTCAGATGCTAACTAAGCAACCTACAGAAGGACGAGCACGTGGCGGAGGTTTAAGATTTGGAGAAATGGAGAGGGATTGTATAATCGCTTATGGAGCATCGATGATTCTCAAAGACAGACTACTTGACGAATCTGATAAATCTGAGATATATGTCTGTGAGCGTTGTGGTCTCGTAGCATATCATGATGTTAAACAAAGAAGATACTATTGTAGAGTTTGTGGTGATAAGGGTAAAGTAAGTTCTGTATCTGTTGCATATGCATTCAAGCTGCTATTACAGGAAATGTCTAGTTTGAATGTCGCACCACGTTTACTAGTTAAGGAGAGGATCTAATGTCGATTCAAACAGTAAAGTCTATTGAAGGAATCAAATTTTGTGTTTGGTCTCCTAATGAGATTAGGAAATATTCCGTAGCCGAGATCACTGCACCTGAAACTTATGATGAAGATGGAATGGCAGTACAAGGAGGATTGATGGATGGTCGTCTTGGAACATTAGAACCAGGTCAAAAATGCCTAACATGCGGTAATACATCTGCTAGATGTCCTGGTCACTTTGGACACATAGAACTTGCAGAGCCCGTACTACACATTGCATTCATTGATAATATTCACAAATTATTGACCACTACGTGCAGATCCTGTTCAAGAATAAAGGTTCCTCAGGATGTACTTGATGAATTTTCAAAATTCAAATCATATCGTGCGTCTTATACTGTTGTATCACAGAAACGAATTCCAGATCAGATACTTGAAAAAGCAAAAAAATCAAAGGAGTGCCCACATTGTGGAAAACCACAGTACGAACTTATTTTTACAAAACCAACTATATTCATTGAGAAAACTGATCTTGGAGAAAATAGACTATTACCAATTACAATAAGAGAGAGGTTTTCACAAATTACTGATGAAGATCTCGAACTGTTAAATTACAATATATCTACAGCTAGACCTGAATGGTTCATCTTACAGGCACTACCTGTACCACCAGTTACTGTTAGACCTTCCATTATACTTGAAACTGGAATAAGATCAGAAGATGATCTAACACACAAAATGGTAGATATTATCAGAGTAAATCAACGACTTAAAGAAAGCAAGGAAGCTGGAACACCTCCACTAATTGTTCAGGATCTTGTTGATTTACTTCAGTATCATACTACAACATATTTTGATAATGAGGTGTCAGGCATTCCACAGGCACATCATCGTTCGGGCAGACCTCTGAAAACTTTGACACAACGACTAAAAGGTAAGGAGGGTCGTTTCGAGGGTCGTTTCAGAGGTTCATTATCTGGGAAACGAGTAGATTTTTCTAGCAGAACTGTTATTTCTCCAGATCCTAATTTAGACTTGGGAGAGGTTGGAGTCCCAACTGCTGTTGCAACTAAACTTACAATACCTGAGATTGTAACTGAATGGAATATTGAAAAACTAAAAAAATTAGTTATTAATGGACCAAGTACATTTCCTGGTGTAAATTATATTGTGAGACCTGATGGAGTAAAAATTAGACTTGATTTTGTAGAAGATCGTTCAATTATTGCAGATTCTCTTGAAACAGGATATCTGGTTGAAAGGCATCTTTCTGATGGTGATATTGTATTGTTTAACAGACAACCATCACTTCACCAAATGTCTATAATGGCTCATCATGTTCGTGTGCTACCTGGGAAAACTTTCCGATTACATCCATCTGTTTGTCCACCATACAATGCAGACTTTGATGGTGATGAAATGAATCTTCACGTACCACAGAGTGAAGAGGCAAGGGCTGAGGCAATACTGCTTATGCGTGTGCAAGAACAATTGATTTCGCCTAGATTTGGTGGTCCAATAATTGGCGGTCTTCGTGATTTTATCACTGGTGCTTATCTTTTGACAAAAGATGATACTACGTTAACAACACAAGAATTTGCTAATCTTGCTATGCTTGGAGGCTATGATGGAAAACTACCAGAACCTAAAATTAAAAATAAAAACGGTTCACTTTACACTGGAAAACAACTATTCTCTGTTTTTCTTCCATCTGACTTCAACTTAGTTTTGACTTCTAAGTGGTCAAAAGGAACAACTGGTACAACGAAAGATTTAGTGATTAAAAATGGTGAATTAGTTAGCGGTGTAATAGATAAGTCATCTATAGGAGCAGAAGAACCAGAAAGCGTTTTGCATAGAATTGCAAAAGATTATGGTAACGAAAAGGCGAAGACATTTCTAAATTCTGTTCTTATCATAATAAAGCAGTTTATCACTAACTATGGATTTAGTTATGGTTATTCTGACTTGGAACTTTCCGATAAAGATCGTGAATCAATTCTTACTGATTTAGGGGAAACATACGATAAAGTTTCTGATATCATTGGGCAGAAAAAGAAAGGAACACTCAGACCAATGAGAGGAATGACTGTTGATGAGACAGCAGAGGCTTTAATCACATATGAGCTTGGTAAGGCTAGAGACAGAGCTGGTGTCACTGCAAATTCAAGTCTTGAAGATGATAATGCAGGTAAAATTATGGCAACAACTGGAGCTCGAGGTTCTGCTTTGAATGTTGGACAGATGGCTGGTGCTTTAGGGCAACAATCAAGGAGAGGAAAAAGACTACATAGTGGTTATAGTAATCGTACACTTTCTCACTTCAATGAGCATGATGATAATCCTGATTCTCATGGATTTGTAAAAGCTAATTTCCGTGATGGCCTTTCAGTCTTGGAATTCTTCTTTCATGCCATGGGTGGACGAGAGGGACTTGTTGATACTGCAGTAAGGACACAACAAAGTGGATACATGCAGAGAAGGCTAATCAATGCACTTGAGCATATTCGACTAGAATATGATGGTACTGTGCGAGATCCACATGGTCATATTGTACAATTTTTGTATGGTGAAGATGGTATAGATGTAGCAAAAAGTGATCATGGTGAAGCCTTTAACGTAAACAGATTGATAGAATCAGAGTTAATTGTAGATTCCGGAAGCAAAGCAACCAAAGACGACATAACTAGTATATCTCAAAAATATACAGAAACATTCAATCCAAGATTAACTTCATTAGTGAATGAAGCATTACTTAATTCTAAACTTAGTAAGAAAGGATTAGAAAATGTTTGTAAAAAAGGACTTGAGTTGTATGACCAATCCAAAGTAGAACCAGGGCAAGCAGTTGGTATTGTTACTGCACAATCAATTGGAGAACCAGGCACACAAATGACACTTAGAACTTTCCACACTGCTGGAATTGCTGAAAAAAATGTAACTCTTGGTTTACCAAGGATTATTGAATTGGTTGATGCACGTAAGTCACCTTCTACTCCATCAATGGATATTTATCTTGACAAGGATTCAAAATCTTCTAAGGAGAAAGCAATTGAAACAGCGAAAAATATTTTGCAAACAACCGTTAATGATTTAATAATTCATCCAATAGAAACTGACTATCAAACTCATATTACGATTAATGTTGATAATGATCGATTAACAAATCGAGGATGTACATTAGAAGATATGATGTCTGCTTTAGAATCAAATAAAAAATTTAAGGCAAAACTTGTTAACAGCACAATTATTCTAGAACTAGTAGAAGAATCTGATGCTCCAACAGTGGTTGCCCTGAGGAACAAGGTACTAAAGGTTACAGTAAAGGGCGTACCTGATATTGAGCGACTTACACTTAAGGAGGAAAACGGAGAATGGTTGATTCAAACAACAGGATCAAATTTACAAGAAATACTTTCGGTCCATGGTGTTGATAAGAATAAAGCACGAACAAACAATGTATTTGAAATTAGTAATACATTAGGTATTGAGGCTGCAAGGAATGCTCTCATTGATGAGCTTAAGGGAACATTAGAAAACCAAGGATTAGAAGTTGATATTCGATATCTCATGTTAGTTGCTGATCTAATGTGCCACAAGGGCTATCTCCAACAAATCGGTCGTCATGGAATTGCAGGAACGAAGGATAGTGTTCTTGCAAGGGCAGCTTTTGAGATAACTGTGCCTACTATTGCTAATGCTGCGAAATTGGGAGAGATTGAAGAACTAAAGGGAATTACTGAGAATGTCATAGTTGGTAGTCAAATACCAATTGGAAGCGGTACAGTCGATATATTTATGAAATCTGATACAAAAAAATAATCTACCATGGCAAAGCAACTAGAGAAGGCATTAACAGACGCAAAAAAGACAGGAAAACGTGTTCTTGGTACGAAACAGATCACATCTACTATAAAAGACAGTAAATTAGTTATAATTTCAAAATCTGTTCCTGTTTTGTCTGCTAAAAAAATAGAGAAGGCTGCACAGGATAACAACGTTCCTTTGATTCATTTTAATGATACATCTATCATGTTAGGGAAGCTCTGTGGTTCACCATTTCGTGTATCAGCTATTTCACTTAGTGCAGTATCTAGCACAAATATTCAAGCAATCATAAAAGAATATGAAACAAAATAATTCTGAGGTAATAGATTATTGGCTATAACCGTGTTATGGCTTTCAATCATGGTTTAAATGAGAGCAGAAAAGAGTTTAGCAATAAAGATGACACAGGCAATAAAACTTACAACAGATCAAATACGTTTGATTTCACTTTTTCAAAAAATTACTAAAACAACTGCTCGTGATTGTTTGGACGATGAGAAGCAAAATAAAATTATTTTTGTAGTGAATGAAGGCAAGATGGGTCTTGCCATTGGCAAAGGTGGCTCTAATATCAAATCTCTACAAAACATTCTCAAAAGGAATGTCGAATTGGTTGAATATTTTGACGAACCAACTAAATTTTTAAAAAATGTCTTGAATCCTAAATTTATTAACGAAGTGAAACTTGATACCAAGCAAGATGGCTCTTCACAGGCAACAGTAATTGTTGATCAGGGTAAGAAGGGTTTGGTTGTTGGTCGTGAAGGACGTAATGCTGAGAGGGCTAGACTATTTGCCAAAAGATATTTCAACATATCAACTGTACAGATAACCAGCCCTACTGTAACACAGTTGGAGATGTAGGACTTGGCAAAATCACCACTTGGTTTGTTTGCTGGAAGAAATTTACAGATAAAAAAGAAACAACAACGATGGGCAATTTCAACATACAAACGAAGAGAATTAGGTTTGAATAAAAAAGCTAACCCACTTGGTGGTGCGCCACAAGGAAGAGGAATTGTTCTGGAGAAAGTTGGAGTAGAAGCAAAACAGCCAAACTCTGCTGTTAGGAAATGTGTTCGTGTACAACTAATAAAAAATGGAAAAACTGTAACTGCATTTTTGCCACGAGACGGTGCAATGAACTTTATCGATGAGCACGATGAAGTACATATTGAAGGAATGGGTGCAACACAAGGCGGTGCTATGGGAGATATTCCTGGTGTGCGATACAAAGTGTTCAAAGTAAACGGAACATCACTAAAACAATTAGTATCTGGCAAGAAAGAAAAACCAAGGAGATAGAAAGATGGCAACACAAGAACTTCTTTTGTTTAGAAAATGGAGTGCATCTGAAATAGAAATAAAAGATCCAGGTCTTAAAACTGCTATATCTCTAAAAAAAATAATATATCCAATGGATTTTGGTCGTTCTGCATTAAAACGATTCAATAAAGCTGATGTTAACATAGTTGAACGATTAGCAAACAAGATGATGCACTTTGGAAAGAAATATGCAAAAAACACTGGGAGGATGGCTGGAAAAAAAATTCATACGTTTAATGTTATTAAAACTGCTTTTGAAATAATTCATCAAAAAACGGGAAAAAACCCAATCGAAATTCTTGTTCGTGCTATTGAAAACTCTTCACCAAATGAGGATACTACAAGAATTGTTTATGGTGGAACTGTATACCATGTTTCTGTAGATGTGGCACCAATAAGAAGAGTTGACCTGGCATTGAGATTTATCGCTGACGGAGTAAAGGAATCTACATTTTCTAATCCCAAAGCAATAGAGGAGTATTTAGCTGAACATCTAATTCTTTCAGCTAATAATGATCCAACTGCACCTTCTGTTAAGAAAAAGAACGAGTTGGAGAGAATAGCTCAAGCATCAAGATAATTTAGCCCGGCCCGGACTCGAACCGAGGTCAAAGGCTCCAGGGGCCCCTATGCTTGCCACTACACTACCGGGCTTCAAACAAAATTCAAAAAATTAGAATATAATCATTTCATTCTTGATTCATTAATTGCAGTAGCATAATCACAATTTGCTTTCATTCTCATGTATGCAATTAATCTATAATGAATAGAGTACGTTTTATCTTCTTTGAGTAATATTCCCTTCTGCAATAATGATGCTAACCCTCTTGATATATCTGAAATTTTTAAATTATTTTTTTGGCAAATTTGATCACGTTTTGTTTGATATTGTTTTACACTAAATGCAACGTCATCAATTTCTAAAATTAATGGCCAAACAATTTTTTCCCAAACCACTCTTCTATTTTGTGTGGCTGCAGCATACTTGCCTTTCTCACTCAACATTAATAACATGATTTTACACTATTATAATTCGTGTCCTATAGTGAGATTGCAAAATCATTAGAACTTTTAGAAAAAGATTGGGATATCGATTCTGTGATCAAGGATTTTCATTTAGGGAAGCGCGATGATGTTTCTGAAAATTCTATCAAAATAGGAAACGTTGTGTTTCACATTCCATTTCTGACTAAAATAAAAAAATTCATTCTCTGGAAATGTTACTGGCCAGATTGTTCAAACTGTTGTGAGAGACAAGGAAGACTTCCTTTAACTTCTGATGATTTGATAACAATTGGAACAGGAATGAAATACCAAAAAACATCTGATTTCATAAAAAATGAAACAATCATAGCTAGTTGGCAGGAAGCAAGTCCTGGTGGCGGTTCTACCACACTAACTAGTATCAATCTGAAACGAAAAGAAGATGAAACAGAAGCGGATGACGGTACTCACATCAAATGCAGATTTCTAGATGAAGAAGGAGCTTGTAGTATTCATCCAACTCGACCTGGAGTTTGTTACCTCTATCCATTTTCGACATGGTTACAGAATGATAAGGGTAATGCAAGAGTTCATGCTACTTTTCAGTTTACTGGAGATTGTCCGGGTTTTTATCTAGACGATTCGATTGATGCAATGAAAGAAGTTTTACAAGAATATTCTGAAATAATATATGATTACAATGTAAAGTCTAGCGGAACAATGCGCGAAGGGTTAGGTTCTATAAGTTTGGGTTAAGCTTTAGCGACTTTCATTAAATCTGCCATTTTAATATTCATTCCAAATCTATCTTCATTCTTTTTCATGTATCTGAATATTGATAAAAAGTCTGGTAATGCTTTAATGAAACTGAAATCATGATGAATTTTTGCTCTTACAAAATTAAACACTTTAGCATAAACCTTGTAATGTTTCTCAACTGCTCTTTCATATGCCTTAAAGTCATGCATATTTTCTAAGAAAATGTCTACACATTGCATGGATGGAATAATTCCTTCACCTAATAATGCATATACTGTTCCAATTGATTCTCCAACACCAACTACTTTTCCAGAGTAATACGGTTTACATCTATCAGGAGTTGCTAATCTAATTGGACGTCCTTTAGTTAGAATTTTTTTTCCTCCATGTTTTTCAAAAAATTCGTCAGTTGCTTTGACGTGATTTTTGTTATAATCACCTGCACCAATATGTGCATGTTTTTCTCCTAATGGGAAGTACCAAAAGTAACCTGACATGCCAGGAAATGGTTCAATGTAAAAATCGTCATATGGTACACCATTTTCATATTCAACTTTGTATTCATAGGTAGGCAAAAAGAAATCTTCTTCAAGTTTTGGCAGATAAACTCTATGGAATCCCGTACAATCTACGATCATGTCATATTCTTTTTCAAGATCCTCTAATGGTGGTGCATCACCATAAATTACATTACAATCTTTTATGAAATCTTTAATCAGTCCTAATTTATTATACGTACAAAGTCCTTTCAAAGTGATATCAAATTTCACATCATTATTCATCCTGACATGCATTGCTTTTCCATCATGTATCAAGAAATCATCAAAATTTCTACCAGTTTTCTTACAGAAATTATCTAATTCTCCTTTAATTGTACCCCATGCACAAATTGAATCATGATTTTCTTCAGTCATTCTTTCATATCCAACAATTTCATGGTCAGAATTTTTTAGTCTAGCCATAAGATAGCTACCTGCTACCCCCATGCCCATAACAGCAATTTTCATTACGAGTCAGCTTGATTTTAACAAAATAAATATCATTTCTATTCGATTAATATGGCTGGTTTGAAAGGTCTAGCTGTCTTTGCCTTATTTTTAGGATCATATTTTTCCGAGTCTGATTCTGAAAAGACGCTTAATTCAACATTATAGTCATTTTTTACAAGAGATGCTAGTTCCGAGCTAATTATTTTGTTTTCATCAATTTGTTCAACATTCATTTTTCCTTTTCTTATTTCAAGAGATTCTGATAGAATATCATTAACTGTTTTTTTTACAAAGTCAGGATCTTTTTTAATCTGTTCGGTTTCTTTATTTGCAATTAATGATTTTATAATTGCTCCAATGTTTGTTTCGCCATCTAAGACATTTTTGAGAATTAAACTATATGCCTTAGATTTCCATTTATCTGCAGTGTAAATTGTAATTTTTTTTGGTGAGATTTTAGTTACTTTCAGAATGCTGTTAATGTCGTCAATAATGGATTTTAACAATGTTTCAGTTTGAATTGATGTTGGATCAAATTCTACTCCAACAGATGATGGCCATGGCGATTTTGAGACTAATTCTGTGTTGCCTAATTTTTCCCATATCTCTTCTGCTATGTGTGGTGCAAATGGTGAGAGCATTAAAATTCTATTTGAAAAAATTTTGTGAAGAATACCAGAAATGTTTGTTCTTTGTTTAGATTTTGTTCTTTTTAGATACCATTGTAATTCGGAATCAAAGTCATATAGAATGTGATGTAAGGCCTCTCTTAATCTAATTTTGTCCATTGATTCACTAACATTAGATGCTAAATTTTGTAACATACTGAGTATCCATTTGTCTTCTGGTTCTAACTCTGAAATTTCTTCATCCTTAATTTTTGTACAATCTTCATACATAGATTCAAGTTTATTTTTAATTCCATTGATGGCGTCAACGTTAAAATCAGCATCCTGTAATAATTCTGCAGAAATTAGAATTGTTAGTCGTATTGGATCAGCTCCATATTTTCTTACTGCCTCTCTTAGTGGAATAATATTTCCCATTGATTTTGACATTTTCTTTCCTCCCATTAGGACAGAACCATTAACAACAATTTCTTGTGGCCAATTTTCTTCTGGAAAAAGCGCAACATGGTTTAAAACAAAAAATGTTAGGTGATTTGGCACAAGATCTCTGCCAGAATGTCTAGCATCAACAGGATAGAAATAGAGGAACTCTTTTCTAATTTCCTCTAATTTTTCTTTTGTAATCTTTATTTTATTTGCAATTTCTGCTGGATCATTTTTACCATAAAATACATAATCAAAAAACTCGTCAGTTAGTTCATTACCATCAATTTCTTTCTTGTTGACATATTTTGAGATAATATAGAATGCCATGTAAATAACAGAGTCAGCTAAACTTTCAACTAACCATTCTTTATCCCAAGGAACTTTCGTCCCCAATCCATGTTGTCTCGCACATGCTCTTTCTCTAAGCCAATCCAACACTTGATCAAATTCAGGGCGTATTTCGTTAGGGAAAACATTCATTTTTTCAAAACAAGTATGTGCCTTATCCTTCCATTCTTTATTTGAATAATCTAAAAACCATTGATTACTCAATAATTTTACGACACATTCCGCACCACAACGACATTTTACGGGGGCATTTGTTAATTCTAATAGAATATCAGCACTCTCAATTTCTGTAATCCATTCTTTTATCTCATCTTTGGCTTCAGAAATTTTTTTCCCTGCAAATTGTTTTGTATTATCAGCAAGAATTCCCTCATAGAATTCTTTTGAGTAGATCTCCTTTGTGGCGTCTTCTAGTTTTGGGTCATCCTGGTCTGATATTCCCATTCTTTCTAC
>LUML01000072.1_pt1 | contig 13528 bp, 7 predicted proteins | sample 729661 | NCBI WGS metagenome assembly LUML01 (sample SAMN03860264, study PRJNA289734) | marine metagenome | biome: seawater column; feature: ocean; material: water; isolation source: Red Sea water column Station 22 - depth 10m | place: Saudi Arabia: Red Sea | collected 2011-10-15 | depth 100 m | reverse complement strand
CAATATCACCATAATTTCCTGCACCAAATAATCTTGTTTTTTCAATTAAATAATCCTGACCTTCAATGGTTCCATCAGGTTTTACTTCTAAAGTATATGTATCAACTCCAGCCGCATCTCTTGTGATAAATGCAAGTGAACCAGTTGCCATTTGTAATCTTGTTTGTTCACTTGCAATTTCTCCAATTGTAGAAACAGCTCCAAATATTGCACTTGGAACACTAGCACTACCATCATAAACTTTTAATCCATCTGCACCTACGGATGCATATTCGGTACTACTTTTAAAAATAGAAACAAGACTATTTCCACCATCAATTCTAATACAATCATCTGTGCTTGAATCACTTACTGCTGTATTACTACCAACAACTGATATTTGTCCAATCATATTGATTATCATAAATCTTTACACCACCATCGCCTATAACTACCGAATCAGTAGTTGCTGCACTAACATCTGGAGCTAATGTAATTGTTGAACCAATTGAAGCTACTTGAGTACCATCCAAGTGTATTTGCATTCCACTTGAGTTTACTCTTGTGTAAGTGTTCATAGCATCACCATAAAATACTGAACCTGTATCGTGGAATCCAGCTCTTTGAACTGAATCAGTAAATAAATTCATTCCACCACTATCAATTACAAGTCTATCAGCATTACTATTATTACCACGAAGTGTAATGCTTGTTCCGAACTCCGCTGCCGCAGTAGAACTACCAGCATATATATTCATAGTAGATGAACCGATATCTACATAATTATTTGAGTCTTGAAATATTTTTACTCCATTACTATCAATCCTAATACAATCATCCGTTGATGTTGTGGTTACTGCTGTACCACCACCAAGTACAGTCGTTTGACCAATTATTGCACTGAGATTTCCACCTTCATAAATTTCAACACCATCGTTATCAATAACTATTCTATCATCGTTACTATTATTTCCACGAAGTGTAATGGTTGTTCCGAACTCCGCTGCCGCCGTAGAAGCATCACCTGCGTGAACATTCATACCAGATGAATGGATATCTAAGAAATCTACATTACTCTCATGAATCTTAATTCCACTACCTGGTGTCAATACAATCGTATCATCAGTAGAACCATTATCACCACCAAGAGTTACAACACCACTACTATTGATGTTTACTCGTTTTGCTGGTGAAGATGCTCCATCATATATATCGATAGCGGTATCACTAATTTCTGTTCTTGCTTCCCCACTTTTTCCTAATCGAACACTCGAACCAAAACTTGAAACTGAATTTCCACCTTGATATAACTCCATACCATCTGAACTCATTGATGCATAATTGTTAGAATCTCGATAAATTCCAATACCACCACCATTCCAAATTTGAACTGAATTTTCTTTTTGACTTCTTGCATCATTAGATAAAGTAGTCCATTTATCTGTAAAATATGCCTTTGGTTGGCCACCTGCATGTATTGATAATCCACTTGCACTAACTTCTGTAAAATTATTACCATCTTCTAAAATCTGAACACCAGTTGAAGTAATATTAATTCTTTCATTACTACCTTCATATAATTTAAATGAAGAATCATCAATCACAACTCTATTATCACTTGATTTACCAAGAGTTAATTGACCACTACTATTTAGATTTACTCTACTTACTGGTGAACCTGCACCATCATACATATCAAGTGCAGTATCAGTTATCTCTACTCTGGCTTCACCACTTTTACCAATTCTTATTGTTGAACCATAACTTGCTAAATTAGTACCATCTGCCTGATTTAAAGTCATACCTGAATCTGCAAGTGTAACTTGAGTTGCCATTGAACCTGAATCTTGTCTCAGTATTGAACCTGTAAGATATTGGGCACTTGCACTTGTGTATAATGAAGCAGTTGCGTTCTGTAATGAACCTGTTTCCGAACTTAATGAACCTGTAGTTGCATTTAATGCAGCTAATTGATTTTGAGTTGCCGTATCTGGTGTGAATGTACCTGCCGAACCAATCTCTATTGTTCCAACAACTTTTAAACTATTATCAGAATCATCCCAATGTATATAATTTCCATCTTCTTTACCAACAAAGAAATCATAATTTCCACTTGATTCCTTACCCATAAGAATACCTTTAGCACTCCCATCTTTTGCAAAATCTGTTACTGAACCTAATCGAATTGTTTCATCAGTTGAATTGATATCAAGATTACCTGCCTCTAAAGTAAAGGTATCCATTTTAATACGAGTATCATTTCCAAAGTTTCCACCACTACCAGTAACTTGAATATAATTTGTTGCATCTCCAACACGAAAATCTGCAGTGGTAAACCAATAATTAAATCTGTTTATCCAAATACCATCATGTGAAGCACTTACTTCTCTACCAATTGAAATCTTTTGTCCTGTTTCTAATCCACCAGCTTCAGTTGCCACATGAACAATTCCTGCAAATGAACCTGTTTGTGCAGTTATCGAACCTCTAAAGAATCCATTCTCTGTATATAATCCAAAACCAGGTTCTTCATTTCCATAAAGATATCCACTACTTAATCCACTTAAATCTCCTAATCTACTTCTTAATTGTAAATCATAAACTCCACTACCAGTTCTCTCAACGATATCCATATAAGGTGTTGCAACATCATTTGGATTTGCGTTCATTAATATATAACCACTTGATACATCCGAACCAGTATCATAAACACCAGTACTTACAATTACTTGTCCTTCTTCATATGTTTGTGCAGTTGATACTAATCCTGCTAAAAATTCTGCGTTGGTATCTATCTTGTGTATATCTGCACCACTTGAATGTGCTGCCCTTGTGGTATCGTGATAATCTCGTATAACTAATAAATCATCACTACCAAGTATTGAAGTAACTTTAAATCTTTCATGGTCAATTCTTATAATATCTTGAACACTAAATACTGAATTATCCGTAGTAGAAATTGTCATTTCAGAAGTTGCATTATCACCATCGGTAGTTGCATTAATTGCACTATTTATATTTGCTCCTGAATCTGAAGATGTTGCTCTTGTTCCACCATATCCTCTTACAAGATGTAATTCACCCGCCAATCCATCAGGGTCTACATTACCCATATCGGCATCTCTAACTGCTCCAGAATATGCCGCGTTAGAAGCTGAAGTATATCGTAATGAACCACATACCAACATATACTCTACTGCAAATCCAGTATCATGAACTTTCTTTGCCTTTAGTATTTCACCTTTTCTAAATCCACTAACATTTGCAACACTCATTGTTGTATCTGCTGCCGACATAGATGGAACTCCAAGAACAATACTACCACTTTGGTCTTTTAATGCCTCAAGTGTTGTTGAGTTTGCAACCATCAATTGTCCACCAACTACATTCACACTTTCTTTTTCAAATACGGTCGTTCTTAATGTTCCACGAACTCTCATGTTTTCAAATTCTGCAGTTCCATTACCTACTGATGAAATTCTCCAACCTTTTAATCCACTTGCAAAATCCGATGTTTCTATTGAACCACCAGAATGTATAATTAATCCTGTTTCATTTTCTCCATATAATTCACCTAAACCAGCTGCTGGAACTGAACGAATTTGATTTGTAGTAAACTCCCATCCAGCAATTTTATTACCAAGTTCACCAAACATTGCAATTAAATCAGAATTTGCAGTTCCTGTTCCATCATAAATCTTTATTCCATATCTATCACTTGCATCTGTAGATATTTCACCAATTCTAATATACTCTGTTGTGGCGTTGGTATCATATACTTGTATTCTTTTATTTCTTGAACTGATATCAATCGTATCAGTATTTAATTCAAAATTTCGAGATGCAATTTCTAACTTATTATTTCCAGAATCAAAATCAATTTTATTATAACTTCCACTACCTACATGAAATTCTACACCATCCGTATCGGAAGATAACCAAAATCCAGAACCTGAATCTGCTGCTGAATGTTTACCACTTCTAATTGTTCCTCTTGCCGCACTACCTGTTATTTGAATAGCACTTCCTAAACTTTTACCAACTTGTATATATCCACCAGATGCACCATCTATAGTATTACCACCATCTAAAATAATTTTCCCATCAGCAAGGCTCATAGATTTATGATTAGATGATACTTGTAAATCACCTTCATTGGCATCTAATTCAAATGATGATACATTTATATCTACTGAATCACCATGAATTTTTGCTGCAGATGCAGTAATTTGTCCACTTGATTTTAATCTTAAATTATTACCTACATCTTTTATTTCATCAGCTAATATTTCAAATCCTGATATTTGTTGTTGTGTTTTTCCAAAATACACAAGATTTTCATAAGTTGTTCCAGTTTTATTTTTTATTATCTGAAAACCATAATCATTTGATTCTGTAACATGCAAATTAGTAGTATTACTTAATTGACCAACTCTAACTATTTTTACATCTCCTTGAAGAGTATCATCATCATCTCGATATATAGTTAAACCTTGTCCAATATTTTTAGCATCAGAAGAAGTAACTGCTAAATAAACTCTTGAAGTTGAAGGTGCGGCAGAACCACTTAAAGCCTTAGAAATATAACTATCAGTAATTTCCCAACCTGCTATTTCATTTCCAGATTCACCCAATTGGAATATTATATTACCAGAAGTATCCTTACCTTCCAATCCGAATTCTGGTGAACCAATACTTCCACCAATTCTTCCAAATTCTAATATAGTTGTATCAACGGCTGAACCAGTTCTAATACCAATTTGTTTATTTTCAGAATCAAATTTAATACCACCATTCGAATCAATCGATTGTAATATATAGTCTGACATGGTCCAACCTGCGATTTTACCACCAGTAAATAATACATTTGAACCTGTGATTTGTCCACTTGATTTTAATAATAAGTTATCACCTGTATCATTTATTTGTGTTGAAGCTAATTCAAAACCACCAATTGTTCCACCACTAAATAATACTTGTGAACCTGTTACATCCCCATCTGCTGTTACTTGAAATCTTGAAGATGAAATGAATGTTCCCATTCCTGGTCGATTGCCTGAAGCTGAACCACTAATATAAAAAGTTGGTGAGTGTTCACTTGTTCCTGAATATAAAGAAGCGGAGCCTATATGAAATCCACCGATTAAACCTGCACTTGCAGTTATTGTTCCAATAAATTCTGCACCACTTGCAATCAATACACCATCTTTATCCACCATGAAGTTTTTACCCATCTTAATATAATAATTTGAAACACCATCTTCAGTTGGTGTGAAATCTATATAATACTCATCTCTTAAATTATCAAATGTAGCAGATGAATCTGAACCTGGTCCTTGGTCTGTTTTATAAATTGATGAACTAATAGCATCCATTGTAATATTACTACCACTAATCTTACCACTTATAATATCAAAATCACCAATTTTACCTGCGGTTGCGGTGACTGTTCCTGCCATATTAACATCACCATCTTTATCTAAATGGAAATTACTTGATGTAATTGTTAAACTACCACCACTACTACTAATATGTGCACCAGCATTACCTAAAAAGAATTGGTCGGTAACAACTTCAAATGTGCTTGGATTAGTTCCAAACTTTAAATAACGATTTGTTGCACTATGTGCATCTAATATTTCTAAACCTACACCTTGATAAGTTTCACTTGCAGAAATTTGTGGACTTACTGAACCACTATAAATCATAAATCCACCACTACCACTTGCTAAAGTGTTATCAAAACCATCATATCCAATACTTCGTAAATAGGCAGTTCCACCATGTAACTCAATACCACTACCCTCAACATTTCCAAGATACATTGAACCACTTAATAAGTTTCCATCTCCATCAATATTAATTGGAGCACCTGCAAATACTACATTCTCTTTTACAACTATTGTATCCGCAACATTATTATTTACATCATAAAGTTCACATAAGAAATCATATTGGTCTGGTTTCTTAGGCATTGGATGTGGCATAGGAACAATAACCCTAAAGTAGTTTGGATTAAAATTAGTTTCACTATGTGGTCTTGCCAATACATCTGAAATTATTGCCTTACCAGAATTCAATTCAAATTTTAATTTTAAAAGTGGGTCTATTCCAGAAGTGGACTTTGGACTAACAAAAGTAGTAAATACACTTTCTACAAGACCTGTATCTTCTGATGTAGTTTGAACCTTTCCTAATGGATGCCAACTACCAGAATCTCCACCCACTGCAGATGCATCGGTGTAAACTTGTAAATCAAAATCTTTTGAAACATTACCATCTTCATCTAATTTATCAGTTTTATAATAATATGAATTAAATGTGACCGTATATGGAACACTATATTCTAAATGGTAACTATGTGAAGTTTCAAATGTTACTTTAGAACCATAATCATAATTAGAACCACTTATCAATACACCATCAAGTATTTGTGAACTATCCACATTCGCTGTACTTGCAGAAGATGTAATCCAATAATTATCAACAATACTTTGTGTATAAAAATATCCTTCATTTACAAATCCAGTAGTACTATATGGGTCAACTAATATTTGTGGTGATTCAATTGGTGCTTCATAAATTGGTTCAAAATCACCAAGTGTTCCTTTACTCTTTGCGTAAATTTTTGCCTTATAAATATCACCACTAAATGTTCTTAGATTTGCAACAATAATATCTGCAAATGACCTATAGTGTGTTTGACTAATCACCTCTTGTGGTGTTGGGTCAAAGGACATTGTAAAGTTAGGTTCAGAACCAGTTGGTGGTAAAATTGATGCAGCAACTCTTTCGTTAGTATCTTTTCTTGTTACAAAAAACTCATCAACTGGAACTAAAGTTGAATCATTTGTAATTTTCTTAACTTTACTTGTGTAAGTATCTGGAATATCATATTCATCTCTTGGATATTCTACCGGGTCTACATATGGTTTTGTAATCGTAATTTCTGCACCCAAATGAGCACTTGATACTTTATTTGCCTCATTCTCACCAGAAGCTTGTTCTAAATTTTCAATAGTAATATTAAATTCATCCTCTTCAGGAGAACCCCTTTGAACTAATCTACCTTTTGCTCCAAATGTTGAACTTCTTAATGGTTGCATTTTTGATGAGCGTTTGCTCTTGAATATATCTATTTCTTGTCCAACTTGTCGTACTTTTAACTCATCAACATTTGGTGGGAAATTTGCGGATGCCCCTGGAACAGCAGGTTCTACATCTGGTGCTGGAGGAATAGTTTTCTTTTCATTAAGTGGTGTTGCCTTAATACTTCCAGTAATTGTTTTGGAACCTGATGGTTGGATTTGTGTTACAAAACCTTTAACAATTTCTTTAATTGTCATTCGTGGTTGTTCATACAAATATATTGGTAATGTATTTGTAGCATGAGAATTAATAAAAATAGGTCTTGTATATCTTACATTATAAACACCTTGAAAATCTTTTGGAACTTGTTGTGGACTTTCTGATAATCTTTCTGATGATGTAAGAGTATTAGTATCTGATATTAATTTTCCACCAAATTCTGTATTACCTGCAACATCATCTGTATTCCTATCAATTGCTGCCTGTCCACCATAATTCTCTTTTAACTCACCAACAATATATAAAAAACAATCTCCAGGAATAACATCATCATAAATTTCAACTGATATTCTTCTTGCACCACCCTCAAGATAACCAGGAACTGCTTCGGTATAAATTGTATTACCACCAGCATCTAATATCTCAACTTTTAATTCTACACTATTTTTTAAGAATGGTGAACCCGCAATAAGAAAGGAAGACCTACCTTGTGGTAAAGTTTCAGGAAAATCATATACATTGAAATATTTTGAAGTTAAACCACTTTCATCAACTAATACATCAATGTCTTTTAATCCTTGATATTTATTTTCTCGTTTTAGTATTGGCATGAAAGCTCCAGTTATCAATAATAAATATCAAAATTTCGAAATTTAATACTTATTAATATATATGAAGTGTGTATAAAGGATGTATAAATGAGTAAAAAACAAAGATATAATTTTACATTAGATACGGATTTGATGGAATGGTTTAAATTCTATTGTAAACAAAATAGAGTTTCATGTTCTTCGGTTTTAAACCAACAAATTTTTAAGATGTATAGTGATAATAACAATCACATGAATAGGCCTAAACTGCCATCAATCTCTACTAAATCTAACTGAACTACTACCAGATATTTTTTTAATTTCTAATAGTGTATCAACAAAATCTCTCATAGATTCAATATGGGATACTACAAATGTAAATTGAAATTGAGTTTTCAAATATTGGAATAATTGATGAACTGAATTCAAATTATCACTATCCATAGTTCCCCAACCCTCATCGATTGCTAAGAAGTTACTTCGTGGTAAATTACTAACATTCATTAAACCAACTCTTATTGCAAGAGAACTAATGAATCGTTCCATACCACTTGATAATTCTAAAGGCCATACTCTATCATCATCATATACGATATGAGTATCGATTTGTTTTCCATCCATATTAAAGATAATACTAAAATCAACTATTTGTGCTAAGATATCATTTACTGCACCCTCGACCGTTGGTAATGATTTACTGATTAAATCATAAGGAACACCATCTCGTTTTATTGCCTCAAGTAAGTATTGATATGCCTGGTGAGAATCTTCAAGTTCTTCTACCTTTTTGATATTATCATTAATTTGTTTTTCTTTAGTTCTTAATACTTGAATATCACCATGAAGTGTTGTTAGTTTATCTGAAACTACATCTAATTGATAATCTAAATCATTTTGATAATTTTCCATCTTATCAATCTCTTGTAATACTTGAGAATTAAACATAACATTTTGTTCTTGTGATTTTGCTCTTTCCATATCACTTTTAATTAGATTGAATTGTGTAGTGATATTCTTTTGTTTTTCTTTTGTAAGATTTATATTAGATATAATGTTATCTTGGTATCGTTGTTTCTCATTTAACTTACCCTCTAACTCATCTAAATCTTTTTTGAATGCACGAACCTTGAACATCTTTTGGATTTCATCTTCCATATTTTGTTTCTTTTGAACATATTCTTGTGCAAGTGTTTTATCTTTCTCAAGGTTCTTTTTAGTTTCAATAGCATCTAATGTAAATGGATTACTCATACAATCATCACAATTTTCATCATAAGTTAAATCACCAAGTTTCTCAATCTTATCTAATTTACTACGAACTTCTATTTTTAACTTATCTAATTCAATTTGAAATAAATCTCGTTCTTCTTCAAGTTTTTCTAATTTGTAATAATTCTCTTCTACACCATCTTGTTGATAGATAACAATCTTATTCTCAATCTCTTTTACTGCCCTATCAAAGTCATATTGTTCTGTTTCATATTCTGAAAGTTTATGCTTGACATTTTCAGATAAAGTTTGTAACTTAGTATGTTGTTCTTCCAAATCCTCTATTGATTGTAAACTATCATCTACTGGTTTTAATCTTTTAGTTTGTTCTTGGATATCACTAAGTATTTTTTTAACTTCTGATTTTAATTCTTTTTCATCTTTCTTAAAATCTTTTTGTTTACCATCAAGTAAAATTAAATCATCAGTTATACTTGCCAATTCACTATCGTAATCTGATTTCTTGAAATCTTTTAATAGTGTATCAACCTCTTTAATATCTTCTGCCGCTTGTGTATATAATCTATCAAATATCTTCAATCCCATAAATTGTGATAATAACTCTTTTCGTTCTTTTTGTGTTTTATCAATAAAGACCGTAGAATTGTTTTGTGAACTCATTGATGTAAGAATAAAATCATCATAACTACCAATAACCTTTTTAATATTATTTTGTGTAGTTCTTCTTTGGTCTCCATTTAAAGATATTTTTTCTCCTGTTTCATCTACCATCCAAAAATCAATATCTACTTTTACATGACCAGTTCTTAAATTCTTCTTACCTCGTTTCTCAATATAATAATCAATATTATCTATTTCAAAATTAACTTTACAATATAAATTATTTTTTGAATTATTAATAATATTATCTGCCTTGTATGCACGAGAACTAACATCAAACAAACAAAATGATAATGAATCCAATAGTGCAGATTTACCTGTAGCATTTGGTGCAAACAATCCAATCATTCCATTTAGTTTTGTAAAATCAACTACATTGTTTTCACCATAACTAAACATATTATCAAATTCAAATCTTTTTAATTTCCAATGAACATTTCTTTGAATATCTGCTTCAGGTATAACACTATTTAAATCTGACAAAACTTCTTTAATTTTAATCATAGTATCATCATCAACAATATAATTGTTTTTCAAATACTCACTAACTAAATCATATTGATAATCTACATTATTAACATCACCAATATTAATTTTCTTATCACGAACTTTTTCTGTTGATAATCCATCTACTCGTGTGATAACTGATTCTTGAATTTTTGCCATCTTCTGAACCTTAGTCATCAATCGTTTTAATTGTGCTGGTTTTGTATTACTTACTCTAACACGAACTCTTGGTTTATTTGGTAAATCACTTAAATCTGGTAACTTACCATTATCAATATTAATAGTATAATAACCAAAATCATTATGTATTTCTATATATTTAGATTTTCTCTTTGGAACATCCCATAACAAATAACCTTTACCAATATCTTCACCATGATTTTGTTGAACCAATGAACCACAATAAGAAATAGTTTCTTCTTTATTCAAATGTTGTCGTTTGTGAATATCTCCAAGTAATCCTAAATCATATCCTTTAAACATACTCATCTTTACTTTACTTGGTAACTTGAATCCTAAATCAGTTTCACTTCTATCGACTGTTCCATGAAACAATACAACTTTAGTTCTATCACCTGGAACATCTTTTGCTTTAATATAATCTTTCTCTTTATCCCAAACATCCCATACGATAAAATCCGTATCAGCACAAGTGTAAATACCAGTTCTCTTTAGATAGTGTAAATTAGGATGATTTAAATTTTCTACGATTGGTGTTAAACAATCTAAACGATTTAAGTTATTTAGATTACAATCGTGATTTCCTGCAATAATAATTGTAGGAACAATATCAGATAAGTTTTTGAATAACCTCGATAACTGGTCAATTAACTCTGGTGACATTTCTGTTTTACTATGAGCAATATCACCACCAATATATGCTACTGCATTATCTGGGTTCTTTTTTACTTCCTCATATAATCCATTGAATACTTCTTCGTATTCTCTATGTCGTTTTAAATTTCTTATTTGAATATCACTAATGTGATGTATGTATTTTAGTTTCCTAAAAGGAACTTTTATTTTATCTGTTACCATAAATTTTCATTCTCATTAATTCTTTAAAATCAACTTCCGTTGAAGTGTTTATTTTATCTATCATTTTTAAATAACCCAAATCACTCGGGTCGGTTTGTTTCATTTTAACAAAGTTTACGTCAATTCCCATGTTGGTAAAGTCCTCTACCATCTTCAAAGAATCCTTGAAAGCATCCTCATCCAACGAAACAATTATGTTAGATACTTTCTTTTGAACTATCTTTTTATAAAGTTTAGGTAATATAGTTTTACCAAACAAGGGAATCGAATTACTTTTTATAGCCATGGCATCAAACACGCCCTCACAAAGAACAATCGGTTCATTCCAATTAACATATAGGTCAAAACCGATAATATCTTTAGATACGGGTGGATTTTTGTATTTCATTCCACCTTTATAAAAATCTCTTCCTACGAAATAATTCAATACACCATCACTATCATAACTCGGTATAATAATTCTATTTTGATATACACCACTTAAACAATAACCTAAATTATATCGTAATATATCTTCATTCCTAATACCTCTTTTATATAAGAACTTTAATGCGTGTTGTTTCTGTATATCATCTCTATCATCCATAAAGGATTTAAATTCTTTTGGTAATCTTAATACTTCTTGTTTTGTATCAGGTTCTGATACAAAAAATGTACCACCAATACTATCACTTAATTCTTTGAATAAACTTCTATCGGCATTCGTTGCCTTTAATAACTGAAATAAATTGTGTCCACCTTGATTACTTACCCAACAATGCCACTTACCCGTTTGGATATTTACTTGTAGTTTTGGTTTGTGATGTGAAACGAATGGGCTCCACCACATATATTCGTTTGATTTTTTTAATGAATACCCTTTAGATTTAAGGGCTCTATCTAATATATTAATAACTAACTGATTAATTTTATAAACTCCTCAATTTCTAAAACCGCATAAGTTTTACTTCTGTTTCTTTTAAATATCAATACTGGAGTAGAATCGTTAGCATTTTCTTCCGCCTGTTCTAATGAACTCCATATGTTTAATTTCTCTTGATTTTTACATTCGATTGAATATGGTATAAGTTTACGAGCAGCCGGTGATAATTTGATATCTTCACCTGAATCTCCCATTACTGCAGAACGAATATCATCTGGTTCTAAAGTATCGAAAGTTTCGAGAAGAATATCTCGGACTTTATTTTGTAGTCGTTTACCCTTGTTTTTCGCTGAACGAGTTTTCATAACTATATATACCTAATCTCTTAGCATCCATTGCATGTTTGATTTCATGTAATACTGATATCACAAATTCTGATTTTTTTGAGTAATTTGTTCTTATTTTGATAATATTTCTATGAACATCATAATCACCCTTCATTGAATCATCTTTATATTGTGTTGTTTTAATTTTTACTCTTGGTGGAATTTTTGATTTATAGTAATTTATTATTTCTTGTGCCATAAATACAAAATCTTCCCTTTCCTGTATTAAATAAATTTCTTTTAATGTAATCATTTTAATCCCGCATATAGAACTTTCGCTAATTCTTCCCCAAAGAATTTATCACTTGGATAATGAGCCTTTGCTATAATTCTTGAATGTGCTATTTCCTCTCCAAGTTTCCTATATTCTTTTCCATTTTTTGGGTCATAGGAAGTTAAAATTTCAGCAACCAAATAACCTTGTGTGGCGTGCCCACTTGGATAACTTGGTGTTTTCATACTTGCAATTGTAGTTCCATTTAAATCAATACCATAGAATTCGGCTACTTGATATGGTCTTGGACGATTATAATGATACTTCATTTTCATAATATATTTAGCACTTTCTTTTATAACTTCTTCTAAATAAGTTAAATTAATATTAACTTTATTTTTTTCTACTAAGGGCTTAAAACTTTCAAATACTTCATCTCGTTCTTTAACTAAATCTTCATCTGTTTTAAGTTTTGATAAATAATTTAATTCTTTTAATGTATTCTTAGAATCATTATCTGGTTTATGAGTAAATCCTAAACTATATGGTAATTGTAAATCTTCTTTAAACACAGTCAAAGGCATATTCATCCTATTCCTATGTTTAGGTTTTATATCTTCTGAATAAACCATACTCTTTAGGTTTATCAGTTCTTTTAATTTAATCATTTATCTACCCCATTGTGGTCTTTGATTAGTAGGATTTTTTGCTTTCCACTTTTTATGTTGGTTAGCTGTCCTACCCTCTTTTTTCC
>LUML01000143.1_pt1 | contig 13573 bp, 21 predicted proteins | sample 729661 | NCBI WGS metagenome assembly LUML01 (sample SAMN03860264, study PRJNA289734) | marine metagenome | biome: seawater column; feature: ocean; material: water; isolation source: Red Sea water column Station 22 - depth 10m | place: Saudi Arabia: Red Sea | collected 2011-10-15 | depth 100 m | reverse complement strand
CCTGTTTTTTATTGGGCCGGTCGTTCAGCCTGGTAGGATGCGCCCATGGCATGGGTGAGGTCAAGGGTTCAAATCCCTTCCGGTCCACCACTAAATTTTTTTGCTGTCTTTGTTTATTCTAAGATATTCTAATGCTCCTAAGGCACAATCACTAACCATACTATTTGGATCTTTAGATAATAACTCAAGTGCAGGTATCGCATTTATGTCACCCCTATTAGCCAAGACTAGGGCCGAAAATGCTTTGACATTTTTATTTTTTGAGCTTAAAGAGCTAATCAAAAATTGTGAAATATCGTTTTTGTTAAGAAAGAGGGAGCTAAATGCCTCACCTCTAACTTCTATCTCAGAATCATCAAGTTTTGTTATTATTTCATTGATTATTTTTTGATCGTCAGACTGGCTTAAAGATTCTAAAACATTGATCTTGTCATCCTTTGTCCCAGAATTTAAAATTTCATGGATCTCTGGAGATTTATTCATTAATAATGTCTATTTCCTTTCAAATATGTAAAAATTTCAATCAGTATTTATTTTTTCAAATTTCTATTTTAGGTTTAAATTATACCAGATCGTTAATGGCTACATGCCAAACGACGCAAATGAAGCAAATAATACTTCCATCTGTAACTATCAAAGCACGAGGAATGAGTATTGGTCGTGCTGTAGACGTGTCACAAATAATCTCACGTAAGACGGAAAATGCAGGATACAGTATAGGAAACATCAAGATAGGTTCTGAACCATTAGAATCTCAAGATGGACGAACTAGAAATGTTTCAACTATTGAGATAGAAGTAAAGAGAAATTAGATTCTTTACTCTGTTCTTTTATTTTTTGTATTGCCTCTCTAATTTTCTATATTTTTTTAATTCTACAAGATCATTAAACTGATCAAAATTCACAAGTTTTTTGTTTAACTTTCTAGTGGTTCCTGATCTTTTTAATTCCTTCAGAATTTGAAGCGTTGCGTACGTATTAGAAAATAAGACTGAAAGGGGATATAAAATAATTTTAAATCCCATCTCAAAAAGCTTGGATTCAGAACTAAGTGGTGTTGCACCACCTTCGATCATATTGGCTACAAGTGGTGCATGAATAGAACTCCCAATCTTTTTCATCTCCTGAATAGTTTTTGGTGCCTCAACAAAAATAACATCCGCACCAACTTTTTTGTAATACAACCCTCGTTCAATAGCGTTATCTAATCCCTCAGTTGCCCTAGCGTCAGTTCTTGCTACAATTATGAAATTCTTATCACTTCGAGCGTCTAATGCTGCTTGAAGTTTTTCCGTATATTCTTCTTTAGTAACAACTTCCTTTCCTTGCATATGCCCACATCTTTTTGGCCATCTTTGATCTTCCAAAAAAATTCCTGATGCGCCAGCAGCTTCTAATTCACGAACTAATTTCCATACACTAAGTGCATTACCATACCCAGTATCAGCATCTACTATAACAGGTATAGATACTGCACGACAGATCCTGCGCGCATTATCGACAGTTTCAGTTGAACCAATAAAACCATAATCTGGCATACCAAATAGAGTAGCAGAAGTTCCATATCCAGTCTGAAACATGGCTTCAAAACCTACTTTTTCTACTATTTTTGCTCCAATTGCATCATAAACTCCAGGTATGACTAATGGCTTTGATTTGTCTTGTAGGAGTTTTCGTATACTTTTCACAGATCGTCTATTTTATCGAATTATTTATGATTTAGTCTATCTTGACATTCTTTCCTTTTTTGGTAGGTTGGTTTTCCATTTTTTCCATCTCGGACTTTAAGAATTTCTTATATTTTTCAATCTCTTCTTTTGACATTTGACTTGCATTCTCACTTAGCATTGAACCTAAAGTATAAACACGTTCTATCATATCAAGTGCTACAAATCGACCTACATTACCAATTCTGAATAAAACATCGAGTTGATTTTTTACTATATTGTTGATTGTTTCTAGATCGTCAGCGGTTGTAGTACCCTTTTTTGTTATCTTGTATTTACCACCACTAGTTTCCTGTATCAATTTTTCATCCAATAATCTTCCCAGTAATGGATAAATCAAGCCTGGAGAGGGTTTCCATTTTCCCTCACTTTGTTTTACAGCAAAATCAATGAGCTCCTTTCCTGTATGTGGTTTCTTTTTTAGTGTTTCAAGTATGAAGTGTCGTGAAAATCCTCTTGGAACAGAACTGCCAACACGTTGCATCCACTCAGCTTGCATCACTGGTGATATCGCTAGTGATATATATTAGTGTTTTGTTTTGATCTTAAACTGAATTTACACTCATATTTAGCCGAATTTCAGATTTGATGTCAAGATGACTAATACCATTGAATACGATCTAATTATTGTTTGCAGAACGTCTTTGCAAAGAAATGCCTGATGAAGTCTACCAACTTGAACACTGGGGCATGCCATGGTCTAGGCGAGAAGATGGAAAACTTGGTCAACGAGCTTTTGGAGGTTACAGTTTTCCTAGGGCAACATATGCATCAGACAAAGTTGGATTTTTTGAAATGCAAACGTTGTATGATACATGCCAAAAATTTGATAATATTGAATTTCTCAATGAATGGTTTGTAACTTCCATTTTACAGAACGAGAAAAAATTTGTCGGTATCACAGCAATTGAATTGTCTAATGGTGATTTTCATACCATTAAGGGCAAGGCATTAATCATCGCAACTGGCGGTGCGGGTCGAATTTACAGCTTTTCAACATATGCGCTTTCATCTACGCCTGATGGTCTTGATATGGCCTACAGAGCAGGTCTTGCACTAAAAGATATGGAATTTGTACAATTCCATCCTACTGGAATTATGCCCTCTGGTATCTTGATAACAGAAGGTGCTAGAGGTGAGGGAGGTTATCTTATCAACAAGGATGGTGACAGATTTATGAAAAAATATGCCTCCAAACTAATGGAACTAGCTCCAAGAGATATAGTATCAAGATCAATAATGACCGAAATTAATGAAGGTCGTGGATTCAAAAATGAAACAGGAGTGGATTGTATGAAGCTAGATCTTAGACACATTGGTGATGACATAATAAAAGAAAAACTCGGTGGCATTCGTGAAATATCGTTGAAATTTTCAGGCGTAGATCCAGCACAAGAAATGCTAGATATCCGACCTGTATGTCACTATATGATGGGTGGTATTCATACCGACATAAATGGTGCTGCAGAACTTCAAGGAGTATGGGCTGCAGGCGAGGCAGCATGTGTCAGCATCCATGGATCAAACAGATTAGGAGCAAATTCGACTTCAGAATGTATAGTTTGGGGAAAAATAACGGGAGATGAGGCTGTAAATTACATAGAAAAAGCAACGCCTGCAACATCAGTACCTACTGATTTGGTAAATATGGAAGAAAAAAGAATCTATGATGGCATTTTTAGAGGAAGAGGACAAGCAAATCCATACGAAATAAAGCAAGAGCTTACTGATACATTAAATGATAAAGCCTATGTTTATCGAAATCAAACTGATTTGTTAGAAGGATTGAAAAAAGTTCGCGAGTTAAAGGCAATGACTTGGAAGCATGTGGATGATCAAGCAAAAGAATACAACACAAACTTTTCAAATGTAATGGAATTAGATTCTATGTTTAGGGTAGCTGAAGTGGTTTTGATTGGTGCGATTAATAGAAAAGAATCTCGCGGTTCACATGCAAGAACTGATTTCCCAAAACGTGATGATAAAAAATTCTTACATCATACATTGGCATATTATGCTCCTGAGGAACCGATCATGAAAAAACATCCAGTGACAATAACTAATTACAAACCTGTGGAGAGAAAATACTAGATGGACAAAGATCGAAAGGAAGGCATCAAGGGAATGGCAAACCCTGGCAGGTATGGAATAGAACGTGTGGCATATTGGTTAATGAGAATTACTGGTCTCGGATTATTATTTTATTTCATTGGTCATATCTATGAAACAAGTAGTCTACTTGATGGGAAAGCAGCTTGGGATTCTATGTTAGAATTAACACAAACAACAGAAGGCCACATATTTTTGGCATTAGTCATTGGCATGTGTGTATTTCATACAGGTAATGGAATTAGATTGATGGTTGCTCAAGCAGGATTTGGATTTGGTAAAGCACGTAGACCTGATTATCCTTATACACCAAGCTCATTAAACATGAAAAATAAATTATGCATTTATGTTTCAATTGGTCTCGCTGCATTAGCTATGATGTATGGATTGAGTGTGATGTTTCATGTCTAATATAATGCGTGAAAGTCATATAATGAAGATTCATTATTTGACTGCTCTAGTAGCTGTTGGGTTTGTAATTATTCATATTATGATTAGATTCACACATGGATCATTCGCAAATTCTCTAGAGTTTGAAAGTGTGATTGCAAACTACAAATCTATTCCTTATGCTATAGTGTTAGAAGCTATGCTAATACTCATTTCAGTACATGGATTCAATGGTTTACGTATAATCTTACTTGAGTTAAAACAGGGAAATGCATACGAAAACGCAGTTACATACGGGTGTTTGGCTGCGATGATTGCTCTTATTGCATACGGTTCTAGAACAATAATCATGGCAAGCATGGGAATGGTGGAAGCATGACTAAAGATGGTGCATTACCAAAAGGATTTGAAAGACCAACTGTTTCAGCTTCACCAAATGACTCAGGTGTACAAGAGAAATATGAAGAAGTGAAATCATCTTCCAAAACAATAACTCTTAGAATTTCCAAATTTAATCCTGAGAAAGATCTAAGAACAGCATTCCATGCATTTACAGTTCCATATCAGAGATGGACTACTGTGTTGGATGCAATTTTAGAAGTAAAAAGTCATCAGGATCATTCAATAGGTGTACGTTATTCATGCCGACAGGCAACATGTGGTTCGTGTGGAATGATCATTAACGGTAAACCAAGACTTGCATGTTTTACAAAAATATCTGAATTGGATTCGGATGTAGTTACTGTTGAACCAATGAACAACTTTCCACTAATACGTGACTTGGCTGTTGGGTTTGAAAGAATGTTCTCAACTCACAAACGAATCAAACCATATGTAATTCGTGAAGACTCGGAAATAAATCCTGGAACAAAAGAATTTTTGCAATCTCCGGAAGATGTTGAAAAATATATTCAGTTTGCAAGCTGTATCAAATGTGGTTTATGTAACTCTGCCTGTCCTACTATGACAACAGATTCTACATTTATTGGACCGCAGGGACTTGCTCAGGCATATCGTTATGTTGCAGATAATAGAGACCAAGGCAAAGATGAACGGCTTAGGATAATTGATGAACCACATGGTATATGGAGATGCCACTTTGCTGGTTCTTGTAGTCAAGTATGTCCAAAGGGTGTTGATCCCGCAATGGGAATACAATTGCTACGAGGATATCTGTTAGGATACAGAAAATAATTATTCTTTTTTGTGTGGATTTGGGCTGTTGTTTACTTGATTATTAATCTGCTCAGCCATGAAATGATTTGAAACATTCACTTTAACATCATCAACTCCATCAATCTTCAAAAGATTGTCATGTATATCCTGACAAATTTTAAAGCCGAATACAGCTGGGCAGAAAGGGCTAGTTAGATGCAGATCAATTTTTACACCACTATCCTGGATATCAACTTCGTCGATTAGTTCCAATTCAGTAATTGACACGTTTATCTCAGGATCAACAATTGCCGATAGTTCATCAAAAATTTTCACTCTTAATTGCTTCAGTTCTTGTGCCATGAACAACAAAATAATTTATGCTATATATAGCCATTTTTACCTGTATATACAATGTATCGAGCAAGGCTTGGAAAAAATTTAGAGAAGGTGACTTTGGATTATGTGTCATCGATAGATGACGATGTTGAAATTGCACACTATGACATTTTAGGAAGCCAAGCACATGCCATAATGCTTTACGAGAATAAAATACTAACAAAAAACGAAATAAAAAAAATCCTTAAGGGACTTGAAAGTCTGAAAAAAGTAAAACTCGCAAAGAAAACTGACTCTGAAGATATTCACGAGTTAATAGAATCTCTAGTGATTAAAAAGATAGGAATTGATGCAGGTGGAAAAATGCACACCGCACGATCAAGAAATGATCAAGTAGCGTTAGATATACGGATGAAAATTCGTGATGATATCAACATTGTATGTCAATGTTTGCTAGATACCATAAAAGCACTTGTTGTATTAGCTAAAAAACATCAAGATACTATAGTTCCACTATATACACATCTTCAACAAGCTCAAGTAGGTCTATTCTCTCACTATCTTCTATCTTATGCTGATGCGTTGTTTAGGGATCTAGACAGGCTTTATGTTACATATGGACGTGTAAATGAAAATCCATTAGGTGCTGGACCAATTGGTGGTACAAGTATAACTATTGATAGGCTTAGTACTGGAAAAATGTTAGGATTGAAAGGAGTTGTTGAAAACTCAATTGATGCAACAACGACAAGGGATTCTGCAGTTGAATATATTGCAGCTATTGCAATTTTAATGACTAATTTAAGCAGGGTTTCAAAAGATTTTTCCATATGGTCTACTTCAGAATTTTCTTTCCTTGAACTATCTGATGAATTTACTTCGCCATCAAGTGTAATGCCACAGAAAAAAAATCCTGATATTCTAGAACTTACACGTGGAAAAACATCACATGTAATTGGTAACTTAACATCTATGCTCTCAACAATACAAGGACTGCCATCTGGTTATAGTAGGGACTTGCAACAGATCAATCCAGCTATTTGGTCTGCTTCTAAAGTTGTGATATCTGCACTTTTGATTATGGAGTCTATGTTGAAAACAGTTGTAATCAATAAAAAAAATATGAAACGAGCAGCAGAAGATGGACATCTTATAGCTCTTGACCTAGCTGAAAAGTTAGTTCATAATGACATACCATTTAGGAAAGCACATCAAATTATTGGACGGATTGTCAAACTCGCACACATATCAGGTAAACCCATTTCTAAATTGAGTGAATCTGAAGTAAAAAAAGTCGTAAAAAATAAGGAAGTTAGTTTGAAACTTCTTATGAAGTTAATTCGATCCACAACTCTTACGTCATCACTTCATGAAAGGAAATCTCAAGGTTCTTCCGGAATATCGGAACAGAAAAGGATGACTGCACATAGGATGAAAAAAATTGAAAAATACCAAACAGGAGTCAAAACACGAAGCGATGCAGTACAATATTCATTAAATCAACTGGATAAGAAAGTAAAAAAATTAACCAGATAAGGCGGGTCTAATGGGATTCGAACCCATGACAGCCGGATTAAGAGTCCGGTGCGCTACCTGGCTGCGCTATAGACCCATAAAAAAACAAAACAATACTGTCTTTATTTAAACTTGGTATGATAACTTAGTTCTTGATTTCTGGTTGGTTTTCATCATACTTTTCAAGAATTGTAGTAAGTACTTTGGAAACTGGAACGTTATTCATCTTCTTCTTTTCTGACAGGAGTTTTTGGTATGCATCAAGAGTGATGTAGACTGGTATTGAGCCATTTCCTTCTAGCAAGCCTCGAACGTTGTAAAGGGCATTCTCCATTCCCTTTTCTGCACTCTTTGCAAACTTTAGTTTATCAACAATTCCTCCTAATGGACCTAGTGGCATTTCATAATTCACAGTCATTGTTACACGAGTTAGATTTTCATCTAATGCCTTGAACTCATTTGTGATCTCCCATTTCTTGAATTTTCCTTTAATCATCTTCGCAGAGATTTTTTCGTTTCTGTCAAACTGTGTGGTCTCACAATCCCAAGTTAGTCGCTTTCCATCAAAGTCTCCTATAATTCTGAATGTTGTTCCTACTCCCATTCCTTCTTTGATATCCATGGGGATGACTGTCATTCCAACGCGTTCCTGGTCCTTTAATTGGTCAGAAACGTGTTCCGGTCTGGCAAAATATGTAAACACAGTATCGACTGGAGCATTGATCTCGATTGATTTACTAACTATAGTCAATGTTTGTCAATCTTTACAGTGTAGATTTAAAGCTTTTGGCAAATACTATCAGCAAATTCTTTTACAATATATTGATTATACTTGAAGAAAGGGAATGCGAAGACGAAGTATCTGTTTTTTATTTTTTATCATCATACCGACGATCATCCTGATCCCTGAAGTGGATGCACATCCATTGTTTAATTCGTCAGAAGCATGGATTGGTGATCACAGGGTTCAGATCTCTACTCTCCCTGAAATAGTTGGGGTTGGGGAAGAAGTCCAGGTTCTCATAAGGGTAACAGATGCTGATTTGGAAGAACTTGACCAATTTGAGATGGGAATTCGTATATTCTATGACGGAGAACAAATTGATGCTGTAATGCCTAAGATATATCAAAGTGGGCACACAGAAATGGACTATGTTTTTGAAATGTCAGGAAATCACATCTTTAGAGTAGATCTGTACAATATTTCTCAAGATGGACGAGTGCTAACATATACTTTCAACATAGGTGCTCAGAACACATTTGGGTTTATTTTCATTAGCGCGATTACAACTGGTGGGATTATGACTGCAGTGATATTCGTTTATGTATATTTTTCAAAACGTAAAGCAAAATCTACGTAGTAGTCTGAATAGATTTTGGTTTTAGTCTGAATGCAAATAATGTAGTTAATAGAACCATTGCAAAAAGCAATATTCCAATACCAAAATGTATGGATACCAACACGGCATGCAGCAATGTGTCTATTACTAATGCTCCTAATGTTATCTGAGTTACAACAAATATTGCTGCCAATGTTCCAGTAGTTCTAATCTTCCAATGAGAACCTGCTGTAACCCAAGAACCCACAGCAGTGGCTATTACTAACGCACCAGTAGTTGCAGCAATTAATCTATGCAGCCATTCAATAAAATATTCGTCATCAGGCAAAATTCCATTTGGACATAATGGCCAATCTGGGCAAGTCAATCCAAGTCCTGCTGCAGAAATATACCCTCCTATAACCATCAGAGAATAAAGAACTATCAAAGATACTAGTGAGAGATATTTTAATTTCAAGTTACTCTACTATAATTGTCCCAACCATGCCCATTTCTCTGTGTCCTGGGACAGTACAGATGTAATAGTATGTTCCTGGTTCACCTGGGATAAATTCAGAATTTCCACCTTCACCAGGCTTTAATGGGTTACTTGGGCTAGCTACTTCTGTTCCAGGGAATAATCCACCAAATCCTTCTTCATCAAGTGTAACACCAAATGCATGGAACGACTTTCCGTCATTCAAAATATTAAAGATTATTCTGTCGCCTACTTTTGCATTAATCGTTGGGTTATTTCCAGGATCACCAGGTAATGCATTGAAAGCTAACGTCCTAAAATCAGCTGATTCTATAAAGTCTAATGTTATTGGTATATCCTCACCTGTTTGTTCTACAACAGGTGCTGCAGGTTGATCACTGACTCCCGCAAAAATTTCTCCTGCAGGAGAAATTTCTGATATCCAGTAATCTCCAAGAGCAAAGAAGATTACCGCTCCAATAATAACAGTTCCACCTAATATTGTCATCATCTTTCCAACTCTTCCAGAAGAAGTTCTCCAAATTGTTTCGTCGTGTTCGCTCATCTTTATCACCTAATGATGTGGGTTCCGTTGTTCATATGGATAGTAATACTTTCCACCCAATCCGAATGGATCATGTAAATTGGCAGGTTTTCCTTTGGCTGAACTGTAAATGAGATTTGCCAAAAATATACCCATACCGACTAGCATGATCATAGCACCAACGCTAATCAATGCGTTCATCTGTATCCATGAATCAATTTCTGGATAATCATAAATTCTTCTTGGCATTCCATATAATCCCAATATGTGTTGAGTGAAGAATGTAATACAGGCACCAACAAATACTAAGATAAAGTGTACAACTCCCCACTTTTCATTATACATTCTGCCAGTTACATATGGGAATAAGTAATAGATGAATCCGATTGTGCCAAACGCAATTGTTCCAAACACGAACAGATGGAAGTGACCTACAACCCAGTATGAGTCATGTGTGATAAAGTCTAATGGCATTGCTGAGTTAACTACACCACCAGCACCTGCTGCAAAGAATAGTGCTATTCCACCAACAGCCCACATCATTGGTGTTGCAAACTTAATTCTGCCATTCCACATTGTAGCAAGAAAGTTGAAAACGTGCATTGCTGAAGCAGGAACAGCAGCTAATGTTCCAATCATAAACACCGTCTTTTCTGTGAATGTCATTCCAGTCGCATACATGTGGTGAGCCCAAGATGCAAATGCAACCAAAGACAGCATGACAAAAGCAAAGATCCCAGAACCCTGACTGAAAATAGGTCTTCGTGAAAATCTTGGTATAATCTCATACATCATTCCTATAGCAGGAATTACAAGTACGTACACTTCTGGATGGAAAGTAAACCAAAACAGGTGTTGATATGCAATCGGGTCTCCACCAACAGCTGGATTGAAGAATCCTGTGGCGCCAAGTCTGTCCGTCAATAACATCAATAGTGCAGCTGCAAATGTTGGCATAGCAGCAAGTACAATTATAGATGATGAAAGAAATGACCATGCCAATAATGGTACCTTGCCAATTGACAAGTCTGGATGTTTACACTTCAATATTGTAACTACAAAGTTAATAGAACCTAGAATTGATGAAACTCCCAGTACTTTTAGTCCAAATATCCACATCTCTGCTGCTGGTGCAGGAGAGCTGATAACAGAGTAAGGTGGATTCGCATACCAACCAAAGTCAGCCATTCCAAGCCAGACAAGTACTGCTGCAGGAGGAATCATCCAGAATGCAATTGCGTTAAGTTTTGGGTAAGCCATATCTTTGTACCTAACCATGATTGGAACAAGATAGTTACCAACAGCTGATGCAGATGGAAGTAAAAACAAGAAGATCATGGTGGTTCCATGCGTGGTAAACAGTCTGTTAAATGACATAGAATCTTCTATTAGTTGTGCACCAGGAGCAAACAACTCAACTCGAAGTGCAATAGCCATAGCACCACCAATAAACATAGCAAGAATAGAGAAAATCAAATACATCAGACCAACATCAGTATGATGAGTTGAGAACATTATTTGCCAGACAGGACGTGCTTTCTTAAGTTCTAGAACCATTTCTAAACATCCTCCACAATAAGTGTTGCACGCATGTTGTAATGAATTAATCCACAATATTCCCTACACTGTATATCAAACTCACCAGCTTCGTTAGGAGAGAACCAGACAGTATTGATTTGTCCAGGAACTGCATCCAACAATACAACATATTCATGTATGTTGAGGTACATGCTCTACAAGATTTTCAATATTCCACGCTTCTGCCCCAACATAGCATAGAAGTGCAATCACTACCGCAACGTATATCCATTCAGGCCAGTTCGAGTGTCCCATTCTTACAATTCACCTTTCTCTTCATATGGGGTAGGTTTTGCTTTTGGGTTAGATTCTCTAAATCTCCATACTTGCCAAACCATGGTGCCAGCTATTACTCCGCCTACAACAAATGCAACAGTCATCATACGGAAGAACAAGTTCCAGATTTCTGCTTTCCTGTCTAGATATTCACCAGCAGTCTCAGCGGCAATTGTTACCAGATCTGTTGATATCGATCAATATTCATTGCATTGATTGCAGAAAGAGAGAATTTTCTTTCTTGTTCTGTTAATATAGTAAAAGAGGCATTTGCAATAATTAACTCAAACAAAGTTTTTGGCTTTAAATCCATCACGTTAGCAAGCATAGATTTTATTGGATCCATATGTGTGACAAGTATCACGTTCTCGTTATTATGTTTCTTAATGACATGATCTACCATATCCAGGATACGTTTTTGGACATTAGGGAATGTCTCTACTTCATGTTCTGCAATTACAGGATCATTTTCATAAAATTTCAAGAATATGTTGCCATATTTAGCAAACATATCATCATAATTCATACGAGTAAACTTTCCCATGTCTATTTCAGTAAGCCTATCATCTAATTCCACATCTATTGCACTATTTTTTGTAACAATTTCTGCTGTATGCTTTGCACGTTCTATCGGACTTGAATAGATAGCAGATATATCAAGAGGTTTGAGGTATTCGGATATTTGTTCTGCCTGCTGTATGCCTGTTTTAGTCAAAGGTACACCTTCAGTACGGCCTGCAAGAATACGCTTGGTATTATTTTCCGCTTGTGCATGTCGTAGAAATATTATCATTTTGTAGCTTAGAATCCTATATAGAGATAATAATAACATTGTTAGATCCACTTCATGAAAATTGGTATAATTGGCGGAACTGGAGGAATGGGCAAGGGTTTCGCACTTAGATGGTGTAAAAAACATGAAGTAATAATTGGTTCTCGTGATGCAGAACGAGCAGCTACTTCTGCTAATGAGTATCTGGGATCAGCAAATGATGCATATGGAAGCATTAATGGAACAATTTTAGGTAAGGATAATCTTTCAGTTGCAAAAGAATCAGACGTTCTAATTTTATCAATTCCATACGAAAATATTGATGTAATTTGTTCTCAACTACTGCCTGAGATTAGTAGTGAATGTGTTGTGATCTCGCCTATTGTTCCAATGACAAAAACTGACGTAGGATTTGAATGTGTAGCAATTAAAGAGAATAAAGCATTTTCACACCAAACGGTTGAAAAACATATGAAAGATAAAACAAAATTAGTTTCTGCATTTCATGTAATTTCAGAAAAAAAACTTGTCAATCCTACATTGTCTTTAGATTACGATATTTTTGTAGCTGGTGATGACAAAAATTCTGTCGAAGTAGTAAATGGATTAATTAACGAAATTGATGGATTGCGGTCAATTTACTTAGGTCCTGGTGCATTAGCCTATCTTGTTGAGATGTCAACACCATTATTGCTAAATGCAATGATTAGAAATAAAATGAAAAATCCTGGAATCAAACTTATTTAAAATACACAAACAACAAAACAGACATGAGTGAAGAATACACTAGACGTGGAAGAAACTGGTTAACAGCTATGGGTGTTTTGTTTTTAGTTGTTGCAGCTGTAACATTAGTTAGAGATATTATTATTTGGAGTCCTGATTTTGTTGTAGAGTTCTTCTTTAATTCAGAGATTAATGCTCAAAAAGTTTCACTTGGTGCAATTGCATTTGGTGCATCCATGATTGCAATAGGATTTGGAAAGAAGAATATACGTGCTAGATGATCATTAAGTGGTGTATATTCTAAGGTTTGTGACTAACAAAATCTTCAATTTTATCTAACGCAGAACTTAGTTTTTCCATATTTGGTAGAAATACCAACCTAAAGTGTCCACTGCCATATTTTGTACCAAATCCAGAACCATGAACAGTAAGTACTCCCTTTGATTTTAACAAATTTAGAACAAATTCTTGATCCGATTTGTATGGGTTGTTTTCTATTTTTGGAAATGCATAAAATGCTCCCTTTGGATTAGAACATGAAATTCCTGGTATTGAATTTAATCTCTTGACAACCAAGTCTCTATGTTTTTTTAATTCTGTAACAAATTCAGATATGTATTCTTGTGGACCACGTAGAGATTCTAG